>LWDU01041023.1_pt1 | contig 24040 bp, 14 predicted proteins | sample 727161 | NCBI WGS metagenome assembly LWDU01 (sample SAMN04566230, study PRJNA314399) | hydrothermal vent metagenome | isolation source: deep sea hydrothermal plume seawater | place: Mexico: Gulf of California, Guaymas Basin | collected 2004-07-11
TTAGATGGTAGGCACGAGTGAATTCGAATCACCGACCTCTACCATGTCAAGGTAGCGCTCTAACCAACTGAGCTACGCGCCTAAAGAATCTTAATAAGATCAATTAAGAGCCGCATATTATAGCTGTGCAGCCATAATATGCAACCGTTAAATTAACATTTCTGCTTGTAACTGCTTTATTTCATCCCTCACTCTAGCCGCTGCTTCAAATTCGAGGTTTTTCGCATGTTTATACATTTGCTCTTCAAGTTGGACTAACTTCTTTTCTTTATCTTTTGCCGACAAGCCTTGGTAAGTTGCTTGTTGTTCAGCAACTTTGCGCTTTGATGCTTGATTGAACCCTGCCCCAGGGATAGTCAATTCTAAAATATCAGTAACCGATTTAAGAATCGTTGTCGGAGTAATCCCCCGCTGCAGATTAAATTCTATCTGTTTTTCTCTGCGCCGCTGGGTTTCTTCTATCGCCTGTGCCATGGATTTAGTGACCCTATTGCCATATAAAATCGCCTTACCATTCGAATTTCTGGCTGCTCTGCCGATGGTCTGAATAAGTGAAACGACCGAACGCAGAAAGCCTTCTTTATCCGCATCCAGAATGGCAACTAAAGACACTTCGGGTATATCCAGACCTTCTCGTAATAAATTAATTCCGACCAGCACATCAAATTTACCTAGGCGTAGATCGCGGATAATTTCCACTCGTTCTACGGTATCTACATCTGAATGCAGATAACGCACGCGTGCACCATGATCCATTAGATATTCAGTCAGATCTTCGGACATTCTTTTGGTTAAGGTGGTGACTAAAACCCGCTCTTTCTTTTCTACTCGCAGGTTTATTTCAGATAATAAATCATCAACCTGCGTAGTCGCCGGCCGTACTTCTATTTCCGGATCCAATAATCCGGTCGGCCTGACCACCTGCTCAACAAATTGCCCTGAATGTTCCTTTTCATATTTGCTTGGTGTTGCTGAGACATATATTCTTTGCCCTATCTGGCTTTCAAATTCATCAAAGCGCATCGGCCTGTTATCCAGTGCTGATGGTAGCCTGAAACCATATTCAACCAGGGTTTCTTTACGCGACCTGTCGCCTTTATACATCGCGCCAATTTGCGGCACGGTGACATGGCTTTCATCTATAATAACCACGGCATTTTTAGGCAAATAATCAAACATGGTCGGAGGGGATTTACCATCTTCTCGTCCGGATAAGTAACGCGAGTAATTCTCGATACCTGAGCAGTACCCTACTTCGTAGATCATTTCTATATCAAATAGAGTACGTTGTTCCAGACGCTGCGCTTCAACTAATTTATTCAGTGAACGCAATTGTTCCAAACGTTCTTTTAATTCGACTTTGATTTTATCAACCGCTTCCAGCAGCCTTTCTCGAGGAGCCACATAATGACTTTTAGGGTAGATGGTATAACGCGCGATACGGCGCAATATCTCACCTGTTAAGGGGTCGAATAAGGATAGGCGTTCAATTTCATCATCAAATAACTCGATGCGCAAAGCCGCTTCTTCTGATTCAGCAGGAAAGACATCGATTACATCTCCACGCACACGATAAGTACCCCTGCGTAACTCTATGTCATTGCGAGTATATTGCATACCCGAAAGGCGACGTAAGATATCTCGCTGCTTAATAATATCCCCGCGCACCAGATGCATGACCATCTTGAAGTAGGATTCAGGTTCGCCCAAACCATAAATAGCTGAAACGGTTGCGACGACGATAGTATCTTTACGTTCTAGTAATGCCTTGGTTGCCGACAGACGCATTTGTTCGATATGCTCATTGCGTGAGGCATCTTTATCGATAAAAGTATCGGATGCCGGGACATAAGCTTCAGGCTGATAATAATCGTAATAAGAGACAAAATACTCGACACTGTTTTCCGGGAAGAACTCTTTCATTTCCCCATACAGCTGAGCCGCCAGCGTTTTATTCGGCGCCATAATCATCGCCGGACGCTGAATTTCGTTGATCATGCTCGCGATGGTAAAGGTTTTTCCCGATCCCGTTACGCCTAATAGCGTCTGATGCACTTCTCCATCGGCCAGCCCTTCAACCAATTTCTTAATTGCTGCGGGCTGGTCGCCTGCCGGTTTAAAGGGGCTTTTAATATTAAATAGTTTGCTCACGCTTGATATACTTTAGCAATGTCATGTATCAATGAGAAGAATGAATAGTCTCTTTGAGTATTGGCTGAATCGCATCATTAAACCAGTCTTTATCAACAGTAAATGATTGCCCAAGGTTACTGAAATGACTAATTTCCTGTTTGCGCAGCTTACTTCGAATTTCTTCAAATACTTTGACAACGCTTTCTGGATTTAGCCTTTCACCACAATGCAAGCAGACTTCAGCAGTTACTGTCTTAGAAACTGTATTGCTGCCGACCCGCGGTAATTTTTTCACTTGTTTAGATTTTAATTCTCCGCCACAACCAGGACACTTCTCAATAGGTTTCATTGCTTTATTCTCACTTTGCATTCAATCCATTGACTCGGACCTGGTCTATAAACTGTAATTAATACAGTCTACTTATTCTTAAGATTATAAGCTCAAACACGTATGAATAGATTCTCCAGAAAAACTTCTTCCAAAAACCAAACAGCTCGGATAGAGGTTATCATTTAAATAGGTTTCAATCACTTCGCCATGAAGAACAGAAAAATATATTTCTTCATATGTCAGGTCGTCATCATCAGCATGATTACTGATTCTTACCTGGCTACCCCGAATAGCACTAATTAGATGCTCTATTTCCATACTAAAGTTTTAGACATTAAATTCTAAGACAAGCAACGCATAAGCTAATTATTAAATCTCTACCGTATCCGCCTTATCCTGATAATTTTTAATCTGGTTAAAATTCAAATAACGATATGAATCTTCTGCAGTTTCATGAATTTTAAGCGCATAAGCCATATACTCTTCTGCTGTTGGAATCTTGCCTAAAATTGAACACACGGCGGCCAACTCTGCAGAAGCCAGGTAAACAAAAGCGCCATTACCTAGACGGTTTGGAAAATTACGCGTGGAAGTCGAAACCACTGTAGCGCCATCTGCAACTCGCGCCTGATTTCCCATGCATAATGAGCAGCCTGGCATTTCAGTACGCGCACCTGCTTTACCAAAAATACTGTAATAACCTTCTTCGGTTAATTGTGCCTGATCCATTTTAGTGGGCGGCGCAACCCAAAGTTGGGTTGGTAGTTTTCCTTCTAATTTATCGAGTAATTTACCTGCTGCCCGGAAATGACCAATATTGGTCATACATGAGCCTAAAAAGACTTCGTCAATTTTAGTGCCGGCAACATCAGACAAGGTTTTCACATCATCCGGGTCATTCGGGCAGGCCATAATAGGCTCTTTAATAGCACTAATATCTATATCTAGCACGGTATGATATTCAGCATCAGCATCTGCCTCCATTAGTACCGGTTTCTCTAGCCAGGCTTGCATTTCTTTAATGCGACGTTCGATGGTACGTGCTTCACCATAGCCTTCGGATATCATCCATTTCAACATGGTAATATTAGAATTGATATATTCACGAATAGGCGCGTCGCCCAAACGAATGGTACATCCCGCTGATGAACGTTCGGCCGATGCATCGGAGAGTTCAAAGGCCTGCTCTACTTTTAAGTCAGGTAGCCCTTCAATTTCCAATACACGCCCTGAAAATACGTTTTTCTTGCCTTTTTTTTCTACCGTTAATAAGCCTTTTTTAATCGCTGCCAATGGAATTGCATTTACCAGATCACGTAAGGTAATACCTGGCTGCATTTCACCAGTAAAACGTACTAGCACCGATTCAGGCATATCGAGTGGCATGACACCTGTTGCGGCTGCAAAAGCCACTAAGCCAGAGCCGGCTGGAAACGAAATACCAATTGGGAAACGCGTATGCGAATCACCACCGGTACCCACTGTATCTGGCAATAACATGCGGTTTAACCAGGAATGGATAATACCGTCTCCTGGGCGTAGCGCAACACCGCCACGATTCATAATAAAATCGGGAAGCGTGTGCTGCATAGCCACATCTATCGGCTTTGGATAGGCCGCAGTATGGCAGAAAGACTGCATTACCAAATCAGCAGAAAAACCTAAACAGGCCAGGTCTTTTAACTCATCACGCGTCATTGGCCCGGTAGTATCTTGTGAACCCACAGTCGTCATATGCGGTTCACAATACGTATTAGGACGCACACCAGCAACACCGCAAGCTTTACCAACCATTTTTTGCGCTAATGTATAGCCTTTGCTGCTATGTTCTGCATCGACTGGTCTGCGGAAAACAGCAGAAGGCTCAAGGTTCAGCGCTTTACGCGCACGATCAGTTAAACCACGACCAATAATTAAAGGTATACGCCCACCCGCGCGCACTTCATCAAGAAGAACCTCGGTTTTTAAGGAAAATTCGCAAACCACTTCATCACTATCGTGACGCTTGACGATACCTTGATAAGGGTAAATATCAATCACATCACCCATCGCTATATTTTCTACATCACATTCAAAAGGTAATGCCCCCGAATCTTCCATGGTATTAAAGAAAATAGGCGCTATTTTGCCACCAATACACACCCCGCCTGCCCGCTTATTAGGGACATAAGGAATATCATCGCCTGTAAACCATAACACCGAGTTGGTCGCCGATTTGCGTGAAGAGCCTGTTCCAACTACATCACCCACATAGGCAACTGGAAAGCCTTTTTGTTTTAATTCTTCAATCTGCTGCTCAGCATTAGTAATTCCCTTTCTAGGAATTTTTAGCATCGCCTGTGCATGTAAGGGAATATCAGGACGCGACCAGGCATCGGGAGCCGGAGATAAATCATCAGTATTGGTTTCGCCTGTCACTTTAAAAACAGTGACTGTCAGTTGCTCAGGAACTTCTGCTTTACTGGTAAACCATTCAGCGTCTGCCCAAGACTGAATAACCTGACTGGCAAATTTATTGCCTGCGTCAGCTTTTTCCTGAACATCATGAAAGGCATCGAAAACTAATAAAGTATGCGACAAGGCTTTGACCGAGATTGGTGCGAGTGCCTCTACTTCTAGTAAATCGACCAGTGGTGCAATATTATAACCACCTAGCATAGTCCCTAATAATTTAGTTGCTCGCGACGCATCTAACACAGGAGAGGAAACTTCGCCTTTAGCAATTGCTGCCAAAAAACCAGCTTTAACATAAGCGGCTTCATCAACGCCAGCCGGCACACGATAGGCCAATAATTCTAATAGAAAATCTTCTTCGCCAGCTGACGCTTGCTCAATCAGCTCAACAACCGCTGTTACTTGTTCAACATTCAAGGGTTGCGGTACAACGCCTAGTTTTTCTCTTTCTGAAACATGCTGACGATATTGCGCTAAAACTTCGGATGCTGGTATTTTATTTTCGGACATTATTGTTACCTTCTTTAATAATATATTGTTTTTGTACCTCAGCTTAATGGGTAAAGCTAAAGTACGAATTCATTGATTACTGCTAACAGATATAACTATCTTTATATTCCAATATTGGTTAAACATCATTTTGGCGCACTGCTGTAGTCTTGGGTGGGCGTATAACTACGCCCTTGTTGCCTTTGCTTTTACTTGCTAATCAAGATTGGAAACTCTACTAATCTTCAACTTCACGGATCAACTCCATCATCTCATTGACTGACATTTTACCACTAAGCTCGCCGCCCTCTAATAAACTACTGGCTAAATCTCGTTTATGCGCATGTAAATCGACGATTTTATCTTCAATTGTATCTTTTGCCACTAAGCGATAAATAGTTACTGGACGTTTCTGTCCCATACGGTGAGCTCTATCGGAGGCTTGATCTTCCACAGCGGGGTTCCACCAAGGATCCATATGAATAACATAGTCGGCTGCGGTTAAATTCAGTCCTGAACCACCTGCTTTTAAGCTAATTAAAAAAATATCACCTTCACCAGCCTGAAATGCATTGACTGCTTTTTTACGCTTTGCAACCGGGGTACTACCGTCCAGATATTGATAATGAATTCCTTTTTTATCTAATGACTCTTTTAAAATCGATAAATGGCCTACAAACTGACTAAAGACCAGGGCTTTATGCCGATTAGAAATCAACTCATCAACTAATTCTTCAAAAGCCTGCAGTTTAGCGCTGCTTATAGGGCTATCTTCCTGCACCAGTTTAGGATGACAACAGGTACGCCGTAACTTCATGATTTCTGCTAACACTTTAAGGTGTTGCTGCCCTGCTTGCTGTCCTTTCTCTTGCGATGCTTGCATGACTTGTACAGCATTACGCCGCATTGCTTCATAAAAAGTACGTTCTTCCTGACTTAACTCTACATGTAGGGTAATTTCAGTTTTAGCCGGTAATTCTTGTAGTACGTCATTTTTAAGGCGACGCAAGATAAACGGTCTGAGTAATTTCTTTAAACGCTGCTGAGCACTACGGTCTTTATTATTTTCTATCGCTTGCGCATAACGCTCATTAAATTTTTTCAATGTACCGAGTAACCCAGGATTAATAAAATGAAATAAATTCCATAATTCACCAAGATGATTTTCTATCGGCGTGCCTGTAGTAATTAATTTAAAGTCCCCTTGCAACGCCATTGCAGCTCGAGATCTTTTAGTCAGACCATTTTTAATTGCTTGCGCTTCATCGGCAACAATCGTGTGCCAATGTTTGCCTATCAGTAACTCAGATTCTGTCTGCAGCAGGCCATAGCTACAGACGACAACATCAAACTCAGCCGCCTCTGTAATAATTTTTCGCCGATTTCCAGCACCAAATTGATGGACATTCAGTGTGGGTGCAAAATGTTGCGCTTCTTCTAACCAGTTCATACATACTGAAGTTGGCGCTAGTATTAGAGTTGGGCCTTGTGTTGCACGTGATAAAATGAGACTAAGCGCCTGGATGGTTTTACCTAAACCCATATCGTCTGCTAGACAGGCACCTGCCCCCCAGTGCGCTAAACGCGCCATCCATTGATAGCCTTCTAATTGATAATCACGCAATTCCCCTTGCAAAGTAGAGGGGAGTTCTGGCTCTAAATCGGCCATAGACTCCAGTTTGTTAAGCTGCTCTTGCCATTGTTTGCCTGCTTTAACATCCATACCTTGCATTGCTTCATTCAAAGCGGGCGCCGCTAGGCCATGAAAGTGTAATTTACTGCCTTTTTGTTCACCTAATCCTGCGACATCATCCAGACGCTGACGTAATTCACTGGTTAGCGCAATAAACTGCCCATCTTCCAGCTTTAAAAATCGTCCTGTATTCGCTTGCAACAGATTGATTAAGCGTTGCATATCATAGACCTGCTGGTCATCTATTTGCACTTTACCTTCTACACTAAACCAGTCTTTTTCTTTACGTACCGAGAAATGTGCCTGTTGCAATCCGGCCTCACGACTGACCTTTATTTTCTGTCCCTTAGGCCATTCCATCACCACAAAATTAGAGATTTCCTGTATTTGTAATAACGCGCTTAAAGCCATCTCGGGATCATCTAATGTCCATTTCTGATCTTTCGATTGATAGAGTTCAGGGCACTGCTCTAGTAATTGCGTCAGGTGTTGATTTTCAACTGCAAAGTCACGCGTAGTTTGCACCTGCTTACCCTCAATTTCAGCAACTACTGTTGTACCCCCTGTTGACGGCTTATAAATTGGCCCTGCATCGTTAAAAGGCTGGATAAATACTTCAATCTGCAAGCCTTCTCCTACTGGTTGCAAATGTATATGCAGACGAGCATCTGCTGCTACACTTTCTATATTCTGAACCTGACCACCAATACCAATATCTGATTGCACTGTTAGCGTAGAGGCAATTGCCGCTATTGAGTCTATGACTTGCTGTTTGGCTTTGTGCGGAACATTCAAGCCTTTTCTACCTAGAATCTCGGCAACTTGACGGTGCTGCGCAGTGATTTGGTAGACGTGTAATTCATTGTCTGCGGTTCTTTCAACGATTATAGTTTCCTCATCGATCACAGGATGCAAGGAAATCTGTAGGCTTTTTGCTTTACTGGTAACCAGCAATTGGGGCTCTGCTTTCTTTATCGTGAGCGGAGTGTCATATTTAGCTGCGCCTGCCCAATAAACACGAGGGTGGCCTATTGCAGCAATCAGCGCATTACCCTCTAGAGAATAAATCTCTGTCCGGCCATACCCGTAGTAGTTTGATTCATATTTTATCTTAATCTGATTACTAATCTGACTATCTTGATCTGTTAGATATTCAAAAGATTCCCGCTCATTCATTAATCTTTTTAAGGCAACAGGGCGACCTTTGGTCCAACGACCTGACTTGCCTATTACTTGTTCACGCGGCTCTATACTTGCATGATGACCATTAAGTGCCAAAACCCAAATCATGCGTGATTCGTTATTTTCTATACCAGAATCACCCGAGGTCTTTACTTCATTTAACTGTGTCAGGGCGTGTAATGCTCTTTCCCATTTTTCCTCCCGCGGTACTAAATCAAGTAGATGTATACAGCTCTCACTTCGATACTTAATAGCTAACCGTTTAATTTTACTATCTTTTGTGCCAAGTTTTTGTAGCAATGTTGCACTCACAGCAGTATAAAATAATGCCCCTACATTATCTGCCTGAAAACAATATTTTTTTAATTGTTCTAAAAACTGTTTATCTCCCTCTACACTTAAAGAAAGTGCATCACACCAATACAGAATCAGACTATAAAACAATACTTCATAAGGCTCAGAAATTTGTAGCAATAGTAAAGGCTTGTATTCCAGGCCACGCCGCTGCCCCTGTATTACATTAACCCCTTGCTGCAATCGTATTTGCGTATCTTGAAAATAACCTGCTTCCTTAGATTTACCAATACTTGTTAATTGCTTCTTTAAATAGTTTAAGTTTTCAGAGTCTCTGCTTTTAAGCAAGGCCAAATTATAAAAATAGCCATGCATGCCCGGTAAAAAAGCATTACGTTTACGGGTCTGCTTTTTGATTTGCTGTACAGCAGCAGCGTAAAAGTCCAGTGCGGCATCATTGCGGTTTTCTAAAAAACATAAACTGCCCTGTAGGGCTAAACCACGAGTTGAACAATCCTGTTTAATTAGGCTTTCAACCTCCTGCCCATAACCCAGTAAAATTTTAATTTCTGCAAAAGTAAGAACAGACTCGTGAACACCCGTATCACTAGAATTAATACTCTCCTCTAATACCTGCAAAGGAAAACTCAGATCCTGTAGATTTAAAAAACCAACCTCAGCATAGCGAGATAATGCAAATGCTTTAATATTATCATTGACTGATTCAAACCAGGCTTTATCAAAAGGAGAGAAAAAAAGTAATTCCAATGCAGACATTGCTTCTTCAGGAAACTCACCTTCTATTTCCTGGAAACAGCCTTCAAACTGCTTATCTTCATTGAGATAAAGAAAAAAACGCAAGCGCCTCACTCTATCCATTAATCGTAGCTGGCTAGGCATATAGTCTCTACTGTTCAGACTAAAATCTGCTAACCTGAAAAATAACCCCGGGTACTCTTGTAGCGCTATCCTTATGAATATTTCACTAATCCCTCCTGTCACGCAACGCCAGCCATACTTGGTGGATTCTATAAAGCCCTGATTTACCAGTTTTTCCCTTAAAGGTTTTGCAATTTGTTTATAAACTTTTGGCTCCACACAATTGAGCCCACGTAAAACCTCCTGTAGTCGTGCCAGCCCAACTGGGACAAATAAAATCGACAGTGACAAAAGAATTTGCTGTTCATCTTCGGAAAGTTGATAAAATTTTTTTAATAAGAGATTTGTCTGCGACATCTGTATTTGAGCTATTAGCTAGATTGCTGTTGGTACGGCACTATGTTGTTTTGATGGATAAAGGTGAATTGTGTTATTCAACATGGCACTGCCCAGGCTCTATAATGAAGTTATTGAACCCTAGGAGGCACCACCAATCGATATGATGATATGTCTAACGGCTCAGGCACCTGCAAATAAATAACCGTCCAATATTTGGGCAAAAAGACCAGCAAGGATCCATGCTTATTTGTTTCCAGGAGCCTGAGGGGGAAATCAAAATATAGACACTTCTTGTTTAAACTAGGCTCGTTTTAATTTGTTGTAAAGTGCCTTCAGTCAGTCGCTGTTGATCCTGATCTACAACATCGCCTTTAAGAACCGCTGATAATTCACCGATAGTAGCAATCATTTCATCAAATACCTGGGCAGCATTTTCAACCTCTCTGGGTTGGAGAAAAAAAGTCACTCCGGGGCAAACATAGCTTTCCCAATCATCTCCTGGAAAGATACCGGGATCTGCCATACTGGCAACGGCATAATCAACCTGGTTTAGATCATCCAGTTTTTCAAAAACTTTGACACTACCATAAGTCAAACCAGTATTTTCAAATGCTTCTAGCAATTGCACACCTGTAAAGCCTGTGGCTGTCTTAGCCACAATGCTTAATTGCAAGAGCGCTGGCAATAGTTTACTTTCAGCGACTGCTTGTGCGCCTGGATGCGCAACTGCGTTAGAATTTTGCATAGGTGCATGCGCACCATTTAACTGTGCTTCCTGCATATATTCAGCATTTAAGCGAGTCTTAACCTGTGAGTTATTTTCCTCTCCAGTGCTGATCGGCACAATATCAAATTCATCATCCTCGGCACTCACTACCAGGCTTGGGTCTATATTTTCGAGGGGATCATGATCATCATAAAAATTAATTCTTTTACGTTTTGATCCCTTACTAAACATTGCCCATAGAACCATGGCTAAAATAACGACGGCACCTACCGCAATAATAACTATTCTTAATAAATCTTTATCCATTTTAACTCTCTGCCATTGCTACTGCTTCTTGAATATCCACCGCTACCATGCGTGAAACGCCAGGTTCCTTCATGGTAACACCTGCTAGTTGCTGCGCAATTTCCATGGTCACTTTATTATGTGAAATGTATAAAAATTGTACGCTAGCTGACATTTCCTCAACCATTTGTGAGAAACGCCGGACATTTGCCTCGTCTAAAGGAGCATCGACTTCATCCAGCAAACAAAAGGGTGCCGGATTCAGATCGAATATAGAAAAAACCAATGCTACTGCTGTTAACGCCTTTTCACCACCCGACAACAAGTGTATGGAACTATTACGCTTGCCAGGGGGCTGGGCGATAATATTAACCCCACTTTCCAGTAAGTCATCATCGGTTAATGATAAATAGGCTCTACCTCCACCGAAAAGCTTAGGAAACTTTTCTTGTAACCCAGCATTGATTTTATCAAAAGTTTGCTTAAATCTCTGCCGACTTTCTTCATCAATTTTTGCTATCGCTTGTTCCAGGATATCCAGGGCTTCCAATAAATCAGCATTTTGCTCATTGAGAAAGTTCATCCGCTCGGATTGCGCCTTGAATTCTTCTATCGCCGTCAAGTTGATGGTACCCAGTCTCTCTATCTGTCTTACCAGGTCATCCACCTTTACTTTCCAGGATAATTCATCCGCATGCGCTGCGATAGTCTGGATAATTTTTTCCGCATCGGCTTCTAATTCATCTAATTGCTCGGTAACGGTTTGCTGACGCACCTGACTTTCCTGTTGCTCGAAGCGGATACTATCTAATAATTCCTTTTTCTTCTCTAAATGTTGCTGGATTGATGCATACTCTTCTGCAGATTCTGTTATGTCAATTTCTAAAGCTTCTTGTTGCTCTCTTACTTTTTGTAAATCCAGCTCTAAAGACTCTTTATCCTGCTGCAAAGTTTCCAGCTGATAACGTTCATCATCCATCGGCTCCAGAGTTGAATGTAGTTTTTTTTCTAATTCAACGATGCGCTCCTGCGCATGCTGATATTGTTGCTGTAAACGCTCTATTTGTTTTGTCGTTAAAGTATCGGAAGATTTTAAACTGGCAATATTTGCCTGCAGGGTATGCACTTGCTGCCGACTTTCATTAACCTGTTTATCGCTTTGTTCATTTTGGGTTTGCAGACTATCGCTATTTTGCTCTAATTGTAATTTAGTTTCCTCTAGCGCCTCCATCGCCTCTTCCGCCTGCTCTTTGATCATTGCGGCTTCTTCTCGCGTTTCGGTATTATCAAGTAACTCGCGGTTAATGTCAGCCATTTCATTCATCACCTGCGTCAGACGTTGCTGTTGTTGCTCTACACGTGCAGAATGAGCACTAAACTCGGCATTTTTTTGCCCTAGCTCATGACTTACCTGCTTATACTTGTCTTGGCATTCTTCGCGCTGGCTTTCCGCCTGTTTTAAATAGTCTTCTGCCGTTTCCAGCTGTTCTTCAGTCACCACCACGCGCGCCTGTAATTCTATTTGCTCTTCTTTTAATAAGCGTAATTCTTTTTCTCTTTGTAACACACCTGATTTAGCATCATGATCATGAATCACTTTCACCCAGCCATAACCCATCCAGGTTCCCTGTGTGGTAATTACAGATTCATAAGGCTTTAACTGACTCACTATTTGCCTTGCCTGCTCTGAATTCTCTGCACAATAGATGCCCGACAATAAACCATGTAAATTCCACGGGGTTTTAATTTTATCTATTAGCAGAGTTAGACCTTTGCCGGTTTCTTCCTGTAAGGGGTGCTGGGTCTCAAATAGGGTAATAGACTCATCACTTAATGAGGAGAGCTCAGCTATTAGTTGATCCGCATTATCAATACACACCGCCTCTAAATAAGTGCCTAATACCGTTTCAACCGCGCTATCCCAGCCAGATTCAACCTCGATAAACTCTGCCAGGCGTTGATTATCCGTGAGCGCCATTCGGTCCAGCCAATGGGTTAATTTCTGCTTATCTTTACCCATTGCATGTTGCTGTAGCAATTCTAAAGACGTAACTTTGCCTTTAATGGTTTGCAGTTCAGAACGGTCTTTGTGCAAGATCTCGTGATATTGTTTAATTTGCTGTCTTAAATCGGTAATGGATAAATGTACGCTATCCAGCTCTATCTGTAATTGATCTCGCTGCTCTTCAATCAGTTTAATTGATTGGTCTAAAACCTCAATCTCTTCCTGTAAGCTTTTTTCATTTAACTCATCATGCTCGGCTTGCAAACGCTGCAACCGACTCTGCATTTGAAAGGTCTGATTTTCCAGTTGCGCAATCTGCATACGCTTGACTTCCGCCTGTTCCCGGTAGTTAGCATATTGATTTTTATAGGCTTCCCACTCTTGCTGCCAAGCAAGCCGCTGTTCCTGCGCAGCACTCTGGATTTCCAGTAATTCAGCTTCCAGCTCCTCGGCAACGAGCAAAGACTCTTCGGTTTCCAGTAAAGTTTCCTTAATTTCATCTAATTGCTGCAAGTCTTCATCTAAATTTCCCTTTAAATGTTCTGCTTGCTCACCCAACCGAGCAAGTTCTAATTCAGTTTCCTCATGCGATTGCTCATTGTGTTTGATCACCTGATCCAGGCGGCTCACTTCCGCAACCACATGATAATACTCGCCCTGTTGTTTATCTACAGCTTGTTGTTGGGTTTTATGGACAATCCTTTTTTGCTCTAGCGTCTGTTCTAATTCCTTGCGTTCCATAAACAGTTGATTATGTGCCGTTGCCGCATCTTGTAGTTTCACTTCCAGTTGTTCGGCGGTTTGCTGATGAGTACGCCAGCGCATCGCTAACAACTCGAGCTTAAATTGCCGTTCCTGAGTTTTTAGCGTGGTATATTTTTCAGCTTTTTCAGACTGCTTTTGTAAATGATTGAGCTGTTTTTCAACTTCATCACGTACATCATCCAGACGTTCCAGGTTTTCACGCGTATGGCGTATGCGCATTTCAGTTTCATTACGCCGCTCTTTGTATTTAGTAACACCCGCAGCCTCTTCTATATGAGTACGCAACTCATCGGGTTTTGCCTCAACCACACGGGAGATCGTACCCTGTTCAATAATCGCATAGCTACGTGCGCCCAGGCCGGTACCCAGAAATAAATCGGTAATATCTTTACGTCTACATTTAGTGCCATTAAACATATAGATAGACTGGCCATCTCTGCTGATCTGGCGCTTTATGGCAATGGTACTGTATTTGGCAAACTCACCACCTGCACGGCCTTCGGCGTTATCAAAAACCAGCTCAACCGACGCAGTACTAACAGGTTTACGCCCTGAAGAGCCATTGAAAATCACATCTGCCATACTACCACCGCGCAAATGCTTTGCCGAGCTCTCACCCATCACCCAACGCACTGCATCGATGATATTTGATTTTCCACAACCATTTGGGCCAACAATACTGACTAAATTACCTTTAATAGGAATCGTCGTGGCATCTACAAATGATTTAAAACCTGAAAGTTTAATTTTTTCCAGCTTCATTACTGGTAAAATATCCCATTTTTAAAATAAAGCAGTCATTATACTTTATGCAAAATAATGTATCAGGCTAAATCATCTAACAGCACCAATCATTATGGCAACAAAACCTAGCAAAGATTTACAAGCATTCGATAATCCCCATCCCGGCCGTGACTTTACTATCCGTATTGATACCCCTGAATTTACCTGTCTTTGTCCATTAACAGGTCAGCCCGATTTTGCCGAAATCACGATTGAATATGTGCCTGATAAATTGTGTATCGAGTTAAAAGCCCTAAAACTTTATCTCTGGACTTTTCGTGATCGTGGCGCTTTTCATGAAGCCGTTACCAATGAAATTCTGGACGATATTGTTAAAATTATTCAGCCTAATTTCATGCGTGTCCGTGCTGATTTTAATGTTCGCGGCGGGATCTATACTTCTGTCATCGTCGAGCATCGTAATCCTGACTGGCAGGCACCTGAATTAGTGCAATTGCCTTAGCCAAATAGTATATGCGGGCAAGTGGCCCGCAGTTATCTCCTTATTTTGATAAGGCTAAGGAACGCGCACGGAATAAGCTGCGCATCTGGCGCAGGATTTTTATTTGAATTCATGGCATAGAAACAGTTACATAGCTAGCTACGTAACTGTTTCTGCAACACAGAAGACGGATAAAAAGACAAGTCAGTTGCTTAAATTATTTTGTGCACATTCCTAAACCTCTTAATGGGAAGACTTCCTTAACGTAACAACACCGCCACCCCAAGATGACCTTTAAAGAAAGCCTGACCACCCTGCCCCAACACATCCTGCCGCATCATCTATTGTCAAGATTAATGCGCCAACTAACCCATAGCAGAAACAAAATCTGGAAAAACCTCTTTATTAAAGGCATAGCCAGTCATTATGGTGTCAATATGGAGGAAGCAATTGATTCAGATATTAATGCCTATTCTAGCTTTAACCAGTTTTTCACCCGTGAATTAAAAGCCGGCACTCGTACAATCGCCAACAATCCTGGTGACATCGCTAGTCCAGCCGATGGCTCTGTTAGTCAGGCGGGAGATATAACTGAAGGTAATATTATCCAGGCAAAAGGCAAGAGTTATACTGCAACTGATTTATTAGGCGGTGATGAAGAACGTGCTGCGCCTTTTCTAAATGGTAAATTTACTACCATTTACTTATCCCCCAAAGATTACCACCGCTTGCACATGCCTCTAGATGGCAGGCTAACAGAAATGGTTCATGTACCAGGGCGATTATTTAGCGTTAATGGAGCCACAGTCAATTCAGTGCCTCGTCTGTTTGCCAGAAACGAGCGCGTTGTCGCCATTTTCGATACTGAAATTGGCCCTATGGCACTGGTACTCGTCGGCGCAATTTTTGTCGCCAGCATTGAAACCGTATGGCATGGCGAAGTAACTCCCCCAACCTCAAAATCTATGCGAACCTGGCAATATATTAGGAAAAATGCACCAAAACTCAAACGTGGCGAAGAGATGGGTCGCTTTAATATGGGATCAACAATTATTGTTTTATATGGAAAAGATGTAATGAACTGGGAGAAAGCATTTACCGCAGGTAAAAAAGTTCAACTCGGCGAAAAAATTGGTCATACAGAGGCCTGATGGCTAAGCAAGTGGATTATGAGGACATTCCAAAATATTTGCAGAATTAATTTGCTTAGGATTTAACTCAGCAACCAGGCTGAACCCAAAGGTTCGGCCATGTAAACATAAGCTTATCAACTAAAGGCCACTTTAGGAGGTTTAAAAATGAACAGCCCTGAATACACATAGGCTGAAAAAATTTAGCATCCCTTCATGAACACACAATAAAACTGCAACACTATCTTCAGTAGCTGTGAATTATAGGTGCTGCCTATGACCTTTATTCAGCAAAATAATCCACGATACAATCGATAAACGTACTTATTTTAGCCGGATAATAATTACGCTGCAGATAGGTGGCATAAACGGAAAGGCTGGGTAGTTTATAATCCTCTAGTATCTCAACTAATTCACCCGATTGTACATAGCGCCGGACTGATAATGCAGGTGAACGCACAATACCCATACCTAATGAAGCAGCCTGGCAGAGTGCGCCGCCATTATTGGATGCAAAAGTCCATTTAGGTCTGATTTCAATGCGGTCCTTGCCTTGTATAAAAACCCAGGCATCGGCATGCGGGGTATTTAAATAGTGCAAACACTTATGTTCGACTAAATCATCAACTTGCTTTGGAGTGCCATATTCTTGTAAATAAGCGGGTGATGCATAGGTACATAAGGAAGTTTGGGCTATTTTTCTTGCGACCACCCCCAGATCGAGCTTATCGGTGACCACAATGGCAATATCAAATTGAGCTGAGCGTAAATTAACGGATGCATTATCCAGTGCCATGAGCACTTTAACATCGGGATATTGCTGTTGATACGTATTAATAACCGGCAGCATATAGATGCCACCGAAATCTATAGGGGTATTAATTTTCAATACACCTTTAACTAGCGTTCCTTCCTGGCTGATAGAACTTTCTAAATTATTTAAATCTTCTAGTATCTGCTTACATTCACGATAATAAGCCTGACCTAAATCAGTGACATATAACTGCCTTGTATTGCGGTTTATTAGTGAGATGCCTAGGGAATTCTCTAAACTACGCATATATTTACTGATCATCATCGCAGAAACCCCTATTTCCCGCGCCACAGCTGCAAACGTGCCGAGCTCTACGATACGACAAAATACTTGCATGTTTTTTAACTTATCCATCACTCACTCACTCACTCACTCACCAGCGTAAACTTTAAGTTTATATATCATAAACGTAATCATATCTATATAAATTTACTCGATGACGATAAAATTTGTTCCGGAGATAACGAAACGCTTAATTATATTTTCAGCTTGTAGCGCAGTTTCTTAATTCTGTTGAATTAATACTTTTAAATAAGAAAACTAGCTCAAGTCTGAATTATATTTAGGCGTTTTTTTTGTTTTTAGGAAACTCAAATCATTTTCTGCCAAATAGACAGCCTTAGTTGTTCAGGCTATGATACATGTGACTACATTTAAGGAGGCTCTCATGCCTGGTACACTCGCAGCTATTATTATCACTGTTATATTCTTTAAAACTGCATTAGATGCTGGTAAAAATCCGGTGCATAAGGCGTTCACTGGATTTCTGGCCTTTTTTATCCCTGCCCTACTCTGGACCTATTTTGTGACTCCGGATTTAAAAGATACTTTACAGCATGACCCCAGCAATACCCTACTCAAATTGACTGCTAACTATGCCTACGCTTTGCTAGGTTCAGTGTGTTCTGTCTGGGTATGGTTCAAAATCTTTAAAAGCTAATATTCCCCCGATATCACTCGACAGGACAGCTCTTAAGCCATGTTTTATCCATAGACAATGGAGCCGTGTTGCTGATAAAAAAATTCCAATAGTCACTTAATATTCGCTGGCTTTATCCGCAGGAACAAGCACGAAATACAATAAACAACTAAATACGGGAGCGGGGTCTTTAGCCCTGCATGGTAAAATTCGGGGCTAAAGACCCCGCTCCCAAGTTGCTCAAGTTATTTCATGCACATTCCTAAACATCCTGAATCAAAGGCTCTAAGGCATAACCTCAGACTCCTTTCTGAGTCCATCTATCTAACTTAACTACTGTATAATACTGCAAAAGCCTTCGGCTACTACTCGACTTAACTCACTGTCAAAATTATTATGCATGCTGACTGGATAGACTTCTTAAAAAACCAAAACTTATTAGTTCAAACACCTACCGATAAACGGGCCATATTAGCACCGCTCACTCATCTAGCCGTATTAACGGTTTCAGGTAAGGATGCAGCAAGTTTTTTACAAGGGCAAACGACTTGTGACATTAATGCATTAATCGATTCAAAGCCTGGTTTAGGTGCTTACTGTAATGCCAAGGGTCGCGCGATAACTAGCTTTATCATTATTAAACAACAAGCATCATTTCAGCTCATTCTCACTAGCGACTTACTCGATATTGTTAGCAAGAAATTACGCATGTATGTCTTACGTTCTGACGTACAACTAATTGATAATAGTAATGATTTATGTATTACTGCTATTGCTAATGTCGAAATAAGTCCGCAAGATCGCTTATACCCCTATCCGCAACTTGATAACAGTTTTCTGTTTATTGATAGCCCCGAACAATCACGCTTATTCTGGTCTAAATTAAAACAACAACCCATCACCCTGCTTAATTCAGATGCCTGGCTAGGCCTGGATATTCAAGCAGGCATCCCCTGGCTGTTTGCGCAAACCAGTGAAGAATTTGTCCCACAAATGCTTAATCTGGACAAACTCAATGCAATCAGCTTTGAAAAAGGCTGTTATACCGGCCAGGAAATTGTTGCCCGCACACATTATCTAGGGAAAAACAAACGCGCTATGTATCCGGCCCACAGCGTAAGTACGACTGATATTCTGCCGGGATGTACGGTAACAGATAGTGAAGATAACATCATGGGAACTGTCGTATTAGCGGCTCAGCAGGACAATGCTACGCAACTATTAGTGGTGCTGAAAGACCAAGCTACCGAGACAAAAAATTTACAGCTTGATAATACAGATCACGATAAAATCAGCTTAAATTCAAGTCCTAAATAATACATATGAACCCAGAAACGGCACGACGCTTTAGACGCTTAGGTACGCTAACAATTTTTGCTGTCTATTTTGTAATATTAGTGGGAGGTATAGTCCGTGCCTCCGGTGCAGGAATGGGATGCCCTGACTGGCCCACCTGCTTTGGACAACTTATTCCGCCAACTAGCGAAGCTGAACTACCGAGTAATTATCATGAACTCTATGCAGTCGGATATGCGAATACTGATTTTAATGTCGTTAAAACATGGACTGAGTACCTTAATCGCCTGACCGGTGTTACTATCGGTTTTTTAATTTTTTTAACACTCTGGTATTCACGGGCCTACCTGAAAACGGATAAGGCTGTGTTTTATTTATCGCTCGCCTGTTTCTTATTAGTCGGTTTTCAGGGCTGGCTAGGTTCGGTAGTTGTTAAAACACATTTGCATCCCTTAATGATAACGGCACATATGCTGCTTGCATTGTTTATTGTTGCCTTATTAATTTATGCCATTGCCCGTTCGCAAAATGACTTATTACGCCAAATTGACATTTCTGCATTGCCAGATAAATTCAAAACCGTATTAGTTATTGCCATGGGCTTTACCTTGTTGCAAGTAGGTATGGGTACCCAGGTTAGAGAAGCGGTGGATTTAATTGCAACACATCATAATTATATTGACCGGGAATACTGGCGTGATAGTTTCCCTCTCATTTTTTATGTACATAGGTCATTTTCGGCAGTCATATTATTGACTAACCTCTGGCTAGCCTGGAAAATCTTTCAATCAGTCGAAAAAAATAGCTTATTACTACGCCTTTCCTATGCCTTAGTGGGCCTGATTATTAGTGCTATTCTTGCCGGAATGTCCTTAGATCGTTTGGGCATGCCACCTGTCGCACAACCCATACATTTATTAGTGGCCAATTTAATCTTTGGCATACAGTTTTTTATTTTTATCTGTATCAGTTATGCCGCTAAAACAACTCACCCGGCTGTGTTACCCTAAAATCTACATCACTACACGCTTGCTCACATATACACAGAGACTCTGATGCTAAAAATATTTTTAAGATGGCTACTCACTTTTCTCTTTAGAGTTGAAATGAATGGCCTAGAGAATTATAAAAAAGCAGGAGATCGCGTACTTATTGTTGCTAACCACATCTCCTTTTTAGACCCTTTATTGCTGGGCGTATTCTTACCTGACAAGATTACTTTTGCGATTAATAGCCAGATTGCTGAACGCTGGTGGCTAAAGCCCTTTCTCCGCTTGTCCCATGTTTTTAGAATGGATCCGACTCACCCGATCTCGCTAAAAAATCTAATCCATTATTTACAAAAACCTAGTAAAACCGTTATTTTCCCAGAAGGTCGGATCACCGTCACTGGTTCATTAATGAAAGTCTATGATGGTACTGGTATGGTTGCCGATAAATCCGGTGCGACCATTCTTCCTATTCGTATAGAAGGTGCTCAATATACGCATTTCTCGCGTTTAAATAATATTGTACGCCTGCGCTTTTTCCCTAAAATTACCCTGCAAATACTGCCGCCTACAAAGATTTCAGTGCCAGATGATTTACGTGGCAAAGTGCGCCGTCATGCCAGTGGTCTGATTTTAACGGACATCATGAGTAATATGATGTTTGCCACCAGTCACTATAAGCAAACTTTATTTTCCGGCTTACTGGAAGCTAAAAAAATCCATGGTGGTAAACACACTGTTGCAGAAGATTTAGACCGAATCCCGCTATCTTATAACACCCTGATTATTCGCTCCATAGCGATAGGTAATGCACTGACAAAAATCACGGCTAAAGGGGAAAATGTTGGCGTCTACCTACCTAATAGCAGTAAAACACTGAATGTCGTTTTAGGCCTGCAAATCCGACAGCGTGTGCCTGCCATGTTGAATTATTCAATCGGCGCATCAGGCATGCTTTCTGCCTGTCATACCGCAGAAATAAAAACGGTACTGACATCTCGACGCTTTATAGAACTGGGGAAATTTTCTGAAGACGCGCAAACCTTGTCGAAAAATCTCAATCTGGTTTTTCTGGAAGATTTAGCCAAAGACATTAGCCCAGCTAATAAACTGATCGCTTTAATACAGGCTAAAACTGCCCACCTCTGGTACCCACGCACTCACTGCAAACCGGATAGTCCAGCTGTTGTATTATTTACTTCAGGCTCCGAAGGTACCCCCAAAGGTGTAGTACTATCGCACCGAAATATCTTGGCAAATCATAAGCAGGTTTCTGCACGTATCAGCTTTAATGCCCAGGATACAGTATTGAATTTCCTGCCCATGTTTCATTCTTTCGGCTTTACGGTCGGCACCATGCTGCCCATTATGAATGGCATGACCACCTTCTTCTACCCATCGCCGTTGCATTACAGCATTATCCCAGAGATGGCCTATGAGACTAAATCATCTATTATCTTTGGTACTAATACCTTTTTAGCGGCTTACGGAAAAAAGGCACATCCCTACGATTTTTATAATATCCGTTATGTTGTCGCAGGTGCTGAAAAACTGCATGAAAATACACGAAAATTATGGGCAGATAAATTTGGTATTCGCATCCTGGAAGGCTATGGTGCGACAGAAACCAGTCCGGTTGCGGCCGTCAATACCCCGATGTTTTATAAAGCGGGTACAGTCGGGCGATTAATGCCAGGTATGCGGTATAAATTAGAAACCATTCCGGGCATCGAAAATGCAGGACAACTACATCTGCATGGGGAAAATGTTATGCAGGGTTATCTGCTGGCCGATAATCCCGGCAAGCTCGTTCCACCCAATTCTATTTATGGCGCAGGTTGGTATGATACCGGGGACATAGTGAATATTGATGAAGAAGGCTATGTTGCCATCCGCGGTCGCAGTAAGCGCTTTGCAAAAATTGCTGGTGAAATGGTTTCCTTAACCGCCACAGAGCAACTGATCAATGATATCTGGCCTGATAGTCAGCATGTTGTTGTCTGCACTCCAGACGAAAGAAAAGGCGAACAACTGGTACTGATAACGACACACGAGAATGCAAATAGTAAGGAACTGATGACATTGGCTAAAGGTATTGCAGGAATCAATTTACCGAAAAAATTTATTCACGTAGATAAAGTGCCGGTACTCGCAACCGGAAAGATTAACTATATTGAAGCAACTGAACTAGCTCTAGCTCATTTTAATACTTAAGATTCGCTGATAAACAGCCAATACACTGAAAGACTCATTCAGCCCGCATACTGAGTGCGCAATATAGGCTTAGGAATATTAAGCATCTGGAAATAAATAACCATCCATCCTTGCTTGCTTGTCTTTTTATCCGTCACTTGCACTGTAGCAATAGTTATGTAGCCAGCTATGCGCCTCTTGCTATAGCACCTTTTCGTTTTTTGCAATGGGCTGTTTTTAACGCCAAGTTTTCCCCACACGCCAGTGCATGAATTATGCAACTTTCTATCGGGGTTTTGCTTGAGTTTATTGACAGCGCTCGCTTTAAATCTCACACCATGTTCGTACGCACGAACAATCATCCATTTCACTTCTTATATAAAGCTGCCAGGCAATATCGATATCCTTAGCTTTTAGCGGAATATACTGCTCCCTAATATCCAGACCCATTTTTTAAAAAGTTAAGATTCAATGCTCTCCTTATAACATCTCTGGCTACGCAGCGATTCTTTAGTGCAGGTTAATTTAACCAAATTATTCATCTATATTTATAGTACATATTTTTAATGCTATCAGCCGATGCATAAACCAAAGCACACACATAAAATGGGTGTAAACTTAATACATAGCAATATAAGTCAACAAGACAAGAAGGAAGTCATGAAAGAATATACGATAGATACCAGAATTTCACCTGAAGTACATTTAGCCGTTTTATCACGAACAGAAGTTAATAAATTGCTGGATACCAGTCAGGGTGGACTCTACCAGCTATTGCATAACTGCGCACTGGCCGTTTTAAACTCTGGCAGTGATTCTGATGATGGCAAGGAATTACTAGAGCGATACAATGATTTTTCAATTAAAGTGATTCAGGAAGCACGAGGTATTAAGCTGGAATTAAAATGCGCGCCGGCTAGTGCGTTTGTCGATGGTGAAATGATCAAGGGGATACGTGAGCATTTATTTGCCGTACTGCGTGATATTGTTTATGTCAGCGACGAGATCAATGATAACCCCAAATTCGACTTACTTAGTTCTGAAGGCATTAGCAACTCAGTCTTCCATATTTTACGCAATGCCAATGTTATTCATCAAAGTACCGAACCCAGACTGGTTGTCTGTTGGGGTGGGCACTCCATATCCCGTGAAGAATATACTTACACTAAACAAGTAGGCTATGAAATTGGGCTACGCAATATGAATATCTGTACCGGGTGTGGACCTGGTGCCATGAAAGGCCCCATGAAGGGTGCAACGATTGCTCATGCCAAACAACGCATTAATCATGGCCATTATATCGGCATTACTGAACCCGGCATTATTGCCGCAGAATCACCTAATCCAATTGTTAATGACCTGGTGATTTTACCGGATATCGAAAAACGACTGGAAGCATTTGTGCGTATAGGTCATGGCATTATCGTGTTTCCAGGCGGCGCAGGTACGGCCGAAGAAATTTTATATCTGCTGGGTATATTATTGCACCCTGATAATGCAGAAACCCCTTTCCCGTTAATTTTTACTGGTCCCAAATCATCTGCAGACTACTTCAAACAGATCAATGCATTTATTGGAGATACCTTAGGTTTTGAGGCGCAACAACGCTACAAGATTATTATTGATGACCCGTCAAGAGTCGCACGAGAAATGAAACTGGGTATTCGTCAAGTGCGTAAATTTCGCAAGACTAAAGCGGATGCTTACTATTTCAACTGGAGTTTAAAAATCGCCACTGAGTTTCAACAACCTTTTTCCCCTACGCATGAAAATATGGCAGGACTGCAATTACATAAAAACCAGGAGAAACACCAATTGGCTGCAAATTTACGCCGGGTATTTTCTGGCATAGTCGCGGGCAATGTAAAGGATGAAGGTATTCGTGCTATTGAAAAACA
>LWDU01000032.1_pt1 | contig 24036 bp, 24 predicted proteins | sample 727161 | NCBI WGS metagenome assembly LWDU01 (sample SAMN04566230, study PRJNA314399) | hydrothermal vent metagenome | isolation source: deep sea hydrothermal plume seawater | place: Mexico: Gulf of California, Guaymas Basin | collected 2004-07-11
ACTAAATAGTGATTGTTCCACCAAAGAGAAGGATCCATTGCAATATAAAAATCAAATGTTTTAGGTTTTAGAAAAAATGTTTCCATTACAAAAAGCCCTGCCAATGATTCTCCGATTATACCTTTTTTGTTTTTAGTTCTGTATTTTCTATTAATTTCTGGAACTAATTCTTCAGAAATAAAAGCTCTGAAATTATTAGCTCCATCTGTCAGTGGACAATATTTAGCATCTTCCTCAACTTCTGAAAAGCCTGTTAAATCTCTACCTCTTTCAGTGTTCTCAATTCCAACAAGGATAATTGGAGAAATGCTTTTGCTTTCAATAAGTTTGGCAATAGTGTTTGCAATATGTGGAAAATCCTCATTTGCGCCACCATCTGGCATATATAATACTAGCAAAGAGTCGTTAGTGTTTTTATAATTTGATGGTGCCCATACGTTTATTACTCTTGTTTCATTTACGAATTTTGATTCTATCGAAAAGTTATCGTGAACAGGGATAGGATCATTGTATTGTGATTTCCTTGCACAACTCAGTATAAGAAATGATAAAAATAAATAATAGAATGTTTTAGTCATTTTGTTTTTTTCTGTTTTTAAAAAAGCGTAATCCTCCCGTAGACCATAACGCCCAGAGTACTAGTAGAGGCTGAAACAATAAACGGACCAATCGCTTGGTGTCGGTGTTTAAATTAAAAGCGTCTATGCCGTTTACATATTGGTTGATGTTTCCAGGAAAAATTAAAATGTAAAAAATTGCCAAGGCAATACCTGTTTTTACTTTTAGTTTGCCACCCCATACCATCAAGGCTCCGAAAATAATTTCTACAATTCCTGATGCAAGTATTACAAAATCCATTAAATTTTCTTCACTAGTTAACCAAGTAGGTACTTGTGCTTGAAATTCAATTCGTCTAAACGTTAAATGCCCAATGCCAATGTACAGCATAGCTAAGCCTAAAAGAATTCTAAAAACGTTTTGTAAGGTGGTTGTTTTTATTTGCATACAAAGATGTAGATTATTTGGGATTCTTACCTCGCTTTGTTTTAATAATTACCACACCATTGCCTGCTCTAGAACCATATATTGCTGCTGCTGCATCTTTAAGAACAGAAATAGATTGAATATCATTTGGATCTATTTCATCTAAAGTAGTTTCAATACCATCAACAATAATTAATGGGGGAGATCCAAAGTTTCTAATAAATATTGATGAATAATCTCCAAGCTCTTTGCTTTCAATCACCTGAAGGCCAGGAACTTGCCCACTAAGAGTTTCAGATGTGTTGTGTGTAGGACTTTTGGTTAATTTTTCACCAGAAACAGCACCTATAGAAGTAGTTAAATTCTTTTTTTGCTGAGTACCATAACCAACATTAACCTCTTCCATTGAATTACTAACATCACCAACTTTCCAAATTGAACAAGAAGACAATAAAAAAACTAAAAATATTCTTTTCACAATCTAAATATAAGAATTATGTAATCGTTGAATTAAAAGAAGAAGAAATGCCTATGGTTTAGAAACAATTATTTTCTATTTTTTTGATAAATATGTCTAATCAGTAGAGCTATTGAAATAAGATATAATGCAATTGTTAGTTCAAATGGTAACCAATTGTCTGTTACTTCAAATGAGAAAATACTTGCACCCAATACATCTTTAGTTGCTAAAACTAAAATTATACCCGTTCCAATTATAAATTGATATTTGTCCAATATTTTCTTCATTTTAAACTGATTTATGATTATTAATTCTTAAATATAATAAATCCTCTAAACTTACATAAGAAGATATGGGAGGATGACAGGTTTTAGTTATTCGTTTGATTTATGGCAATGGGCATTAAATTTTTTTCTAACTTAGAAATATGAAAAAACTACTTCTTCTAATTATACTTTTTAATATTCAAGTATACTCACAAAATAATGATTATACAAAAAAGGCACAATCCATAGACAGCACTATTGAAACCTTGTATTCCGTTATTTCTGGAGATAAGGGTGTGGAAAGAGATTGGAATTTATTTAAGTATCTATTTCATAAAGATGCTAAGTTAATCCCTTCCAGAACAAATGAAGAAGGTAAAACAGGTGCTCGTTTTATGAGTCCGGATGAATATATCGATGGTTCAGGAAAATGGTTATTTGAAAATGGTTTTCATGAAAAAGAAATTGGGAGGACAACGGAGCGTTTTGGTAATATTGTTCATGTTTTTTCTAGCTATGAATCTTTTAGGACCAAAACTGATACAAAACCTTTTGCTAGGGGAATAAATAGTATTCAATTACTTTATGATGGTGATCGATGGTGGATATTGAATGTATACTGGATGGCTGAAAATAATAAAAATATAATCCCAAAAAAATATATTTTTTAATTATCAGGGAATTTATTATCCTTGACAAGGAAAAGGTACCAGTTCAAATTCTACTTATATTACCGTCTTTTCCAATATTTTATTGATACTCTCACACCAATGATTTCTTCTATTTCATCTTTTATTACGATTTCTGTTTCTAGAGGGATTAGATTTCCTTTGTTTTTTATTAAAACTATTTCTGTTTTTTTGTTTTGGCGGTTCGGGAATAGCATTAGGGTTAGGTTCAAATCCTTTTTTAATTTTTAAAGGAATTTTAAGCCTTACAAGTTTTTCAATATCTTTTAAATATTCTTTCTCATCAATACATACTAAAGAAATTGCTTCACCTTTTGCTCCTGCTCTTCCTGTTCTTCCAATTCTATGAACATAATCTTCTGGCACATTAGGAAGTTCAAAATTTATTACATGTGGTAATAAGGGAATGTCTAATCCTCTTGCGGCTATATCAGTTGCCACAAGAATTTCAACGGAACCATTTTTGAAACCAGCTAAAGCATTAGTTCTTGCTCCTTGACTTTTATTTCCATGGATGGCTGCAGCTGATATATTTGCTTTAATCATTTTTTTACAAAGATTATTTGCACGATGTTTTGTTCTAGTAAAAACAAGAACTTGTTTCCAATTTCCTTCTTTAATTAATTTAATGATTAGATCGGATTTTTTATTTTTATCTACCTTATAAACATATTGAATTATAGCTTCTACGGTTATATTTTCAGGCGAAGTCTCTACCAATACAGGATCATTTAAAATTCCTTTTGCTAATGTTTTAATTTCTTTTGAAAAAGTTGCTGAAAACAATAAATTTTGTCTTTGTTTTGGAAGTAAATGCATTATTTTATTAATATCTCGTTGAAAGCCCATGTCTAGCATTCGATCAGCCTCATCTAAAACTAAAATTTCAATGTTACTTAATGATAATAGTCTTTGATTTTCTAAGTCTAATAGACGACCAGGTGTAGCGATTAAAATGTCAATACCACTTCTAATTTTAGAGACTTGAGGGTTTTGATTAACTCCTCCAAATACTACTGTTGATCGTAATTCAATGTATGAACTATATTCTAATACATTTTCATGAATTTGTGCTGCAAGCTCTCTGGTTGGAGTTAGTATTAAGGCTCTAATTTTTCTGTGGTTTGATTTAGACTGTTTTGATAAAATTTGTAACAATGGAAGTGTAAAACCTGCTGTTTTTCCTGTGCCTGTTTGGGCGGAAGCTAAAACATCTTTTCTTTTTAGAATTAAAGGAATAGCTTTTTCTTGAATTGGAGAAGGTTCTGTATATCCTTTTTCGTTTATTGCTTTTAAAAGAGATGGTGTTAAACCAAGGTTGTTAAATTTCATAGAGGACAAAAGCCTTTTAAATATGCTTTGTATTTTTATTAATAATTTGCAAATGTATGTTATTATAATTTCGTCCTATTTTCTTCTTGTTATTTAAAGATTTTTAAGATTTATTTACGTCTTTTTTTTATAAAACCTTATTAATCATGAATTTTTTCTTAAAAAAACATTATTTTCCTGAGAATTTCAAGATAAAATTTATATATTTGCGCTCATTTTAAAAGTAACAAAACACACATATTATGGCTAAAGAAACTTTCGATCGTTCAAAACCACATTTAAATATTGGTACAATTGGACATGTTGATCACGGTAAAACTACCCTAACTGCTGCTATTACAAAAGTATTATGTGATGCAGGTCTTTCTGAAGCAACGAGCTTTGATCAAATTGACAATGCTCCTGAAGAAAAAGAAAGAGGGATTACAATTAACACTTCGCATGTTGAATATCAAACAGAAAAACGTCATTATGCTCACGTTGACTGTCCTGGTCACGCGGATTACGTAAAGAACATGGTAACCGGTGCTGCCCAAATGGATGGTGCAATCCTTGTAGTTGCTGCTTCTGACGGTCCAATGCCTCAAACAAGAGAACACATCTTACTAGGAAGGCAAGTTGGTATTCCTCGTATTGTAGTTTTTTTAAATAAAGCTGATCAAGTTGATGACGAAGAGTTATTAGAACTTGTTGAAATGGAAGTAAGAGATTTATTAAATTTCTATGAATATGATGGGGATAATGGTCCTATAATTTTAGGTTCCGCTTTAGGAGCTTTAAATGGGGAACAAAAATGGGTTGACACAATAATGCAACTAATGGAATCTGTAGACTCTTGGATTGAACTTCCTAAAAGAGAGGTAGATAAAGATTTCTTAATGCCTGTTGAGGATGTATTTTCTATTACTGGTAGAGGAACTGTAGCAACTGGTAGAATTGAAACTGGTATTGCTAATACTGGTGATAGTGTTGATATAATCGGAATGGGAGCTGAAAAACTTACATCTACTGTAACTGGAGTTGAAATGTTTAGAAAAATTCTTGATAGAGGTGAAGCTGGTGATAATGTTGGTATTCTTTTAAGAGGAATTGAAAAAGAATCAATCAAAAGAGGAATGGTAATTTGTAAACCGGGTTCTGTTAAACCACATGATAAATTTGAAGCTGAGGTATATATTTTAAAGAAAGAAGAAGGTGGTAGACACACTCCATTTCACAATAACTATAGACCACAATTTTATGTAAGAACAACTGATGTTACTGGTAATATCGTACTTCCAAAAGGAGTTGAAATGGTAATGCCAGGTGATAACTTAACTATTATTGTAGATCTTATTTCTCCAATCGCTTGTAGCGTTGGGTTAAGGTTTGCTATTAGAGAAGGTGGTAGAACAGTTGGTGCTGGTCAGGTTACTAAGATTTTATAATATATAATAATAAATCCGTAAAAGGTGTCTGCTAACGCAGATGCCTTTTGTGGCTATAAATCTAAGGTGTTTAATTACATCATTTTAGAGACGGGTTTAGCTCAGTTGGTAGAGCACTGGTCTCCAAAACCAGGTGTCGGGAGTTCGAGTCTCTCAACCCGTGCAAAAGTTAGAATAATGAATATAGTTTCTTACGTTAAAGAGTCATTTTCAGAGTTAAAAGAACATGTTTCGTGGACTCCACTTCCTGAGCTTTCAAATCTTACTGTAATAGTATTATTGTTTTCTATAATTTTTGCACTGATTATTTGGTTTGCTGACAGTGTTTTATCTAGAGTAATTAAATTTTATTTTGAACTTATCAATTAAAAGATGACGGATACAGATTTAAAGAAGTGGTATGTTGTAAGAGCCGTTAGTGGTCAAGAAAATAAAATCAGAAACTATATGGAATCTGAAATTAATAGGCTTGGTTTTTCTGATCTTGTTGAAGAGATATTAGTTCCTACTCAAAAAGTTGTTCAAATAAGAAAAGGCAAAAAGGTTAATAAAGAAAAAGTTTATTTTCCAGGATATATTATGATTAAAGCTAATTTGTCTGGAGAAATTCCTCATATTATAAAAGCTTTGCCTAATGTTATTGGTTTTCTTGGTGAAACAAAAGGAGGAGACCCTATTCCATTAAGAACTGCTGAAGTTAATAGAATGCTTGGTACAGTTGATGATCTTTCAATGGATTCAGAAAGCATTTCTATTCCATTTATTTTAGGTGAAAACATAAAAGTAATTGACGGACCTTTTAATGGATTTAATGGAACTGTTGAAAAGGTCAATGAGGATAAGAGAAAACTTAAAGTTATGGTTAAAATATTTGGCAGGAAAACTCCTTTAGAGCTTTCTTACATGCAAGTAGAAAAAATATAAATGTTACATATAAATCATTTTTTAAATAGCTTCCAATTATTTAAGAGATAATAAATATTAATAATGGCTAAAGAAATAGAAAAAGTACTGAAATTACAAATTAGAGGAGGTGCTGCCAATCCATCACCACCTGTTGGACCTACGTTAGGTGCGGCTGGTGTTAATATAATGGAATTCTGTAAGCAGTTTAATTCAAGGACACAAGATAAGCCTGGTAAAGTATTACCTGTAATAATTACAGTTTACAAGGATAAATCTTTTGAATTTGTTGTTAAAACCCCACCAGCAGCCGTTCAATTATTGGAAGCAGCAAAGGTTAAAAAGGGATCTGGAGAACCAAATCGAAGTAAGGCAGCAACCGTTTCATGGGATCAAATTAAAAGGATTTCAGAAGATAAAATGGTTGATTTAAATGCTTTTACAGTAGAATCAGCAATGAAAATGATTGCAGGAACTGCTAGATCTATGGGTATTAAGGTTAAAGGCCAAGCTCCTTTTTAATTTTTTAATTTAAGATTATGACAAAAATCACAAAAAAGCGTAAAGATGCTTTATCAAAAATTGATAATGCAAAAACATATTCATTAAAAGAAGCTTCTGAAGTTGTAAAAGAAGTTTCTAAATTTAATTTTGATGCTTCTGTAGATTTGGCAATTCGCCTTGGAGTAGATCCTAAAAAAGCTGATCAAAATGTTAGGGGAATCGTTACTCTTCCTAATGGTACAGGTAAAGATGTTAAAGTCCTAGCTCTTGTTACACCAGACAAAGAAAAAGAAGCTCAAGATGCAGGTGCTGATTATGTTGGTCTTGATGAATATCTACAAAAAATAAAAGATGGTTGGACTAATGTTGATGTAATTATTACTATGCCAAGTGTTATGGGTAAGTTAGGTCCTTTAGGAAAAGTATTAGGTCCCAGGGGCTTAATGCCAAATCCTAAAACTGGTACTGTAACAATGGATGTTGCTAAAGCAGTTTCCGAAGTTAAAGCTGGTAAAATTGACTTTAAAGTAGATAAAACAGGAATTATACATGCTTCAATAGGGAAAGTTTCTTTTGATGCTGAAAAAATTTATGAGAATTCCCTTGAATTAATTCAGAACATAATTAAAATTAAACCTAATTCATCTAAGGGCACTTATTTGAAAAGTATTTCTATGTCTAGTACTATGAGTCCAGGTATTAATATTGATACTAATATTTAGTTAAAAAAATTAAAATGACAAGAGAAGAAAAATCTAAAGTAATTAAGAGGTTGACTGCTGAATTAGGCGATAATACCAACATTTACATGACAGATGCTTCAGGTCTAAATGCTGTTGAAACAAGTAAGTTAAGAAGAGCTTGTTTTAAAGCAAATGTTAAACTTGCAGTTGTTAAAAATACCTTGCTTGCAAAAGCGATGGAGGCATCTGAAAAAGACTTTGGAGAATTAAATCAGGTATTAGTTGGAAATACAGCACTAATGTATTCAGAAGTTGGTAATACACCTGCTAAATTGATTAAAGAGTTTAGAAAAAAATCTGAAAAACCAATTTTAAAAGGAGCAGCTATTGAAGATGCTGTTTATCTTGGTGATGATCAGGTTAGTATTTTAGCTAATATTAAGTCAAGAGAGGAATTAATTGGAGAGGTTATATCTCTTTTACAATCTCCAACAAAAAACCTTATCTCCGCTTTACAATCAGGAGGTTCAACAATTTCAGGAGTTTTAAAAACTCTTGGTGATAGAAAAGAGTAAATAATAATAATAATAATAATAATAATAAATATTTATAAAATGGCAGATTTAAAAGATTTTGCAGAGCAATTAGTTAATCTAACAGTTAAAGAAGTTAACGAGTTAGCAGAGATTCTTAAAAGTGAATATGGTATTGAACCAGCAGCAGCAGCAGTTTCAGCTGGTCCTGCAGCAGGTGGAGATGCTGAAGTAGCAGAAGAAAAATCAGAATTTGATGTAGTTTTAACTGCAGCTGGAGGTTCAAAACTAGCAGTAGTTAAGCTTGTTAAAGAATTAACAGGTTTAGGTTTGAAAGAAGCTAAAGAACTTGTGGACAATGCACCAAGTAATATTAAAGAAGCGGTTTCAAAAGATGAAGCTGAAGGATTTAAGAAATCACTTGAAGAATCTGGAGCTGAGGTTGAGCTAAAATAATTAGCTTGAGCTTTAGTTTTATTTAAAGTTTCCTAAGTATTAGGGTCATATCCTCATACTTAAATTTTTACGTTTTTTTAATTTAAATTGATTTAAATGCACAACACTATAAATAGATTAAACTTTGCTTCAGCTACTGATATTCCTGATTATCCAGATTTTCTTGATATTCAGATAAAATCATTTAGCGATTTTTTCCAACTAGAAACAAAATCTGATCAAAGAACTGATGAAGGTCTTTTTAATACTTTTTTAGAAAATTTTCCTATTTCAGATTCTAGAAATCAGTTTGTATTAGAGTTTTTAGATTATTTTGTGGATCCACCTCGTTATTCTATTCAAGAATGTATTGAAAGAGGTTTAACTTATAGCGTTCCGCTTAAAGCTAGATTAAAACTTTTTTGTACAGATGAGGAACACGAGGATTTTGAGACTATAGTTCAGGATGTGTATTTAGGAGTTATTCCCTATATGACGCCAAGTGGAACATTTATTATAAATGGTGCAGAACGTGTCGTTGTTTCTCAATTACATAGATCACCGGGTGTATTTTTTGGTCAGTCTTTTCATGCAAATGGAACAAAATTGTATTCTGCAAGAGTAATTCCTTTTAAAGGTTCTTGGATTGAGTTTGCAACTGACATTAATAGTGTAATGTATGCTTACATTGACAGAAAAAAGAAATTACCGGTTACAACTTTACTTAGAGCTATCGGATATGAAAGAGATAAAGATATTTTGGAAATCTTTGATTTAGCTGAAGAAATAAAAGTTTCAAAATTTGGACTTAAAAAGTGTATTGGAAGAAAATTAGCTGCAAGAGTTTTAAATTCTTGGTTTGAAGATTTTGTTGATGAAGATACTGGTGAAGTTGTGTCTATTGAAAGAAATGAGATTATTTTAGATAGAGATATAGTAATAGATAAAGAGAATATTTTACAAATTTTAGCAACAAATACAAAGACTGTTTTACTGCATAAAGTTGATGGTCAATTTTCTGATTATGCTATAATTCATAATACTTTACAAAAAGATCCAACTAATTCTGAAAAAGAAGCTGTAGAACATATCTATAGGCAATTAAGAAATGCCGAACCACCAGATGAAGAAACCGCAAGAGGAATAATCGATAAATTATTTTTCTCTGATCAAAGATATAATCTTGGTGAAGTAGGTAGATATAGAATGAATAAAAAGTTAGGACTTGACATTGAAATGGACAAGTTAGTTTTAACTAAAGAAGATATTATAACTATTATCAAATACTTAATTGAATTAATTAATTCAAAAGCTGAAATAGATGATATTGACCACTTGTCTAATAGAAGAGTAAGAACAGTTGGAGAACAATTATCTTCTCAGTTTGGTGTTGGATTATCAAGAATGGCTCGTACTATTCGGGAAAGAATGAATGTTAGAGATAACGAAGTGTTTACACCAATTGATTTAATTAATGCAAAGACACTGTCTTCAGTTATTAATTCATTTTTTGGAACAAATCAGTTGTCTCAATTTATGGATCAAACAAATCCTCTTGCTGAAATTACTCATAAGCGTAGACTTTCCGCATTAGGACCTGGAGGACTTTCTAGAGAAAGAGCAGGTTTTGAGGTTAGAGATGTTCATTATACACATTATGGAAGATTATGCCCTATTGAAACGCCTGAGGGTCCAAATATTGGATTAATCTCTTCATTAGGAGTTTTTGCTAAGGTAAATGACCTAGGATTCATTGAAACGCCATATAGAAAGGTTGAAAATGGTGTAGTTGATTTAAAAAACTATAAATTTTTAAGTGCTGAAGAAGAAGAAGGAAAATTAATTGCACAAGCAAATATTCCTAAGGATAAGAATGGTAAAATACTTTCTGATAAAGTTATTGCTAGGCAGGAGGCAGATTACCCTGTTATAGATTCAAAAAATGTTGACTATACAGATGTTGCTCCTAATCAAATAGCTTCTATATCAGCTTCTCTTATTCCTTTTCTAGAACATGATGATGCTAACAGAGCATTAATGGGATCAAACATGATGAGACAATCAGTGCCATTATTAAAGCCTGAATCTCCAATTGTAGGAACTGGACTAGAAATACAAGTTGCTTCTGATTCTAGAGTATTAATTAATGCAGATTATGATGGTAAAGTTATCTATGTTGATTCTCAAAAGATTACCATTAAATATAGTCTTACTGAAGAACAAAAATTAACAAGTTTTGATATTGATGAAAAAACTTATTCTCTTGTTAAGTTTAGAAAAACGAATCAAGGTACATGTATAAACTTAAAGCCTATAGTTGTCAAAGGTGATTTAGTTAAAAAAGGTCAAGTTTTATGCGAAGGATACGCTACTCAAAAAGGAGAGCTTGCACTTGGAAGAAACCTTAAAGTTGCTTTTATGCCTTGGAAAGGTTATAATTTCGAAGATGCAATCGTTATTTCTGAAAAAGTCGTTAGAGATGACGTTTTTACTTCTCTTCATATTGATGAATATTCAATTGATGTTAGAGATACTAAACTAGGAATGGAAGAACTTACAAATGATATTCCAAATGTTAGTGAAGAAGCTACCGCTAATCTTGATGAGAATGGTATGATTCGTATTGGAGCAGAAGTTCATCCAGGGGATATTTTAATTGGTAAAATAACGCCTAAAGGTGAGTCTGATCCTACTCCAGAAGAAAAGTTATTAAGAGCAATTTTTGGAGATAAAGCAGGAGATGTTAAAGATGCATCATTAAAAGCACCTCCATCTTTAAATGGCGTTGTAATAGATAAAAAATTATTTACAAGACCAATTAAAGATAAAAGAAAAAGATCTGAGGATAAAGATCTTTTAAATGAACTGGAAATTAGTTATGATCTTAGGTTCAAAGAATTAAAAGATAAATTAGTTGAAAAACTTTATAATATTTTAAGTGGGAAGACTTGTCAAGGAGTTTTTAATGACTTAGAGGAAGAAATTCTTCCAAAAGGAAAAAAGTACTCTTTAAAAATGCTGAATCAAGTAGAAGAGTATATTCATTTAGTTTCTGGTCAGTGGGCTGTAGATAAAAAAACTAATCATTTGGTAATTACCTTACTCCATAATTATAAAATAAAAGAAAACGATCTTCAAGGTATGTTAAGAAGAGAGAAATTTACTATTTCTGTTGGTGATGAATTACCTCCAGGTATTTTAAAATTAGCCAAAGTGTATATTGCGAAAAAAAGGAAACTTAAGGTTGGGGATAAAATGGCTGGTAGACATGGAAATAAAGGTATTGTAGCCAGAATAGTTAGACAAGAAGATATGCCATTTCTTGAAGATGGAACTCCTGTTGATATAGTATTAAATCCACTTGGTGTACCATCTAGGATGAATATAGGTCAAATTTATGAGACTGTATTAGGATGGGCTGGTCAAAAATTAGGCAGAAAATTCACTACTCCTATATTTGACGGTGCAACTATTGAACAGATTAATGATTTAACTGATGAAGCTGGTGTCCCTAAGTTTGGTCACACATATTTATATGATGGCGGTACTGGGAAAAGATTTGATCAGCCTGCAACTGTCGGGGTCATTTATATGTTAAAGCTAGGTCATATGGTCGATGATAAAATGCACTCGAGATCTATTGGACCATACTCTCTAATTACTCAACAACCTTTAGGTGGAAAAGCACAGTTTGGAGGTCAAAGATTTGGCGAAATGGAAGTTTGGGCTCTTGAAGCATATGGTGCTTCAAGTACTTTGCAAGAAATTTTAACAATTAAATCTGATGATGTTCAAGGTAGAGCTAAAGCTTACGAGGCTATTGTTAAAGGTGAAACTATGCCTGATCCTGGATTGCCAGAATCATTTAACGTATTAATGCATGAACTTAAAGGTCTTGGTCTAGATATTAGACTAGAAGAATAATAAAACAAGAAATCATTATGTCTAGAAACATTGAAATTAGTAAATCCAAAAAATTTTCAAAAATATCTATAGGATTAGCTTCACCTGAGACTATTTTAGGTTCTTCAAGGGGAGAAATTCTTAAACCTGAAACTATTAATTACAGAACTCATAAACCAGAAAGAGATGGTTTATTTTGTGAAAGAATTTTTGGTCCAGTAAAAGATTACGAATGTGCCTGTGGTAAATATAAAAGAATAAGATATAAAGGTATTATTTGTGATAGATGTGGAGTTGAGGTTACTGAGAAAAAAGTTAGAAGAGATAGAGTAGGACACATTAATTTAGTGGTTCCAGTTGCTCATATTTGGTACTTCCGTTCATTACCTAACAAGATTGGTTATCTCTTAGGATTGCCTTCTAAGAAGTTAGATATGATAATATATTATGAAAGATATGTTGTAATACAAGCTGGTTTAGCAGTCAATATAGAAGGGGAACCTGTAAATAAAATGGACTTTCTAACAGAAGAAGAATATATCAATATTACTGATAATCTTCAACAAGAAAATCAATTTTTAGATGATGAAGATCCAAATAAGTTTATTGCTAAAATGGGTGCAGAATGTTTAATAGAATTGCTTTCAAGAATTGATCTTAATGAACTTTCTTATGAATTAAGGCACAAAGCAAATAATGAAACATCTAAACAAAGAAAAATGGAAGCCCTTAAAAGGCTTCAAGTTGTGGAGTCATTTAAAGAGTCAAACCTTAATAGAGAGAATAAGCCCGAGTGGATGGTGTTAAAAGCTATTCCAGTAATTCCACCTGAATTAAGACCTTTAGTTCCTTTAGATGGAGGCAGGTTTGCTACATCTGATTTAAATGATTTATACAGAAGAGTTATCATTAGAAATAATAGACTTAAGCGATTAGTTGAGATTAAAGCTCCTGAAGTTATATTAAGAAATGAAAAAAGAATGCTTCAGGAATCTGTAGATTCACTATTTGACAATACTAGAAAATCATCAGCTGTTAAAACTGATGCTAATAGACCGTTAAAATCTTTGTCAGATTCTCTTAAAGGAAAACAAGGAAGGTTTCGTCAAAATTTATTAGGTAAAAGAGTTGATTACTCAGCTAGATCTGTAATTGTTGGTGGACCAGAACTTAAATTATATGAGTGTGGTCTTCCAAAAGGTATGGCAGCTGAATTATATAAGCCTTTTATAATTAGAAAATTAATTGAAAGAGGAATTGTTAAAACAGTTAAATCTGCTAAAAAAATAATTGACCGTAGAGAACCGCTTGTTTGGGATATTTTAGAGAATGTTTTAAAAGGTCATCCAGTACTTCTAAATAGAGCTCCAACTTTACACAGACTTGGTATACAAGCATTTCAGCCTATGTTAATTGAAGGTAAAGCAATTCAAGTTCATCCTTTAGTATGTACTGCATTTAATGCTGATTTTGATGGAGATCAAATGGCAGTTCACCTTCCATTAGGGCCTGAAGCAATTTTAGAAGCTCAACTTTTGATGCTGGCTTCTCATAATATTTTAAATCCTGCGAATGGATCTCCTATTACTGTGCCTTCTCAAGATATGGTTTTGGGATTATATTATATGACAAAATTGTTAAAGTCTACCAAAGATTTTAAGGTTAATGGTGAAGGATTAAGATTTTATTCAGATGAAGAAGTAAACATTGCTTACAATGAAGGAATAGTTGATTTGAATGCAATGATTAAGATTAGAGTCAAGGATTTTGATGATTCAGGAAAACTAGTCTTTAAAATTATTGAAACTACTGTTGGTAGAGTTTTATTTAATCAAGTAGTTCCTGAAAAAGCAGGATTTATTAATGAAGTATTAACAAAAAAAAGTCTTAGAGATATTATTGGAAATATATTAAAAGTTACTAGCGTACCAGAAACTGCAGAATTTTTAGATAAAATCAAATCGATGGGGTTCTCTTTTGCTTTTGAAGGTGGTCTTTCATTTAGTTTAGGAGATATTATGATTCCGCCTGAAAAACCTGAACTGATTGCAAAAGCAAATGTTGAAGTTGATACAATTATAACTAATTATAATATGGGTCTAATAACAAATAATGAAAGATATAATCAAGTAATTGACGTATGGACTTCTGCAAACGCTACTTTGACCGAATTAGCGATGAAGAGAATTAGTGAAGACAAACAAGGCTTTAACTCTGTGTTTATGATGCTTGATTCTGGGGCTAGGGGTTCAAAAGAACAAATTCGTCAGCTTACTGGGATGAGAGGGTTAATGGCTAAGCCTAAAAAAGCTAGTTCTGCTGGTGGTGAAATTATTGAAAATCCAATTTTATCTAATTTTAAAGAAGGATTATCAATTCTAGAATACTTTATATCAACTCATGGTGCTAGAAAAGGATTGGCCGATACAGCTTTAAAAACAGCTGATGCAGGTTATTTAACAAGAAGGCTTGTTGATGTAGCTCAAGATGTAATAGTTAATTATGTTGATTGTAATACTTTAAGAGGTATTTCTGTTGAACCTTTAAAAAAGAATGAAGAAATAGTTGAATCTCTTGGAGAAAGGATTTTAGGTAGAGTTTCATTACATGATGTTTATAATCCATTAAATAAAGAGATTATAGTTAATTCTGGTGAAGAAATAAGTGAAGAAGTAGTTAAATTAATAGAAAACACTCCTATTGAAAAAGTAGAAGTAAGATCTCCTTTGACTTGTGAATCTCCTAAAGGCATTTGTGCTAAATGTTATGGAAGAAATCTTGCTACTGGTAAAATGGTTCAAAATGGGGAAGCTGTTGGTGTTGTTGCTGCTCAGTCAATCGGTGAACCAGGAACTCAGTTAACCTTAAGAACATTTCACGTGGGTGGTATTGCTGGAAATATTTCAGAAGAAAACAAGTTACAGATTAAATTTGATGGTATTGCTGAAATAGATGATTTAAAAATTGTTTCTTCAAAGGATTCAGCTGGCAATAAAATCGATATAATTATTTCCAGAACATGTGAAATTAAATTATTAGATAAGAAGACAGGAATTGTTATAAGTAATAATATTATTCCTTATGGTTCTACAATATTAGTTAAAGATGGTCAAAATCTTAAAAAAGATGATGTTGTTTGTCAATGGGATCCTTATAACGGTGTAATTGTATCGGAATTTGGAGGTAAAATTGAATATGAAAACATTGATCAAGGTTTAACTTATCAAGTAGAAATAGATGAACAAACTGGATTTAAGGAAAAAGTTATTTCAGAATCTAGAAATAAAAAAGTGGTTCCTACTTTATTAATTAATGATAATAAAGGCAAAAATATTAGAACCTACAATTTACCTGTTGGTGCACATTTAATGGTGGATGATGGTGAAAAAGTAGAAGGAGGGAAAATTTTAGTTAAAATTCCTAGAAAATCTGCTAAATCTGGTGATATTACTGGAGGACTTCCAAGGGTTACGGAGCTTTTTGAAGCTAGAAACCCCTCTAATCCTGCGGTTGTTAGTGAAATAGATGGTGTAGTTAATTTTGGAAAAATTAAAAGAGGTAATAGAGAGATAATTATTGAATCTAAACTTGGGGAAATTAAAAAATACTTAGTTAAACTTTCTAATCAAATTCTTGTTCAAGAGAATGATTTTGTAAAGGCTGGAATGCCTTTGTCAGATGGAGCAACTACTCCTAATGATATACTTAATATTAAAGGTCCTTCTGCAGTGCAACAGTACCTTGTTAATGAAGTTCAGGAAGTATATAGACTTCAGGGTGTAAAAATTAACGACAAGCATTTTGAAGTTTTGATTAGACAAATGATGCAAAAGGTAAAAATTCAAGATTCTGGAGACACTACTTTCTTAGAAGGTCAGTTGATTCATAAAAATGCATTCATACTAGAAAATGATAATTTATTTAATAAAAAAATTATTGAATCTATAGGCTCTTCAGAAAACTTTAAAATAGGTCAAGTGATCAGCGCAAGAGATCTTAGAGATGAAAACTCTTTACTTAAAAGAAATGATAAGGAGTTAGTTTTAGCTAGAGACGCTGTAAATGCTACTGCGACTCCAATTTTACAAGGAATTACTAGGGCTTCTTTACAAACTAAATCGTTTATTTCTGCAGCTTCTTTCCAAGAAACAACTAAAGTATTGAATGAAGCAGCTATTAATGGAAGAATAGATAATTTAGAAGGCTTAAAAGAAAATGTAATAGTTGGGCATAAAATTCCAGCTGGAACAGGTAACAGAAAATTCAATGATATTATTGTTGGATATGTGGATGAATATGAGGAGCTATTAGCTAGAAAAAACTTAAGTTATAATGAATAAAACTGATTCTAAAAAAGGAAGTATAAATATTGAGCTTGATGAAAATATAGCTCAAGGTACCTATTCTAATTTAGCCTTAATAAATCATTCTGTTTCTGAGTTTGTTGTAGATTTTGTAAATATTATGCCAGGCGTTGCAAAGGCGAAAGTTAAATCAAGAATTATTTTAACTCCGCAACATGCTAAAAGATTCTCACAAGCTTTAAATGAAAATATTTCTAGGTTTGAAAAGTCGAATGGCCAAATTAAGGGTTTTGATAAACAACAATCAATTAATCTAAACTTTGGTCCTACAGGAGAGGCATAATTAGAATTCTGACTTATAATGAAATTTTACTGATGGAAATTTTTGTTTTGTCATCTCTAAAGAAAAAGATGAGTCTGATAAAAAAACTAGTTTTCCATTTTTATCTTTAGCCAAAAATTTGTTTTTAAGTTTTTTGAATTCATTGAATTCATCATTTTTTTTAGATAGACTTTCAATCCAACATGCTTTGTGAATATTAAGATTTTCGTATGAACATTTTGCTCCATACTCCTGTTCTAATCTATATTGAATAACTTCAAATTGAAGAGCACCTACAGTACCTATTACTTTACGACCATTCATTTCTAAAATAAATAATTGAGCCACTCCTTCATCCATCAATTGATCAATGCCTTTTGCTAATTGTTTGGATTTCATTGGATCTAGATTATTTATATATCTAAAATGTTCAGGAGAAAAACTGGGTATTCCCTTAAAAAATATATGCTCGCCTTCTGAAAATGTATCTCCAATTTTAAAATTACCAGAATCATGAACCCCTACTATATCTCCTGGAAATGATTCATCTACAATTTCTTTTTTTGCAGCAAAAAATGCATTTGGACTACTAAATTTAAATTTTTTATTCATTCTAACATGGTGATAAGCGACATTCCTTTTAAATTTTCCGGATACTATTTTAATAAATGCGAGTCTATCTCTATGCTTGGGATCCATATTAGCATGAATTTTAAATATAAACCCTGAAAATTTAGATTCAGATGGATCAATTATTCTTTCTACACTTTCTTTTTTTCTAGGAGAAGGAGCAATTGTAATAAAACAATCAAGTAATTCCTTAACTCCAAAATTATTTAAAGCTGAACCAAAAAAGACTGGCTGTTGCTTGCAGCTTAAATAATCTTCTTTGTTAAAATTTGGATACACTTCTTTAACTATTTCAACTTCTTCAAGAAGCTTATTTGATGCTAATTCTCCAAGGCAATCAACAAGTTTAGGATCATTTAAGTTATTTATATTTATTGATTTAGAAATTCTTTGTTTATTATCTGCATTAAATAACATTAAATTATTTTCCCAAATATTATATATTCCTTGAAAGTTATAACCCATACCAATAGGAAAGCTTAATGGACAGACTTTGAATTTTAATTTTTGTTCTAATTCATCTAATAAATCAAAAGCATCTTTACCCTCCCTATCAAGCTTATTTATAAAAACAATAACAGGAATTTCTCGCATTCTACAAACTTCTACTAGCTTTTCTGTTTGTTCTTCAACTCCTTTAGCAACATCAATAACTACTATAACACTATCTACTGCTGTTAATGTTCTAAATGTGTCTTCAGCAAAGTCTTTATGTCCAGGAGTATCTAAAATATTTATTTTCTTTTCTTTATAATTAAAGGCTAATACTGAAGTTGAAACAGAAATTCCTCTTTGTCTTTCAATTTCCATAAAATCACTTGTAGCAGCTTTTTTAATTTTATGTGATTTTACTGCTCCAGCTTCTTGAATAGCTCCTCCAAATAATAATAACTTTTCGGTTAAAGTAGTTTTTCCTGCATCTGGATGTGAAATAATTCCAAATGTTCTTCTTTTTATAATTTCTTTTAGGAAACTCATGGTTTTTATAAACATCAAAAATAGTATTGTTTTTTTAATATCTAATTTTAAATATTCCAAATTTCGTAACTTTAAAAAATGATCAATGAAATGGTTGTTTTAGTGAATGAAGATGATCATCAAATAGGTTTGATGGAGAAGATAGAAGCTCATAAAAAAGGCATATTACACAGAGCTTTTTCAGTTTTTATATTCAATGATTCTCATGAACTTTTATTGCAAAAAAGAGCATTGAATAAATATCACTCCCCAGGCTTATGGACTAATACTTGTTGTAGTCACCCTAGGGAGAATGAATCTATTTTAGATGCTTCAAATAGGCGTCTAATGGAAGAAATGGGTATTAAAACGGAATTAAAACCATTCTTGGCATTTATTTATAAGGAACAATTTGAAAATGGTTTAATTGAGCATGAGTTTGATCATGTGGTAATTGGAAAATTTAATGATCAGCCTTTAATTAATTCAGAAGAAGTTTGCGATTGGAAATGGGTTGACTTAGACAAATTGTATACAGATATTAATAACAATTCAGGCGATTATACCGTATGGTTTAAAATTATATTTAAAAAGTATTATGATAAAATCAAATTAGATGAAAGTAACCGTTAGTAGAAAAGCTTATTTTAATGCAGCTCATAGACTTTATATTAAACAGTGGAGTGAGGAGAAAAATTTAAATATATTCGGAAAATGTAGCAACCCAAATTTTCATGGCCATAATTATGAAATAATTGTTCATGTTAAAGGAAAAGTGGATGAGCTAACAGGAATAGTAATTGACTTAAAATATTTAAAACAAATTATCAAACATGAAATAGAAGATTTATTAGATCATAAAAATTTAAATCTTGAAATAAAGTATTTTAAAGAGGTAGTGCCAACTGCTGAAAATATTTGTATTTTTATCTGGAATACTTTGAGAAAAAAAATTGATAATAATAAACACCTGTCAGTAACTCTTTTTGAAACACCAAGAAACTTTGTTAAATATTCTGGAAATTAAATTATGGCAAGTATAAAAAATTTAAAAAAAGATCTAAATAATATTATTGGAGAAATTATTCAAAATATTAATTTATGGGAATTAGAAAATTCTGACAAAGATTTAGTTAAAAGCGAAAAATTAATGGATCAATGTTTTGATGCTTTTGATGAAATAATTAGCAAAATTCATCAAAAAGATGTTAAAAATAAAAAAGCGCATTACAATTCTATTAGTTTAGATTTAGCAAAAAAAGCATCTGAATTAGTTAAATCATTTAACGAATTATAGAGTTTATTTAGATTTTATAAGATCTTGAAGCATTTGACCATATTTAGAATTTAATACTGCAATACTTAGTGAGTTTTTGATTGTATCTAGAAGAACCTTACTAGATTCAGGGAATTCGCTTAAAGCTATATAAGGAGCTACGTGACTACTTCCATTAGTTACTGCGAAATTTAGACTAAATAAATATTGTCTTTTATTTAAACTCTCTATCTTCTTTTGAATTATAGTTGCACTATCTTTGTTTTTTAAATTATCAAAAGAAAGTTTAATTAAGTCCAGTCTATTATTGTTAAATTTTTTAATAATTCCTGTGTATTCTCTGTAGATGGAATCATTAGAAGATCCCGAAATATTAAATTCAGAATTAAATTTCTTAAGGTTAGTAAAAATAGAAATATCACCTTTTTCTCCAAAAAACCCTATTTTATTTTCATTTTTAGATACGTCTAAATTTATATAAAAAAATTCTGGGGAATCTATTTTTGAAGTAAGCATTATCTGACTTTTGTTTTCAATAAAAACAGAGTCAACGTTTATAAGGATTGAATCTTTGATCTTTTGAAGATAAATTTTTCCTTTTTTAAATCCATCTATTGAAATATTCACATTCATTTGATCTTTTTCATTTGAACATCCAAATGTTAATAACACTAGAAATAAGATATATTTTTTCAAATTCATAAATGTAAATATGGTAAAATTTATTTTACTTTAAAAGGTTAACTATGTCAATTTAACCTAATGTTTTTCCATGCTTAAAATATTTGTTCAAATTACTTTTAAACCAAAACATTTATTATAATACATGCTAAAACCCTAAAACCCTAAACTATTTTCCGGGAGAAAAATATTTGAGTATCATAATTGCTAATCCTAAAACTAATTCCAAATACATCATAGAGTCGAAATAGTCTCCCGCAGATCCCAAATCTATTCTTGACCACAACCTTCCCAAGCCGGCAAAAATCACGAGTAGCCCCACAAAGTAAGTTAGGTTACCTGTTTTGTTAACGTTTATAGTAGCCCAGGTAATTAAAAATCCTAAGGCAAAATAAATGCCACTCACAAATCGCAAAATATTATCTAACCTGAGTTGGGGCGGAACGGTGTCCGGTAAATATCCATGTGCTCCCTTTATCAATAGGTTCATAGATCCCACAAAGCAGATTAACGCTACAAGACCCATTAAAATTCTTAATGTTGTTTTTATAACTATAAAATTATTTTATTAGATCAATACTTCTTTTAATAAATGAAGTAAGTTCTTCTCCTTTAAGTAAGTTTTGTGATAATTTTGCTAGGTCTAATGATTGTTTAATTAATCGCTCTTTTTTGTTTTTACTTTTTGAGTTTAAGATTTCAGAATTAATAGAATTATTTACATTTATAATTAGATTGTACATTTCTGGCATATTCCCAAACATTTCATTCCCACCACTTTGTTGCATTTCTTTCATTCTTCTCATAAATTCTGGAAGTGTAATAATAAATGGAGGTGCAGTACTGTCCATTGCCTCTAATTGAACTGTGTATTTTTCTTTTGGAACAATATTTTCAATAATTGTTTTTAATTTTTCTTTTTCTTTTTCATTAAGTTTTGAAACTTCTTCACTCTCTTTCTTTATTAATTTGTCAATAACATCAGCATCAACTCTAGAGAAATTAACCTTTTCATTCTTTGACTCGATTTTTTGAATTAGATGACTAATAATTGGAGAGTCAAGTAAAAGAATTTCATAACCTTTTTCTTTAGCAGCTTCTATATAAGAATGTTGCTCATTCTTATTAGAGGCATACAATACTATTAGATTTCCATCTTTATTTGTTTGAGTTTTAGAAATTTTATCTTTGAGTTCTTCAAATGTGAAGTACTTTTCATTTACTGTTGGATATAAAGCAAATTTTTGAGCTTTATCAAAAAATTTCTCTTCACTAATCATTCCATATTCAATAATAACTTTAATATCGTTCCATTTTTTTTCAAATTCTTTTCTTTCTTTAGTAAAAAGAGAATTTAATTTATCTGCAACCTTTCTAGTAACATAATTGCTAATTTTTTTTACAGCTCCATCAGCCTGTAGATAACTTCTTGACACATTTAATGGTATGTCTGGTGAATCAATAACTCCTCTTAAGAGAGTTAAAAATTCTGGAACAATACCTTCAACATTATCAGTGACAAAAACTTGGTTTTGGTAAAGTTGTATTTTGTCTTTTTGAACATTAATATCATTTGATATTTTAGGAAAATATAAGATTCCAGTTAAATTAAAAGGATAATCTACATTTAAGTGAATATTAAAAAGAGGTTCTTCAAATTGCATAGGATACAACTCTCTGTAAAAATCTTTATAGGACTCCTCATTTAAATCTGAAGGAGCTTTAGTCCAAGCTGGGTTAGGGTTATTAATTATATCATCTACCGTTTCTTTAACTTCTTTCTCTTTGTCACCTTCTCCAACTTTATTAGTAATCTCTTTAGTTCCAAACTTAATAGGAACAGGCATAAATTTGTTGTATTTAAGAAGTAAAGTTCGAATTTTAGATTCATCTAAAAATTCTTTTGAATCTTTACTTACATGTAAAATTATTTCTGATCCTCTTTCTTTTTTATCACTTTTTACCAGTGAATACTCAGGAGACCCATCACAAGTCCAATGAGCTGCAGGTTCATCCTTATATGATTTAGTAATTATTTCTACTTTTTCAGCAATCATAAATGCTGAATAAAATCCAAGACCAAAATGACCAATAATACCACTATCTTTTGCATCATCTTTATATTTTTCTAAAAACTCTTCTGCACCTGAGAAAGCAATTTGGTTTATGTATTTTTTAACTTCATCCATAGTCATGCCAATGCCTTGATCACTTATATGAATTTGTTTTCCTTTTTTATCAACTTTAACTTCTATAAACGGGTTGCCAATTTGTATTTTATTTTTTCCAATTCTACTTAAACGTTTAAGTTTTAATGTTGCGTCTGTTGCATTTGATATTAATTCTCTTAAAAAAATTTCATGGTCACTATATAGAAACTTTTTAATTAGTGGGAATATATTTTCAACCGATACATTAATTTTACCTTTAGCCATAATTTTTATTTTATATCTTATAATCAAATGGTATACCAAATAGTTTTTAGTGACAAATTGACATTAATTAATACTATATAGATTGCATTATTTATTTTTATTTAAATTGCAATAACTACACAAAGCTTTATGTACAATTCAAGAATTATTGGTTTAGGGTATTATCTTCCAGATAATATTGTAACAAATAATGATTTATCTAAGATAATGGATACCACAGACGAATGGATTCAGGAAAGAACTGGGGTTAAAGAAAGACGTTGGATTGATCCTAAAACAGATGATACTACTTCCACTATGGCTGTTAAAGCTTCTAAAATAGCTATTAATAGATCTGGCTTGAAAAAAGAAGATATAGATTTTATAATTTTTGCAACACTTAGTCCAGATATGTACTTTCCGGGAGGAGGAGTTCGTGTTCAAGACATGTTAGATATGCCTACAATAGGAGCTTTAGATGTTCGAAATCAGTGTTCTGGTTTTATATATGCTATGTCTGTTGCAGACCAATTTATAAAAACGGGTATGTATAAAAATATTTTAGTGATTGGTTCCGAAAATCATTCTGGTGGATTAGAAAAATCCACAAGAGGAAGAGGATTGACTGTTATTTTTGGTGATGGAGCTGGAGCAGCTATTGTATCTAGAAGTGAAGATAAAGGGAAAGGAATTTTATCCTCTCATCTTCATTCTGAAGGTAAATATGCAAGGGAATTAATGCTAGATGCACCTAACACTGGAAGATGGGTTCCTGAAATATTAGCTGAAAATGATTCTGAGGATCAATCGTATTATCCATATATGAATGGACAGTTTGTTTTTAAAAATGCAGTTATACGTTTTTCTGAAGTAATAATTGAAGGATTAGAAGCCAATAATTTAAATAAGGAAGATATTGACATGCTAATCCCACATCAGGCTAATTTACGGATAGCACAATTCATACAAAGGAAATTTAAATTACCAGACGATAAAGTTTACAATAATATTATGAAGTATGGAAATACTACAGCTGCTTCTGTAATAATAGCACTAACAGAAGCTTGGGAGCAGGGTAAGATAAAAGATAATGATTTGGTTGTTTTAGCTGCTTTTGGTAGTGGATTTACTTGGGGATCGGTTATTATAAGATGGTAAAAAAAACTTTAGTATTAGGGGTTTCTTTAAATCCTGATCGTTATTCAAATATGGCTGTTAAAAGACTTACTTCAAATCAGGTTGAAGTAGTAGCTATTGGATCAAAATGTGGAAGGATTGGTAAGGTTTTGATTGAAAAAGATTCTTTTTTATATAAAGATATTCATACTGTAAC
>LWDU01040503.1_pt1 | contig 24029 bp, 25 predicted proteins | sample 727161 | NCBI WGS metagenome assembly LWDU01 (sample SAMN04566230, study PRJNA314399) | hydrothermal vent metagenome | isolation source: deep sea hydrothermal plume seawater | place: Mexico: Gulf of California, Guaymas Basin | collected 2004-07-11
CGATCCACAGTCAACCGTTCACCAGCTCCCAATTTTCTCACACCCAACCAGGGTGTCTCGGGGGCAGGGAACCAGCCTAATTGAAGAAAGGAGCGAATCGCCGCGCTATTCCATTCAAAAGCAACGCCCAACGCTTGTAACCCGCGGATCATGCCCCTGAGTTCGGAGCAAAAGACGAAGAAATCGTCGTCACGGTAATAGTACAGCGGCTTGATCCCCACCGGATCGATGGCCAGCTGAAGCCGAGCCTCGCGCGAGTCCCAAATCGCATAGGCGTACATCCCGTTCAGCTGCTCACAAAACGCCTCCCCCTCGTCCTCATACAGGTGCAGTAGGACTTCGGAGTCGGTGCTGGTCGCGAAGGTGTGGCGACTGGCCAACCGGTCTCGAATCGCCTGATAATCGTACACTTCGCCGTTGTAGACCAGCACGCAGGAACGATCCTCGTTGAACAACGGCTGACGACCACCGGCAAGATCAATGATACTCAGACGCGCATGGCCCAAAGTGACCTGCTGATCCTCGTAGTAACCCGTCTCGTCCGGACCGCGGTGCGAGATCGCAGACAGCATGGCAACCACGGCGGCGCGACGGCGCTCCACCGCAATATTGCCTGATATCGAGAGGATCCCCGCAATTCCACACATGGTAGGCCGCATTCGTTGGCAAACGGTCGCAATGTAGTTTAAGTCAGCAGTTTCAGGACATTCTCCGGAGGTCGCCCCAATACGGCCACGTCTCCGACAACGACAATCGGCCGTTCAATAATCGCCGGATGCGCAACCATCAAATCTAGCCAACCATCCTCATCGTGAGGTTCATTCAGTCCCAATTTGCGATGGTCGTTTTTTCTTACCAAGTCGATCGCCGCGATCGAAAGCTGGCCGAGTATCCGCCGTAGTGCATCGCGGTCCGGCGGGTCCGTCAGGTACAGCACGACCTCCGTTTCGACGTCGTGGTCACTCAGTAGGTCCAGAGTCTGACGACTTTTGGAGCAACGTGGATTGTGATAGATCGTAGCTTTGATCAATTTGCTTGACTCCCGACGGTCTTGGTTCCCAGCAACAGGACGCAACGCGATGGCCCTTAGGCAATCCGAGCCAAAACATAGGGGCCCTTGGGCATCACCGCAATCGTAGCGTGCGAACCATAACAACGCATCGCCTCCGCGACGGCAACCTCGACACTGGGCACGCTTTGAACAAACAATCGATTGATCTGGTGGGGTGAAAGGCCGTCGGTGTACACCTTGATTTTCGCCTTCTTCGTCGCTTTGGCTAGCTCCTCAAGCTGCCATTGATCCATCACGAAGTAGTCCTCATCGTTCAACAACGAGTCCATGAAGTCGTCCACGGTATCGTGTCGGTCGAACAGACTGGCAAACTCGTCGCTGCCAATTCCCTCGCTCATCCCAGCCGCGACGACGACCGTTCCGCCCGGTTTGACCACCGCGGCGGCCGCCACCATCCCTTTGACCGACTGATAAAACGTCGTATCGAGTGACGGGTTGATCGATCGTGGCCGTCACTACGCTGGAGACGTACTCGGAGCCGGCCAGGAAAGCCTGCTCCATATCGCCAGCGACAAATTGCAGCGGACGATGCTCCGAATCGATGATCGCGTTGACGATGAAGTCACATCCAGCCCGTCGAGCGATCCAGGTGTTCTCCTCGTGAACCGGGTTTCCGTCCAAATGTCCTGCGCCGGCCAACGGGTGCTCTAGAAATTGGGGGCCATGCCAAACTCGAATTGTCTCTAAGGCGGCAATTCCAGGACAGATCAACTTCCTTCCACCCGAGTATCCGGCCATGAAATGCGGCTCGATCAAACCGATCGTCAGCTTGAGTTCGGCTTGGAGATAACGACGATCAATCCAAATTGGCACACCGCGGGGACTCTCACCCAAATAGTCGTGCTCGTCGCGATGCGTGCCAAAGTGGTTTTCGATGCGGTATGTCGAAGCGATTTTCGCTCCCACCATTTCGACAATCTCGCCGTGAGTAGATGGGCGATGTAGACCCGTGGCGATTAGGATCGTTACGTCCTTCTTCGCAATGCCGGCCGAATGCAACCGAGGAAGGACGACGTCCAGTATCAACTCATTGGGAACAGGACGCGTGATGTCGCAAATCAGAATGCAAGCGTTGTTTTTGCCAGCGGCCAACTCGTGAAGTGGCGGCGATGCGATGGGGTCGGCGAGCAGACGGCCCAATTCCCCTAGAGGATGGGGCAAGGGGTGAGCGTCCTTGTAGGATAAGACCTGGACCGCATGATCGTCCGGCAACTCGACATCCAGCCCCTGGCGACCGTATTCCAATCGCACGCGCATGCAAATGCCTCAACTGCGGGGCGTGGAAAAGACGACTTCGACTATTCGGCCTCTGTCGTGCCTTCTTCCTCTTCTTCCTTCTTCGCCTTCTTTTTCTTCTTCAACGTGAGCTTTTGGACCCGTACTTTCGGCAGACCATAAACCGAATCGCCCTCGGACCAGCGGTTGTTCTCCTGCAAATTGGCCAACCGCTCAACGCGGGTCAAAACGTTGCGATTGCTGCTCGACCCAGTTTTGATCTTCAGACTTTTGTCGATGGTCATCGGTATAAGCTCTCGATTTTGAGGGTGGGCTCAAACCACCACTCACAGGGCTACTTGGCTGGAATCCCCCAGTTTAGAGCTCAAAATGCAATCTGACAAGGTCAACGACCAAACGCGGCCCAACCGGTGTTTCGTGGCTCTCTGCCCGCCGGTGGGGGTAGACTGGAGCCAGCGGCACCGATGGAAACCACGGATCACTTGGTTTCCAATTCACTCTCAACGCGGCGAATCTGCTGCAAAAACACCTCCATGCTCGCCGTTCGTTTATTCACGTCCGGCTCGATGCAACGCATGATCGCCTTGCCCAACGTTCGATGCAAATCGACATTGAGGTCAAAAATGTCCTTCGGTTCCTTGGTGTCGTGATCGAGGGCGGCTAAGCCCGACGTCTCGGACACCGGCCACGGCAGCTCGAACGTACAAATGTGATAGGCGGTCACCCCAAAGGCAAATATGTCCAGACGCTGATCCGTCCATCGCCGGCGAATCACCTCGGGTGCCATGTACAAGGGTGTTCCGGTGCGATTCCCCGGCTGCATGAAGGGTCTCAGCGCCGGCAACGTCAAGCCAAAGTCAATCAACTTGAGATCGGACGCCGTGGCGTCCGTGCAGATGAAATTCCGCGGGCAGACGTCTCGGTGAATGAACCCCGACTTGTGCACCGCCGCGATTGCCTCGGCCATCTGCCGTACCAGCTTCAACCGGTTGCCGATGATCTTCGGTTCCTTGTTGTAAACCAGCGTTTGAAGGACCGAGCCGCCGACGAACTCCATCAAGACATACCCAATACCATCGGTCGTCAAACCGTGCTCGTAGGTCTTCACCACCAAGGGATGATTGATTTGCGCCGCGATTTCGCCTTCGCTCGGTTTTTTGAGGCCCTTAAACCGGTTTTCAAACAAATCGACCTTTTCTCGGTCGGCAATTTTCAGCCCGTAGATATCCCCAGTGGCTCGTTCTCGCGCCATATAGAACTTGGACATCGTCCCCGAGACAGCCGCTCGCAGCACTTCGAATCGCTCATTTACGTTCAGACGGGCAGTGCCCCCGAGAACGTCGCGTATCTTATCGAATACTCCCATTCACTCACTTCCCGCATTCCATCGAAGTGTCCCGTTTCGGTGAGCAAGCGAGTCCCCATAAGTTACCTGCAAGGACATCGCAATGACCGACCCGAGAGAAAAATCGCCTACAGCCTACTTTCCACAGTAGTCAATTGTACGAGCAATTTCACTTTTCAGCATGCCGCGAGAGACAATTCGATCAACGTATCCGTGGTCCAGCAAGAATTCACTCGTCTGAAAACCCTCCGGCAACTCGATCCCGATCGTCGCTTTCACGGTCCGTGGTCCAGCAAAACCGATCAGCGCCTTGGGTTCGGCCAACACGACATCTCCGAGTGACGCGAAACTGGCGGCCACTCCTCCCATCGTCGGGTTCGTCAGCACAGAAATGAACAGTCCGCCGGCCCCGTCGTATCTTGCCAACGCCGCGGAGACCTTAGCCATTTGCATCAGTGACAGTATCCCCTCGTGCATCCGCGCTCCGCCGCCGGAGCCGCTGATAATAATCAGTGGTAATTGGTGTTCGGTCGCCCGCTCAACGAGTCTCGCTAGCCGTTCTCCGACGACCGATCCCATGCTGCCCATGATGAACGCAGAATCCGTCACGCCGAAGGCAACTCGGCGAGCGCGAATCATGCCAGATCCCGTCAGAGCTGCCTCTGTGAGTCCCGTCCGTTCTTGTTCGGCTTTCAGTCGATCAACATACTTCTTCTTGTCTTCGAACTCGAGAGGATCGAGCGACTGGAGGCCGGCATCCCACTCCTCAAATGTGCCCTCGTCCAACACCTGGGCGACACGCTCGTGGGCCGAGACGTAGAAATGGTACTCGCATCTGGGACAGACTCCCATCCGCTTATCGATCTCTTTTTTATAGATGACCTGTTCGCAACCAGGACAGCGTTGCCACAGTCCTTCTGGTACGCCGCGTTTCGGTCGTTTGGTCGTTGTCATCAAAGTCACCGTTTCTCCAGACCGCGAACGGGCTGTTAACGAGCACCCACTAACGCCGTGTCCGAGATCACTTCAATCAGCTCCCAGGATCCCGTATCACATTCGGCCTTCCACAAGTCAGGCAAGTCGCTCTGCAACAATATACAGCGTACAACACTCGCCATCGGCTCTGGGACCACCAAAGCGAGAGTGCCTTCCTTATGTCGGCGGAGGATTCGCGACAGCGCCTTGCCAACTCGGCTCCGCGCCTCACACATCGACTCACCCTCTGGGGGACACACTTCCTCAGGGTGCTCGCGACAACTTTTGTAAACACGAGGCTGCTGACGGCGTACGTCGGCAATCAACTTCCCATGCCACAAACCGTGGTCCAAGTTGCTTAGCTTTTCGATCACCTTCGGCTTGACACGGCGTTCGCCGACTCGCAAGGAGAACAGTAAACCGCCTCAATGTCTTCGGCGGATAACTCGCCAACGGCCTTGTCGACTTGGCCACGCCCAACAGTGCTTAGTGGAATGCTCAACGAACCTTTGATTCGCCCCTGTTCGTCAAACTGTGTCGAACCCGGGCGAACAAGAATTATGCGTAACATCAACAAGATCTCATACAGTTTCAGATTCTGCCGCCAGCCTACTCAGCTGATCAATTGCGGCAGCGTAATCGGGTTGGCCGAAAATCGCCGAACCAACCACGAACAATGTCGCGCCCGCCTGAGAGCATCGTTGAATCGTCGAGGCGTTCACGCCGCCATCAACCTCCAACAACGTTTCATCGGACGCTAGAGTCACTAATCGCTCCAATTTTTCCAGGGCAACATCGTCAAACGACTGTCCGCCAAACCCAGCCTGGACACTCATCACTAGCACCATGTCACACAAGCTCAGGCACGGTTCGATCTCTTCGACAGGTGTCTGAGGATTGATGGCGATACCAGCCCCGACGCCGCGAGAACGAATCTGCTCCAAAATCGGCCGGGGGTCGTCGACCGCCTCCCGATGAAATGTGATCCAATCTGCACCGGAGTCAATGAACGCATCAATGTATTGGGCAGGACTGGATATCATCAAGTGTACATCGATGGGCAAGTCCGTCAGTCGCCGCAATCCCTTCACAATCGGCATGCCATACGTGAGGTTTGGCACGAACTGTCCGTCCATTACGTCCAAATGTAATCCACGAACACCAGCAGCCTCCAATGCCCGAACCTCCCGCTCCAAGTTGCCGAAATCGCAAAGCAAGAACGACGGCAAAATGACCGGCGTACCGTCACACCAATTTGAAGATCGCGGAGTCATCTGGATCCGTGTTCAGAAGGAACACCTAAAGAATAGCTTCCGGTTAGCTGCAATTGAGACCTGGCGACAATCACACCATCTCGAGGTGATTCGCCCGCTTAATTTTGTTGTTAGGTCTTGCTTGTAGGAGACGCGACGCACGTCCATCAACTGTTGCACACTATTGTAACTGCCGGCTGCCACGACGCCAGCCCATCCTCGCATCAAACAGCGCAAGGCCTTACAAATTAACATCTTATGTCAGCAACGAACCGGGTATGGGCCGGCTGTGTCGCAGCGGCGTTCAGGTAGTTGAGGATTGACCACAGAGGATCGCTCTGTCCTTTTTTGCCGGCCTGCGACCGCTGTTCGCTAACGAGTGGCTCGCCACTCGAGGGACGGCTGGCGTTCAGCTGCCCGAGTCGCAGTTCCGTCGTACACCGATGCGGACGGTCCAGTGTCGGAACCGGTGAGATCTGGCAGACCGATCGGATCGTCAGAGAGCGTCGATGTTTCGAGCGAACGGTCGCCAGGTGGACGCGCTACGGGGAGACCTCGATGCACGGAATCACCGAAAGGAAGATCTTGACGAGAGCGAGTGGACCAGCCATTGTCAATCGGCGGGTCATTGTCGCGAGTCAGGCGGCTTACGCGCGTTCCTTCGCCGATAGCCGCAAGGTTCGGCGCGAGATTCGGCGTAAGTGGTAGATCAGCCTGCCAGTTTCCGCCGCCCGGCCCGTGGTATCGGACGAACACGTGGAGTTGATCAGTGGAGGGCGGTTCGCCCTTCCAAGACATATCCAAGCGGTAGCCGACACCCAAATTATCAGCCGAAAATGCCTGCTCAACCTCGTCGCGAGAAAACTCCCATCTGGCAATATGGGCCCGTCCCTCGCTGTCCATTAATTCGACCGATATAGGCCCGGGTACGGCAAGCACCTCCCCGTCTTGGTCCAACGGTTGAACGAGAATCGACATACCATCGTCGCCGAGTTCGCCGTCAAAATCACGACTGCCCGAGGAATTTCCAATGCGTAACCTGGACACGATTTGCTGGACGACCGTGTGACCATCCCAACGATTCGTTCGCTGGTTGCGACCAGAACCGCCCCCCGCCAACTCGTCGAATGTCCGCGAGGATGGTGTAGGGTGCAGTCGGACTGCAGACGTTCGATTGAGCAAACGCCGATTGAATCCCATGTCGCGCGGATCCCCGGCTCCCTCAGCGGGATCTGCCTCCAGCCCAGTACCAGCTGGACCCAAGTCGACATCTGGAGGAACGAGATTCTCGTCGGGCTCTTCAGAGTCGCCGTCAGTTTCAAAACGACGAGACGAGCCGAATGACGCGTCAGAACGACGGTCTTCCTCGAGTCGCCTGAGCCGAGCCTCTACTCCATAGATTCGCAGCCCCAGCTGTCGAGCCTCGCCGTTGAACTCTTCTGTGATCTCTTGTCGAACTCGGTGGCGCCCGCCACAGCCCGACAGCACAATCAATAGCAGGGGCAGAAGAACCAACAGAGTTGCACGTAGCAAGCAGAAGCTCACACTGATGTGGCTCGACGACGCATCATAGATTGCTTGACGTCCTGTCATCCTTTTCCTCGTTGCCTCAACTCCGTTTGAAGCAATTGCGCTGCAACATTTATGGCCCGATGCCTACGACTCCATCTTTTCCACAACGTTGTCGATGAGCCGATATTCCTTGGCTTCCTCCGCCGTCATGAAGCAATCTCTATCGGTATCCTGCTCGATTTTGTCGAGCGATTGGCCCGTGTGGTGAATCAATATCTGATTGAGTTTGACCTTGATCCTCTGGAATTCGCGAGCGTGAATCATGATATCCTCGGCACTGCCCTGCATACCAGCCAATGGCTGATGGATCATGATCCTTGAGTTCGGTAACGAAAACCGTTTGCCAGGTGCACCAGCAGTGAGCAGGACGGCCCCCATCGAGGCTGCTTGGCCAACACAGTAGGTTGCAACATCACACGTGATGAATTGCATCGTGTCGTAAACAGCCAACCCCGCGCTGACACTTCCGCCTGGCGAGTTAACGTAGAGGTGAATGTCCGCGTTCGGGTCGTCCGACTGCAGGAACAACATTTGGGCGACTAGCGAATTGGCGACTTGATCGTTGACCTGGGTGCCGAGAAAGACGATGCGGTCCTTGAGCAACCGGCTATAAATATCGTAGGCGCGCTCTTCGCGGCCGCTTTTCTCGACGACTATCGGAATATGGGACATCGTCTGATCCACTCCGTCATTGCAGGGTAATTTTGGGTTATTCTTTACGTCTTCCGGAGACACTCACCGTGAGTGCTAACGGAAAGTACTTGCACAAATCATCAGGAAGTTGATCCACTGTCGTCGTCATCATCATCGTCGCTGGCACGTCGGACGAGGATGTCATCCACGACGCCATATTCTTTTGCTTCTTCGGCACCCATGAAGAAATCACGGTCTGTGTCGGCGGCTATTTTTTCGACCGTTTTCCCGGTGTGTTGCGCCAGGATCTCGTTCAACATGTCACGATTGCGGAGGATCTCTTGGGCTTGAATCTCGATGTCACTCACCTGACCGTTTACGCCGCCGAAGGGTTGGTGCATCATGATCCGAGCGTGCGGTAGGCAAAACCGTTTGCCCGCTGCACCGCCGGCTAACAGTACCGCCCCACCGCTGGCCGCTTGCCCGACACAATAGGTCGCGACCGGGCAGGCCAAGATCTGCATCGTATCGTAAACAGCAAGTGTGGCGGACACGTCACCGCCAGGTGAATTGATGTAAAAGTGGATGTCCTTGCGGCGATTTTCGCTCTGTAGGTACAGCAGCTTCATCACCACTTCATTGGCATTTCCCGTGTAAATCTCACCCTGGAGAAACACAATGCGATTCTCTAAGAGCAAGTCTCCAAGAGTCAACTGACGTTGCTTTTGGTAACTCTGGTATGCCGTCGAGTTCATGATCGGGGTTGATAGATTGCCACTCATCTCAAGCTCTTCCTGGCGTTACGTTCTAAATGCTTCGGCATCGAGTGATTCCACGATGGCCGCGCGAAAATACAACAATACCCGATCTAAGTCGAGAGCGACTAGCCGGAATATGGACGAAGTTGTCGAGTTACCGGGTGGGCCGTTCCATGGAGGTCGAAGCAGGTAACATCCGTTTGATCTGTTTCAGACTTGTGCCAGCGGCAACACAAACTGTCCTAGGTAGGCAAAATGCGTAGCTTCGCAGCTGACACGTGGAATCCAATCAACTGCGGTCGGCCGGTTCGGCGGTATCCGCAGTATTGGCCTCAGGAATCTCTTCCTTGAGGGCCCCGGCAACCGGAACCTTCAACGCCATCACGTTGTCGGAACTGGGTCCGTCCTCATCGAGTGGCACGTCAGTGAATTCCGCCTCACCCTGAATGAGATCTATCACTTTTCGTTCGATGATCTGGTTGCGAAGCGTGTCGAGCTGACCTTGTTTTTCCATTCGTGCTCGAACACGTCGCGGATTCTCATTGTTGCTCATCGCAATCATCATGATCTCACGATCGTAATCTTCATCGGCGGCTTCTAGTTTGTGTTCTTCGGCGATCCGCTCCAAAATGAAGTGTTCCTTTAACGCCTTTTCTGTGGAAGCCAATGTGTTTTGCCGCAAGCGGTTTAGGTGCACGTTGATGTCGGCTTCACCGAAACCACTCGATTGCAACTCCATCACAGCCCGATCCAACTCGCGCCCCGCCTGGCGCCGCAGCATGTCCGGAGGCAGTTCCCAATCCGCCGATTCGGTCAGCAATCCGGTGATCTGTTCGCGAAGCCGCTGACGCTGCTGATAGCCAATCTGGTTCTCGAGTTCGCCGCGAATCACTTCGCGGAGTTTATCTTGCCCGTCAATTCCCATGCCCTGCAGAACTTCATCGGTCAACTCAAGCGGGCTGAGCCGTTTGACCTCCCGCACGTGAATATCGGTTGTCACCTCCACACCGCGAAGCGATTCCTTAGGTGAATCCTCGCTAACGGTGACCTTCGCCGACCGGTCGTCGCCAGCTGACGCGCCAACCATCAGCTTCTCGAACCCAGTCAATTCCGCGTCTTCAAAACTCAATGTCTCAACAATGCGAACAACTTCCTCGGCGTATTCGGCTATAACGGTGTCCTCGTGCGAGAATTTGAGGTCTACCCAGACGTAGTCTCCGGCCTTTGCGGGCTCATCCACTTTCTCGAGTGAACCCTGGCGGTTCTGGTAATCCTCGATCCGCTTTTCTACATCCGCATCGTTCAGTTCTTTCGTCGGCCGCTCCAGCTTTAGCCCCTTGTATTCGGGCATCTTAAAATCAGGGCGAACTTCCAAGTCAAACTCAAACGTCAACGGCCCCTCATCGGGTATATCGATGGCGTCGAATTTAAAGTCCGGCTCGCTGATCGCCGAAAAGTCCTTCTCTTCGTTAACCTGCGTCATGCTGTCCAGGAGCAGCGAACCTTTGACTTGATCATGGACTTGGTCACGAAAACGTCCTTCGACCAACTTTCGAGGCGCCCGTCCGGGACGAAACCCGGGGACCTCAGCCTTTGGCAACAATTCGTCGTAGGCCTCATCCAAGTAGCGATCAACGTCCTCACGGGCCACCGTGACGGTGACATGGCGTTGACAAGCACTGGGTTCTTCTACCTGGATCTCAAGGCTCAGTTTGGCCTTTTCGTCTTGGTCCACCGCATCGTCATTGGTTGTGTCAGAAGCCATCTTGCCACCAGGAGGTAAATATGGGCCTACGTAAAAGAAAAGAGCGGGTGATGGGATTCGAACCCACGACAACAACGTTGGCAACGTTGTGCTCTGCCAACTGAGCTACACCCGCACCCCTCACGACTCACGACTCACGACTCACGACTCACGACTCACCCCGACAAAATCAGAGGAAAATCCGCCTCATCGCAGGAGTGAGGGAAGCCTGGAGTGCGGCAAATTCGCCAGATGTTGTGAACTTGGGATTATAAAAATGTTGGCGATGCTTGCAAGTCCACCCAAACGGGAAAAGGCTGGAATCGGCTCGAAGTCGCCACGAGAGTTTTTTTCCGTTAAGATAAACCGCTGACCGTTTGCATGTGGAAATGCGACGAACGCTGTTTAACGGCCGTCCCGCACTTTGCGTAGGCTCCCGCCCCTTGTCGCCACAAACGAGGCCGAGTTGTGAAGGTCAAGTTGGTCGTCACGTCCGAAAGTGGTCCGGCCGCCGAATTCGAAATTTCGACGCCAGCCACCCTTGGGAGAGGAAAAGAGGTCGATCTGACCTTCCCTCACTCGCAGATTAGTCGGGAACATTGCCAAATCACCGAGGAATCGGGGAACTTGTTCATCCGCGATCTTGGATCCCTCAACGGGACTCGCGTCAACGATCAGCCGATTAGCGAACCAACGCAAATAACCCCGGGAGATACCGTCTCGCTCGGTAAGCTGACGTTTCGTATTTTCGGCGTCCGATTGGCCAACGCCTCATCGGACTCCTGGGAGGAATCCGACGCGTTTTCGGCCGACCACCTTACCGATTACGATTTCGGTGGCGGATTATCCGACATCCTTTCTGGCGACAGTCCGTCAGATCCAGCTGGCTGACGATTTACGCAGTGACGATGTCCCGCCGGGCCATTTCCACAGCCATAGCACTTCACATCGTTTCGGAACTCAAATGAGAAATTTTCACCCTGCCGTGGCGCTGCTCCTGATGGCAATGTTGACGATCGGCTGCAAGAGCAAGACCGAGACGCCAAGCCCGGGGAAGCCAGTCGCTGAAAAGAGTGACGACCCGGCACCCACCGCGGAAACTCCGCCCGTGGACGAGACTCCCCCAACTCACGCTCAGGGCGGGATTGTGACCGAAAACCACTTGGCCGACGAAACCAGCCTGTACTTGCTAATGCATGCCAAGAATCCTGTGGATTGGTACCCATGGGGCGAGGCGGCGTTCCAGAAGGCGAAGAGTGAAAAGAAAGTCATTTTTCTCTCCATTGGATATTCCAGCTGCCACTGGTGCCACGTGATGGAACACGAATCCTTCGTCGATAAAGAGATCGCCGCATTCCTCAACAAACACTTTGTCTGCATCAAAGTCGACCGGGAAGAGCGCCCGGATGTCGACGGAATCTACATGCAATCTCTTCAGATCTTCAACCAGTTGATGCGCAACGGCCGTGGCGGAGGCTGGCCATTATCGATGTTCCTGACGCCCGAAGGACAACCGTTTTTTGGTGGCACCTATTTCCCCGCCCGGGACGGGGATCGTGGCCCGTCGTTGGGATTCCTGACGACCATCAATCGCGTCGAAGAGGCTTGGCGAACGGACCCCGAGGCAATCCGTGGCGACGCGGCAACGATCACTCGATTCGTCAAACAAGCGACCGAGGGTACACTCAACGAGCTGCAAACGGTCGACGCTGCATTTCCTGGCGTGATCTTCGAATCGCTTGAAAGGCAATTCGATTCCGAATATGGCGGGTTTTCGTTTTCAGCCGACGATCCACACCGCCCCAAATTTCCAGAACCCGCCAATCTGCTCTTTCTCATCGACCGGGCACAACGGGGTGGCGACGATTCGGCCAAGGCCGTGGAATTGCTGACCACGACCCTCGACCACATGGCGATGGGTGGAATACGCGATCACCTGGGCGGCGGCTTTCACCGGTATAGTGTCGATCGCTTCTGGCATATCCCCCACTTTGAAAAAATGCTCTACGACAACGGACAGCTTGCCAGTGTTTACGCAGAAGCCTACGCGTTGACCAAGAATCCGGCCTACCGTCAAGTCATCGAAGAGATGATGACTTTCCTGAAACGGGAAATGGTCTCCGACGACGGGGCGTTTCTCACTGCACTCGATGCGGACTCGGAAGGCGAAGAAGGTAAATTCTATCGCTGGACGAAGGAAGAACTGGAGAGGATTATCCCCGACGAGGACGAAGAGCTCTTTTTTGCGGTCTACCGGATCGACGAGGAACCAAATTTCGAGGGTGAATTCTACGCGCCACAATTGCCGCAGACGCTCGCCGAGATCGCTGCCACACGGAACACAACCGAGGAAGCCCTGGAGCAAAGGCTTAAACCGCTCCGGGACAAACTCTTCATCGTCCGCAGTCAACGACAGCGGCCACTGACCGATGAGAAGATCCTCACCAGCTGGAATGGTCTGATGATTCGCGGCCTAGCCGATTCTGGACGCATTTTCGACCGACCCGATTACGTCGAGATGGCAGTTCGGGCAGCCGATTTCGTCCTCGCCGAATTGCGTACTGACGAAGGCCGCTTGCAGCGAACTTACGGGAAAGGCCATGCCAAGCTAAACGCCTACCTCAACGACTACGCCTTCCTCACTTATGGCCTGATCGGACTCCATCAAGCCACGGGGGAACCACGCTGGTTGAGTGCGGCTCTTGAGATTACCGACAAACAGTTGGAGCTATTTTGGGACGAATCGGGAAAGGGATTCTTCTTCACATCCAGCGACCACGAATCACTGCTCGCCCGCGCCAAGAACCCGCACGATGGTGCGCAGCCATCCGGCAACTCGATAGCAGCAATCAACCTGCTCTATCTGGCCAAAGCGACCAACGGAGATTCGTACCGGCAATACGCCAAAGAAACGGTGGAGGCGATGGCCGGACTCACAAAGCAATTCCCAGCAGCCGCTCCACTATTGGGTGTCGCGGCCGCCGACCTGGCCGGGGAACAAGAGTAGTTCGCCAGCCGCGGGAAGGGAGGTTGCTTACTTGAGTTCTTTGATGCGAATGTTGCGCCAAGAAACGCTGTAGGGCCCATCACCGGCGCGTATGCCATGAACTTGCAAGCCGATGAAGCCCTTTGGATGGGTCTTGTAGATCGGATCGTCGCTCAAGTTCGCAATCAACTGCCCGTTGATCCAGGTGTGAATCCGAGGTCCCCTGGCCACCACGCGGAACTTGTTCCATTCTCCGTCCTTGAAATGCTTGTGCGGTTGAAGCCGTTCAGGAGGAGTCAACCACCCACGACCCGTTGCTTCGCCATACACGTAGCCAGCTTCGGCACCTTTGGCACCACTCGCCTCAATCTCGACCTGCGGACCGAAGACGCGACCAAATTCGGCTCCAACTTTGGGCTCTTTGGTCTTGCTGCGAATCTGCACACCAGAATTCAACCTTTCGTCGACTTTGACTTCAAACTCCAGCTCAAAGTTTCCGTACTCTTTGACCGTGCAAAGGAATGAGTTCGGACTCTTCTCGGCGGTCGTGCCGACGATTGAATCGCCGTCGACCTTGTACGTCGCCGTGCCGTTCTTTTGAATCCAACCGTTCAACGACTTGCCATCAAACAGACGAACCCAGCCATTGTCGGCCAACACGGGCTCGGCCAGACCGGTCACCAACCCCAGCAACGCAACTCGCATCAGGGCGTTTTTCATCGTTCTGCTCATCATTCATGTCTCCAGGCCAATGGCGGCGAACCGCCCAATTTCACGTTGTCGTTTCGTCATCCACCAGCATAGATGCGATTTGGTCTATTTTCGAGTGGGTAGTATTGGGTGAGTCCCTGACCGCTCAACTGAGTCGGTCGATTTCGTCGCTCCGCGGTAGATCGTCCAACGAAGAGAGCCCAAAGACCTGTAGGAACCGGCTGGTCGTGTAGTAGTGGGCGGCTGTCTTTTTTCGTCGCCTCTTTTTCGCCTTCGAGTCACCTTCGTCGCCAAGCTCTTCGTCTGGTTCGTTTTCGCGGACGAGTTGCAGGAGCTGGCGGCGAACCAGCTGTGACAATATCCCGCTGCTAGGCTTGCCTCGGATCGCCTCCAGCTCGTTTTTGCTGATCGGCTGCTTGTAGGAGACGATCGCCAGGACGTCCACGACATTTTGCGACAACTTGGCCGCCTTGATCCGACCGTAGAATCGATCGCGGAGGGCGCTGAACTCTGGCCGTAGCTCCATCCGATATCCGGCGCCTACCGAGCGGATCTCGAACGGGCAACGATCCTCCCGATAAGCTTGGTTCAGCTCCTGAACCATCGTGTCAATCTCTGTTGGACGGACACCACGCATCAACGCCGCCACTTCTCGACTTGTCAGTGGCACGTTCTCGGGGTGTCCGACGAACAACATCGCCTCCAATATGCTGCTCGGCGAAATATCACACGCTTCGTCCGCGTCGAATGAATCCATCTCCCAAGGCTGATCGACGGGCTTCTCCTCCTCACTATTACGAGCGTAAGGATCCGCTCCGTCGTCGATCAACTCGGCGTATGCCTGGCTTAGCTCCTCGAGCGACAAACCCTGCTCATCGTAGCACGTCGTCGTCGGGTTCGTTGGAGTCCGCTGCCATCATGCGATCTCTCTTGCTTTTGAACCTGCCGGATGTCAAGTGGTCTGTCGTGATCGGGCCTGACCAGCCAGCCTATCGGGGATCATTCCCAGTGTTGAGCATATTTTTGTTTCATAAAGGCCAAACCATCGCGGGCTAATTGCTCTTCGCTGTCATACATTCGCCGCCAGATCTTAGTGGCTGCGGCCAACTCTGGTAGAGCCAAACCAAATGCTTCAATCATTAGCCAACCGTCGTACCCCACTTCTTTCAGCGTGGCGAAATTCTCGTCCCAGAGGACGTTGCCCGTGCCGGGCGTACTTCGATCGTTTTCGGAAATATGGACATGAGTCAAGAGATCTGCCGTGCCCCGGATCGCTTCAGCAATTGACTTTTCTTCAATGTTCGCGTGAAAGGTGTCGTACATGACCCGACAGCTGTCGACATCAACTTCCTTGGCAAAGCGCGCGGCATCCGCGTGCGTGTTCAACAAATAGGTTTCGAAACGATTCAGACACTCGACACCCAGTGTGACACCGACCGTGCTGGCGTACTCGGCCACTTCACGCATGCTCTCGACGCCCCAATTCCATTCATCTTCCGTGGGCCCCGCACCGGAAAACACGCCCAATGCCGAGTGGTATGGTCCAACAAGGTGTGTGGCGCCAATCGCTTGGCAACAGTCGAGCGCTTTCTTGGTGTTGGCGACGCCTGCCGCTCGAACCGCCGAATCAGGGCTGATCGGGTTGTCTTCCTCGCCGCGAACCGTCACGGCGGTTCGTTCAAATCCCATATCACTCAGCCGATGGCCCCAAGCCACGTAATCCAAATCGTAGTTGAACAACGGTACTTCGACACCGTCGTAGCCCATCGATTTCAACGTTTCCAAGACCGGTACCAGGTCGTCACTTAACTCTCCAGTCCACAGCAACATGTTCATTCCGAACTTCATTCGTTGACTCCTCGACTTTCAGGGACTCTTGATTTTCGTCGATTCGATGATCGAAAACAGGCAGATTTCGCGATCATCTAGTCGTTTCGATTTTTCGTGAGCAGATCAGCGGCACGAGCCGTCACATCGCGACGAGCTCCCGGTAGCCAATCCACCATCTCCTCTGGCACAGCCTGCAGGCCAACTCGATTCATGACTTGATTGACCCGCCACAGCAGTTTCTCATCCCCCAGATAATCGTACAAGAACCGCTCCAAACAAAAACGTTGGATCCAAGACTCCAACCTAACCGACGTTTTTGTTGCGATTCGGTTGATAGCCGTGGCAACCTGGGAAACCGCAAGGCCAGACATTGATTCGTAGTAACGGTCTAATCTGTCCACGTTTAACTCGATCAAGTGGGCGTCCAGGAGTAGCTCGACGAGGATATGACCGAGGAAACTGGGCCGCATCCCTGGGTCATCACGGCAGAGATCCCGAATCTGCACGGTGAATGCAAGACTCAGTTCGGCGAACGCTCGTGTCTGATGGAACCAGCGATCATCGTCATGATGTAAGACGATTCCACGAGCGACCTGGGCCAGAATCTGATCCGAATCGTCAAGAAACTTTTCGGCCGTGACTCGGCGGGTCTTCATCCGCCGATCCACGACATTTAGCCAGTCCGGGGTGGCCACACCAGCCAACACATAGGGCTGATCGAGCACCTCCCTCCCGTGAGCGAAATAGTTCATCTGGCGTCACACTCGAGTGGGCACCTAAATGTTGGACCAGGACCCTGACTTTGCACTCGCTAGAATCGCGTCACAGACCTTCTGCGTTTCCAATGCATCTTGGAATGTCGGACCCGCCGGGCTATCCGTGCCAACATGTGTGAGGAAATCGGCCACCGTGTGGACAAACGAATGCTCGTAGCCGATCTGCAATCCAGGAACCCACCAATTTCCCATGTAAGGTTGGTCACCGTCGCTAACGTGAATATTGCGCCAACCTCGGACGACCGAATCGTCGCCATGATCGAAATACTGTAGGCGGTGCAAGTCGTGTAAGTCCCAAGACAGTGACGCCTTTTCCCCGTTAACTTCTAGTGTGTAAAGAGCCTTGTGGCCACGAGCGTATCGAGTCGACTCAAAAATCGCCAAGGATCCGTTGGCGAAGCGAGCCAGGAACGCTGCCGCATCGTCGATGCCCACGGGTGTCTTTTCACCAGTCTCCGCATGCACTCGTTCTTTGACAAATGTCTCGGTCATCGCGGTGACGCTGGCGATGGGGCCATTCAGCCAGATTGCCGTGTCGATACAATGAGCCAGCAGATCACCGGTCACACCACTTCCAGCCGCTTCGACATCCAAACGCCAAGTCCCGGCCCCTCCCTGCGGGACTTCCTCGGAGATCGTCCAGTCCTGCAAGAATTGCGAGCGATAATGAAAGACTCGCCCGAGCCGACCTTCATCGATTAGCTGCTTGGCAAGCGTCACTGCCGGGCATCGACGGTAGTTGTACCAGACCAGATTCGGCACGCCCGCCTTTTCGACGGCGGCACACATTTCTTCGCCCTCGGCCACGTTCATCGCCAGTGGCTTTTCGCACATGATCCATTTGCCGGCCTCGGCTGCGGCGATCGCAATCTCATGGTGCAAGTTATTCGGAACACAAATATCGACGGCGTCAATGTCGTCGCGTTCCAACAGTTTTCGCCAGTCAGTTTCGGTCGATTCGTAACCCCAATTGTTCGCAAATTCCTTGATCTTCTCTTCGTTGCGAGCGCAAGCGGCCTTGAGAACAGGTTTGTAGGGAAGGTCAAAAAAGTGATTGACCTTACAATATGCGTTCGTATGGGCGCGGCCCATGAAGCCATACCCAATCATGCCAATGTTCAATGGTTTGGGATCGCTCATCGAAATTTCCTGACTAGCTAAGTGAGTGTAAGACGATGTCTGTCTGTAGGACGGGAGTCTGTGATCAACCGAAGATGGCAACAGTCACGTCACCAGACGACGACTGTTCTTCCTATTTGCGGTAATCTCCGACGCTGGGAATATCGCCGTGGGCATCGGGGCCAAAGTAACGCAGCCCCACCAATGACTCGGCGCCGGTGTTCTCGATTTCCACTCCGGCTTTTGCCGCCTGAAACGAAATGAATACCTCGTCTTCAGTGTGCTCGCCGAAACGAATCATGGCCGGCGTTTGCAAGTCCAATGCTCCGATCCGGCCCTTACCCTGCGTCGTGATCCAACCGGACGAACCAGGATCCTGCAGCACACACTTGGCTCCGGGTTCGATCGTCAGTTCTTTGGCGCTAAACAGCTGTCGGCCATCGACCGTCCCGTAGACAACCCACTTGTCGGTGTAACCATCGTCACTCCGAGACTGATCGATAATCGGCTCAAGGTAATTGGCTTCCTTGAAATGTGTGTCGACGTTTTTTTCCCAGTCCAACTGGCCGATAATAAAGTCCAGGTCCTGGTGCTTTTCCTCGGGCATATCCTTTACCAGCAATGACCAGGGTACATAACGGCCTTCGACAATATTCTGAAACATGCCAAAAACATCGCTTCCCCATTGCGGCTCGTAGGTGCAAAGCGATCCAGGAGCATGGAGGACGCCGGGTGGGATCAACCAACCGGTTCCTCGCTTCAGACGATAAGCGCGCGACAAATCCAAGATTCCATTCTCGCCGTTGTTCCAATCCTGCAGACACTTCCGCAATTGGTCCTTTGTGGTCCCGGGCTCTAGGCCCATGAACGTGTAACAGAAATTGTTGTCGACGTTGTTGTACTGTGGCGGGAAATAGTAGCTCTCTGGCTTCCCCTCCAGGCCGACCAACTTCGCATCTTCGAAACCTTGATGCATGTGGTGCGGTATCGGACCCATGTTGTCGAAGAACTTCGAGTAAACGGGCCAGCGTTGATACTCCTTCCAAATCGACTCGCCTACGAGGTTTGCACCACCTTCGGCAATTGCGTCCTTCAATAGGAACTGCTGCCCTTCGAAGGTGCAAAAACTCAGCCCTTCATGCCAGACTCGACCGTCATTGGCCGCTTCGGTCGTGCTCGAAAACCAACGTTCGTCGATCCCGCCACGTTCGGCGCCATAGGCGTAAAGGTCCTGCGGATGTAATTTGATGCGGCGGCCGGGATGCAGGAAGCTGCGGGGAACCCAAGTCGGAGTCAGACGAAGCAACCCGCCACCGGCCTCCAGGGCTCGTTCGAGGATGGGTTGGACGTTGTCACTTTGGACGACTTGGGAGTCGGTCATGTCTGCTTCCTGAAAAACAGGTTAAGGCGTGCAAAGAAACGAATGTTGTATTCCGTTTTTTGACGATTCGCAAGGACGTACCGGCCGTGAACGTCTGCGGTATTTCGCCGCATCCCTCGCTCAAGCACCAGGTTAGGGTCGCGGGGTTTGCGCTCACGCGGCTGCTTTATGGCGTTGATTGATCGAACATCAATCGATTTTCCGGTATAACACTCGCTTCAAAAGATCATTTTCATTCGTGCACCGCAGAGGCCTCCCCATGGCGGAACAGAGCTGGATTCTGACCGACTGTGACTCCCGGACATACCGAGAGACGTTTTCGACCCAAGGCGAGAATTACTCGCTGACCAAGACCACACTTCGTGGAGGGTTGCAAGAGGGTGTCGATATTGTCGAAGTCGACAACGGTCTACTGAAGTTCACCGTCTTGCCGACGCGTGGCATGGGGCTCTGGAAAGCCGCAATCGGTGATTGGGACGTCGGTTGGAAGTCCCCTGTCCGAGGGCCGGTGAATCCAGCCTTTGTCGACATCGGGGAGCCGAGCGGGCTGGCCTGGCTGGACGGCTTTGACGAATTGCTTGTTCGGTGTGGGCTCGAAAGTAACGGGGCACCGGAATTTGATGACAACGGAACGCTGCTCTACCCATTACACGGTCGAATCGGAAACCGCCCAGCGCACTACGTTCGTGTTGCCGTGGACGAAGAGGCTCAAACACTTACCGTGACCGGCGTGGTGGAAGAGACCAGGTTCCACTTCCTCAAGCTGCGCATGACGAGCGTCATTTCGACACAACTCGGCTCGTCGAAGATCAGCGTTCAAGACACGATCGAGAATCTGTCAAGCAGTGATGCCGAGTCACAAATGCTCTATCACTTCAACATTGGCGCGCCGACATTGGACGCCGGCTCCACTCTGATCGTCCCTGCCAAGAGGATTGTTCCTCGCAACGATCACGCCGCCACCGGTATTGAATCGTGGAACAACTATCAGGCCGAACAAGTCGGATATGAAGAGCAAGTGTACTTCCTGGAATTACATGCAAATGAGGCGCATCGAACCGGTGTGTTGCTCAAGAACGCCCATGGCACACGCGGCATTTCACTCGGATTTGACAAGCGTCGTCTACCTTGCTTTACGGTATGGAAAAACACTACCAGCATCACCGATGGCTACGTGACGGGAATCGAACCGGGGACCAACTTTCCGAACCCACGTTCTTACGAAGGCGAGAACGATCGTTTCGTACGCCTTCCTCCACATGGCAAGATCAGCTACGACCTCGACATCACGCTTCACGACGGCGCCGAATCGGTCGACACGGCCGAAGCGGGGATACGATCACTGCAAGCCGCGCCCGCCAAAGTATTCGACAAACCACAACCGGGTTGGTGCGCCGACTGAGTTACTACGCTACTTCACGGAAACGCCTTTGATTCGATAGACGGCGTAATGCCCGCCATCGGGATACTCGTATTCCTTGACCGAAAACTCGCCCTCAATGGCAACCGGACCGAGTGTGAAGTTGGCCGACTTCCCCTTGACCATCTCGACAATCACACAATCGTACAAAGCGGCCCTAGGTCCGAAGCAGCATTCCATATTGTCGCGAACCAGAACAAATTGGCGTATGCCCTTCTGCTTGAAGACCGAAGACGGAAGGATCCATCCTCGCAACCGAACCTTTTTGTCGTCGAGGTTCTCGATCGATTTGGTCAACATCTCTCGCTTGAATTTACCACCCTTTTCGATGTCAAATTTGACATCATCAAACGTAATCTCGTTGACTTTGGTCGAGGACCAAGTTTTTTTCGGGGGTTTCTTGGCCGGCTTGTCTTTTGTCTCTTGGGAGATACCAGCTTGAGCAATGACCGCCATCAGAAATAGGACGAGAACTCTCGAAGCCATTCGCCTCATCGGTCCACCTCGCCTAAAAGATCCCACGTCAAGTTACTTTACGTCGTCCGCCGACAACTCGTAAAAAACTCCCTCGACATTCTCCACCTTCTTGATCGCCGTGCCAACATGGAGGACGCCGGTGAGCTTTCTCTTGCGTGTGTTATACTTGATTGGCTTGTCCTGTGGCAAAGTGACTTGGATCATATCGGAAAATGCTGGCTGCCCGCCAAAGCAGCATGTCTTCATATCCGGCACTAATACGAACTGCCTGACAAATCCACTTCCGGATACTCCGGCCGGATGCACGTATCCCTTCACGAAGATCTTTTGGCCATCAAGATCCATCGCCGAATCGGGCGGGAACTTGTCTTTTTCTTCCGCACTGGCTTGCAACGCTTTGAAGGAAATTCGCTGGTATCCCTCGGGGACCTCCGTTGCGTAAACATACGATGCGGTAGAGATTCCACCGATTAACAACAGCAGATTCAGGCCCAACCCGGCCCGTGCGTACTCGACGCCCGTATACTCGTTCGGGTACCGTCGTATCTCGAGCCAGCCAAAAACGCCCAATGCGATTCCCGCCAAGGCAAACGCCAACATGATGGGATTGAAAATCCCCCAAGCAGAGAGGAGCAGCAAGAGTACCGAATATGCCGCCTTCCGGCTCACCGAGCGGTAGGCACTGTAGTCCTGGATGTTGTCTACTTCGCTAAATCCTTCAGACTTTGCCGGAATTGCTGTTTGTGCCATATCGTTCTACCGTTGGAAACCGTGATTTAATGCCGCATACCCCATCATGTACAGTACGAGCAAGAAATCCAACCTGTTCAATGTTGTTGCTGAAATCCAATTGGAGCCCAAACTGGCGTTTACCCGCTATGCCGCATGTCCGAAACCCAAGACAAGCAGGTTACTTACCCCACTTACAGCGTACGCTACGGGCATCCCAAAGCCGGTCCAGCAACTCTACTGACTGGGTTTGGGTGGGGCAAAATAGGTCCGTGCTCGCTTGACAGCCACCGGATCCAACTTCTCCAACTCCGCGATGTACTTCTCCGCCTCGGGCTTTGGACAGGCGCGGAGATAGTTGATGACAGGGACTCTTACCCAACTCGATTTGTCGTCCGCGTCTTTGAACAATTGAACCAATCGTGGCATCGCGTCCCAGTCTTCCCAACGGGCGAGATCCGGAATGATCAAGTCGGCCACTTTGGGACGGTCTAACATGCACCGTAGCGAGACCAGGACATCCTCACGACTCACCACACCGCCCTCGGTGCCGTGAAATCGCAGAGCCATGATGGCACCGTACGTGTCGGCGTACTCGGCATTTTCATTTTTGAGAAAAAGATCTTCAATAAGAGGTAACGCCTTCTTACCCTTGAGCGTTATGTAACAGCCAATCAGTGCGTCCAGTCCAGCGCGATCCTTGCGGTCCTCCGAATTGAGCAACCTCTCCAACAATTGAATGTCTCCTTGTCCGCCGGCCACACCAATCAGCGTGAAGTAAAGGCGACGACGACTGGGAGAAATACTGCGATCGGTAATCCACTCAATGAGTTTCGCGTGGTCGAGATCTTTCTTAAGCAAGATGACGGAGCTGTATGGCGCGCGTGCGAATTCGTCGTAGGCGTCACGAGCAAGCATTTCATCAGCATGTTCGAGGTAGTTCAAGAAAAAACGAAGACGTTCAGCGTAGGCATCGTCGGACGACTTATAGTCTGACGGCAAACTAACAACGTCCTGAAGATACTGTCGTCCTGCGCGTGTCAGTTGCAGTGGAGTCGACCAACGTAAGGCCGGTGGGTCGACGCCAATGACCATGAACAGCGATCCTGGCTTGGCCTTGCCAAAGTAGATCGTCTCGATCGTCTTCACATTCTTGAGGTGTTCCTTGCCGCTCAATGCGTTTACGATCTCAAAGACAGCCCTCGGCAATTCCGACTCGTTCCCAACCGCCTCCGGTGGAACGGGAATCTTGAGCAAGCGTGCCACAATGGCAACGTCCGAAGAGGAAATCTCCTCGGTAAACGTTTGCGCGACGGCGCTGCAAAACGGACAAGCTTGAACGAGCCGTGGCCCACACACCAAGAGTGCAAGGACAAACACTAGAGCGGATTTGGCTAAACGCATGGCAGGATACCTCTATTTCCCGAGTGACTCGGCAACCTCCGTTCGATAGGCCGAAATGGCCGGCAACAAGCCGACCAACATGGCCAATACTAGCAGCACTGGCACCAGCATCAATTCCGATACCCACATATTTATTGTGGGCTCCATTCCCACGCTTTCAAGAATAGAAGTCAAATTGAACGCAGGTGCAATGTCGAACAGTCCAAGTTCGACCCCGGTTCGGGCTTCCACCCAGGGGCTAATTACCCAACTTGCCACATGGCCCATGCCCCAGCCAATAAATCCGCCCCCCAACGCAATAATCATCGATTCCAGCAGAATAATCCACAGAATTGTACTTCTACCGGCGCCCAAAGCCCGCATCACCGCGATCTCGTGCCGTCGATCAGCCATCGAGTTGTAGATGCTGACCATGATGCTGACGCCGGAAACGAAGACAATCATCACGGCCAAAACGAACAGGATGCCCTGGATTGGGCGGACAAACAGGTCCAACAACGTATAGATTTCACCGACCGGTTGCACGACTTGGGCGTCTGGCCCCTCATTGATCCGATTGGCCAAACGGATCGCGAACATCGGAACACTCGTCCGCAACAGGCCCGCCG
>LWDU01041665.1_pt1 | contig 24022 bp, 21 predicted proteins | sample 727161 | NCBI WGS metagenome assembly LWDU01 (sample SAMN04566230, study PRJNA314399) | hydrothermal vent metagenome | isolation source: deep sea hydrothermal plume seawater | place: Mexico: Gulf of California, Guaymas Basin | collected 2004-07-11
AGCCAGGTACTGAGGCACATGGACTGATCGTCAGCCGTTTCGGTGACGACGTGCTGGATGAATTCGGATCTATCGATCGGAAGTCTCTAGGAAAAATCGTTTTCTCCGATTCCGCCCGACGTTTGGAGCTTGAGGAAATCGTATGGCCAGCTACGCGAAAGCTGACTCTGGCTCGATTAGAAAATGAGGAGAAACGCGGAACTGAAGTTGTCATTGTAGAGGTCCCAAAATTATTCGAATCAGGATGGGATCAAATCGCTGACGTTGTCTGGACTGTTGAATCACCATCAGGTGAAATCAACAAGAGAGTAGAGCAACGATCGGGGCTTGGCAGATCGGAAACCGACGCTCGAGTGGCTGCACAGCTGACCCGAGAAGAACGTATCGCTATATCTGACAGGGTGATCGAAAACAACGGAACACTTGAAGAACTGATTGCTCAAGTATCGAGAATCTGGGAATCAATCCCAAAGAAAAAATAAACGGATTTGTATCCGAAATAGTTCACTGAAATTATTGGTGAGGAAACGCCTTCAAGGCGCGAGTACTAATGGCCACACAGCAATACATCGAACGAAATATCGAAGAGTATTACGTGACGGAACAACCGTATTACGTACCGACTTCTGACGAAATCGAAATTTTTGAATCGGCCTATCGCCAGAGAGTACCTATTCTCCTAAAAGGCCCGACAGGTACCGGTAAAACCCGATTCGTTGAGCACATGGCGTGGCGCTTGAGTGAGGGCATTTCAAAACGAAACCCCGAAGACGTTTCCCCGAATGGTACGGGCGAAAAGCTTCCGCTGATCACCGTGGCATGTCACGAAGACCTCACCGCCAGCGACCTTGTTGGGCGTTACCTGCTCGATGCCGACGGAACACGTTGGATCGACGGCCCGCTAACCCGCGCAGTGAAGTTCGGTGGAATTTGCTACCTCGATGAAATAGTTGAGGCTCGAAAAGACACCACGGTTATCATTCACCCGCTCACCGACCACCGACGTTCGCTGACCATCGACAAGCTCGGCTCGACTATCGATGCAGCCGACGGCTTCCTGCTGGTTGTTTCCTACAACCCTGGCTACCAGAACGCGCTTAAAGATTTGAAGCACAGTACCCGACAGCGATTCGTGGCTCTGGAATTCGACTTCCCGGATGAAGAACACGAAGCATTGATCATCGCCCACGAATCGGGTTGCGAACCAGCTATTGCCGAACGATTGGCGAGGCTCGGTGTGAAAATTCGTAACCTTCGTGAGCATGGACTTGAAGAAGGTGCCAGCACTCGAATGCTTATTTATGCAGGTCGCCTGATCAAAGAAGGCGTAGCCGACCGTCGAGCATGCCAGGTTTCTGTGACCTGGGGTATCACAGACGACCCCCAGATCCAGCGCAGCATTGACGAGGTCGTAACTTCGATCTTCGCGTGAACACCACCAAGCTAACGATCAAACAGCTCGAAACTACCCTCCGGTCTTACTCTGGCGGAAGCCAGAGAGCCGAGGGTAACGGAGCTGCCGCGGCCGTGTCTGTTTTGTTCAACATGACAGACGGTGAACCCTGTGTGTTGATGATCAAAAGGGCAGCAACGCTCCGACATCACAGTGGTGAATGGGCGTTCCCTGGCGGGATGACTGAGGACTCGGACGAATCGCTGATGCACACCGCATTACGTGAGACGAACGAGGAGCTTGGAATCGACTCAAACGATATCGATATCTGGTGTCAGATGAGTTCGGTCGACACATCGACGGGATTCGAGGTTCGACCATACACAGGGCGCGTTAAAGACGCTGTAAAAATTACACCTCAGGAAAGCGAAGTTGCTGAGGTAGTAAGTGTGCCAGTACGGATTTTTGTTGATGCAGCTTCAAAACGCACCATCACACTGATCCGAAATGGACAGACACGAAAAATAACTGCTTACGCATATGAAGATCGAATTATTTGGGGCGCTTCGGGCCGGATAATTTCTGACGTAATCGACGTTGTGATGAATGCAGCATGACAAAGTCTGAAAAAGGGCAAGACCAGAGTTGACTAGTTCTGACGACCCAAAACAATCGGCTATCGAAAACACAAGAGAAGAACTCAAGCAGTTTCCTGCGCCAGTTCTTGAACGCTACGAAATAGCCCTCGAGAAACTTTCAGGCCGGCTCGCCGACGAGACGTGCCAGCAATGGTCCACTGAAGGGCTTGAGATCGCACGTAAAACAGTCCGCTCGTGGGAAGCCGCAGCGGAGTTCTTCGATGCATCCGTGGCCGTTCAGCGCCAGCTGCCTTCAGGCCAATTCCTGAAGTGGGCAAAGACAGGCACTTCGCTCTGTGAAGATTCGCCGTCGCTCGCCGTCGCATATTTCAAATCGTCGCCCAAATCCATGCTCAGGCTTCGACCCCGGTACATCGACGACTGGGCAAACGTCTGTCGTGCGCTTTATCGCGGAACGTGGAAGTCGTCGGCTCTCGCCTGCCGTCTGTTCGAAGCAACACCTGATCTGCTTGAGTCACTTTCATTCGAAGAGTTCTGCCACTTTGGTGAGTTCCTCGAAGTGCTTTCACGCCGTTCATACGATCAGGCTGGCGACGCCCTTGGTGCTGGCATCGACCTCTTCCCCAAAATTCCGGGCGATATCGACCGGTTCATAAACCTCGCCCAGATCGTTGCCGAAAAGTCGTGGCGCGAAACGGCAGTGCTTTTCGATTCGGCTACTGCAGCACTGATCGAGCTCAACTCGACCCACCGTGCACCGTTGATTTCGCTTGCCCGTCGCTTGGTAATTACCGGTGTAAGCGATGCAGCCGGAGTGCTGAGAGATGGTGCCAACACCGTGAATCGCGTGCCAACCGATTCAAGGGATCGCCTGCTCGAAATGACCGACGGCATTGCCGCTGTTTCGGCTCCGGCAGCACCAGAATTTCTCAAGATCGTTCCCGAAGTTCTCGAACGAGTGACGTTCGACCAGATGGGTCAGTGGCAAATCGAAGGCATCCAGACTGCCCGCGAAAGTGACGAGGCTGCGGTCTCGTACTTCAGGCTTGAATCACCTCGCTCGCTCGAAATGCTCGATTCGCTTTCGTCTTCAATCGAGCTTTCCAGGGTCCGAGACATCATTTCGATGTACTGCCTGGCCCTAACCGGTCGCAATATCGATATTCAGGCCGCACAGGCTCTCGCCGAAAAGAACATCGGCTGGTTCCAGGGCGAACTGCCAACAACTGAAGGCACGACGATTTACATGCCCTCGGTTATCAACCGATACACGTCTAAAGACGAAAACTTCGGCTTCTTCAAGGTGATTTCAACCCACCAGATAGGGCACATCGAATTCGGGTCGTTCGCATTCGACTTCAACGAGCCGTCGTTCATATTTGATGATCTTCGCCCACGACTTCCCGGAGCAACTGAGCTCAAGGCGGCCAAGGCCGTCGACGAGGAAGCCAAGAAGAAGGCTTCGGCAAAGCCAGAAGTGATTGTGTTTGGCCATGAATCTCCTGTTGCTGCATCGTCGGTAACACCTGAACCAGCCGCTGAACAAGAGGCTCCCGAGTTCTTGACCGACATGAGCCGCTTCTTCGATCTGTTCCACGAACGTCGACTGGCCCTCGACGTCTTTACGGTTCTCGAGAGTTCACGAATCGACGGCAACGTTGCAGAGTTGTACCCGGGGATTATGTCGATGTACGCGATCGTGCGTGGCGCAGCGCTCGAATCCCGCCCCGAGGTAACCGATCTGCCGGCTCGTGAGGCACTGGTCGAGTTCATGATCAGGGTGAGTCTTGGGCAGGTCGACGACATGATCGTTCCGGGTGAGCACAAAGATGCGGCTCGTAAGCTTCGCAGACTCATCAGGCAGGTCACCACGGTCGATGCGATCGTAGAAGACGCTGCCGAGGCCGCGATTCGTGCCTACTCGATTCTCATCGATATCAAGAACGACGAGTTGGACGATGACGAATTCGAACAACTCGAACCCGAAGAGGAAGAAGAATCTTCAGACAACGACGAAGAGGATGTCGTCGACCCTGAAGAGGTGATTCAGCAGTTCATGGGCCAGGCTTCCCCCGATGGTGAAGGTGAGGGCGAACCGGAAGACGGTTCCGACGAGCAGGAGTTCGAATCCGAAGGCGAAGAAGAGGACTACTCGTCGCCACAGGAAGTCGACTACCGAGGCGAGTTCAAGCCCGAGCTTTCTCAGTTGCTTTCCCAAATGCAGATGATGGAAAGCGGCGAGATGTCTGAGGGCGGCGAGATGGAACCGATCACTCAAGAGCAGCTCGAAGAGATGATGAAGAACGCTCCCGAGATGGAGATGGAGCAGACGGAAGGCGAAGAAGGCGGCGATCAACAGGTTTCCGAGATGATCGAAAACTTGATGAAAGAGCTGCAGAAACGCGATGTCCGTCACAGCACGTCGATGAAGATGGCGGCCCACTTACGGCCACCGAACCCGACACCTACACTTACCCGGAGTGGGACTTCAGGGCGAACGAATACAAGCCAAACTGGTGCATGGTCCACGAGAAGATCATGACCGATGGCGAACCGCATTTCTTCCGTGAGACACTCGCCGAAAACGCAGGTCTTGTCTCACAGATCAAACGCCAGTTCGAGCTGGTCATCCCCGAGATGTACCGAAAGCAGAAGCGACTTGAAGATGGCGAAGAATATGACCTCGATACGGTTCTGGAGGCACTGATCGATATAAGGATCGGTGTTTCTCCTGAAGAGAAGCTGTACTGGCGCAGGAACAAGAACGAACGCTCGGTTGCCGTTGCGTTCCTTCTCGACCTATCGACGAAGCTAAGAAGCCGTCTGACGACTGGGGTGCGCCCGATGATCCAGTCGAATACATGGTCTGGCTGCGTTCACGTCGCTCGGAGGGCCTCCGCCGAACCTACAAGCGAATTGTCGACGTTGAGAAGGAAGGGATAACTCTTCTGGTCAACTCGCTCGAAACGCTTGGCGATGCATACGGTATCTACGGATTCTCTGGGTACGGACGAGAGAATGTCGAGTTCTACACGATCAAGGACCTCGACGAGAAATTCACCGAAATTGTTCCGCGACGTATCGACCGTATCGCCCCGCTTCACGCAACCCGCATGGGACCTGCGATTCGTCACACGGCTGCAAAGCTGAATGAAGTGGAAGCTCGTTCGCGATTCTTATTCCTGATCTCCGACGGTCGACCGCAGGATCGTGGCTACTCCCGAGAAGGGGTTGAGAAGGAATACGCGGTACATGACACCCGTCAGTCGCTGATCGAAGCTCGGAACATGGGCATCACGCCGTTCTGTCTGACCGTGGACAAGGCCGGACACGATTACATGAAGACGATGATGGAAGACTTCAGTTACGAGGTTCTGCCCGACATCAGCCTGCTTCCGAAGCGCCTGCCCCAGCTGTACCGCAACTTGACCACATAATTCGTTCTACTTGCCCTCTATGAGGGCGTAGAGCGGGTGCGTTGCAGGTTGAGCTAGGGACGCGTAAACCGTTAGTTGTATAGAGCCGTGGATTCCGCGAAAACCCTTCGCCGTTCGACTAATTCAGGACAGTCGGGAATGAGCCAGCGAACGCGGGCGCCAGCGACTAGCCGTTGTCGATTAGCACATCGCCGAAGAACAGATCAAGCACTCGATCTGCCCATTCGAGATCCACGAGAATCACGTCAGACGTTTCGTTAGCTACGGCGAATCGAGACTTACCGTCTTTAGAAACTTTGCCGATCGTCATCGTCAGACGTGAGACTTCGGTTACGTTCGTCGCAGTTTTGTTCTCGACTCGAAGTGCAATGTAGGGTGAATCCACCGTGGTGCCAAACTCCACGAAATCGCCATCACTTTCTAGGTTGAGCTCCACCGCTCCATTGATCGCTGGATCACCAAAGTGGGCAATCTCAGCTTCGAGCAGATCGCTGTTAGCAATCTGCGTGCCAGAGCACGGGTCGCCTTGCAGCGGTAAGTCGCAAATCTTCCAGACTTCAGCGTCACGGTTGTAGCCGTAAGCTCGAACAACTTCGTTCTCATCGAACATGATGATCTCTCGAACCTGGCCTTCGAGCTGGTAGTACCACTCCGGCAGCGGTGGGTCGTTAACGAGTCGTTCGAGAACTGCTCCCCAGGTGGAGTTGACAAGCACCAACTGCGGGAAGCCCACAACTCGTGCGTAGTTGTTGCCACCGTCGGGCGTCAAGTCGCCCAGTGCCAGCCGTACAACCGAATCATCACGAAGGGTCACTGCAAACTCGGAAGAAGGGGTATCGAGGCCGTATTTTGTTGGGTCATCAATATTCTGAGCCAGAACTCGCTGGGTGCGAGGTCCTCCCATAAGCTGAGTGATACCACCCCATCGGTACAGGTCGGCTGGAATGTTATTCCGCTCGTCGAAGTACCAGCGATTCTCATCTTCTCTGAGCGACCAGCTTGTCGACAGATCACCAGTGCTGATCTGAATTGTGCGAATGTCTTTGGGCGCCAGTGTGTAGAAGAACGGCGGTTCCGGTTCTCTAACCACTTCAGTTGGGTTCGCGATAAACCAGGTCACCCCAATGGCAACGTACGAAAGAACTGTGATAAGAACGAGTAGCAGACGCAGATTCATTTTCTAGCGCCTTCTCCACCAGGTCCAGAATCCGAAAATACTAATCAGCGATGGCATTAAGAGCCAACCTGACCAGCGAACGAAATCACGTTCGTTTTTGGTTAGGAATAACTGGCGGTTTGAATCGGTTTTCGTGCGGATCGAAATCAACTCGAAATCCCTAGCAAGGTAGTTCACCGAATTTATAAATAAATCGGAGTTGTTGGCAGACCCGAAATAGTTGTTAGATGCGAAATCAGTGTCACCGATCAAGATCATGGTGAGCTGGGCGTCCTCGGCGTATACACCACCGGCTACTTCTCCAACAGCTTCAACTACCACTGAGATCGGTAGTGGCCCCCCTAATTCGGAATCAACGTCGAACTGGAGCACATCGGGATCTAGCTCTGACCAACTACCGATTGTCGTTGAGGCGAGAAGCTGTTGCTGAACCAGCGGAACCGGGAAATCGTCACCGACGAGAGGAACCGTCTGCGGGTCAATGGTCCAACCAAAGTGGGTTGCACCAGGCATGTACAGAACTTCAAATCCTTCTGTGACGGTGTGTTGAGGCAACTGACCGTTGCTCTTCTTCACCTGAATAAATGTCGGGCTTGGAGCGACGAAGCTTTGGATATCGGCCGCTTCACCTTCTCCAACTGCAACTGCATAACGTGAAAGGAACTGCTTGAACGTATCGGGCGTTTCGTTTGGTTCAAGCATGAACAGAATGCTGCCGCCTAATCGGGCGTAGTTCAGCAATGCCTGTTGATCGATCGGCAGCAATTCCTGAGTCGGACCAGCAAACACGAGTGCAGCAGGAAGCTCCTCTGGAATTCCGAAACTCATCCGTGTGGCTAGTTCCTGAAGCGTCTCGACAAGAACCACGTAGTTCTCACGGTTGAGTGCGAGTCCGGCAAGCCCGAGACTGGTGATCGTTGAGACATCGGTAACGTCTCGCTCCGAGTGGCCTGTGATGAAGATGATCTTCTTTTGGGCAATTTCGTTGATCACCAGCAACGCAGTTACGACCTGCTGTTCGGTGAATATATTTGGCCCGGCGTTCGGATTCGTGCCAACAACAACCTCAAGACGTTGACTCTGGACACCTACGATTGCGAGTGAAGGGAACTGAGTTACACCAAGGCTTGTCGCAACGTTCGGGTTGATTTCGGGGTCGACTTTCTCGTAAGAAAGGTCGAACTCGCCTGAACGACGTCGGAACTCGCTGAGCATGTCATCCGTGTCACGCCATGCGGCCGCGCCGCTCGCGTTGTCGGTTGCCATGAGAACGGTAATTTTCACCGGCTCTTTCATGTTGGCAAGTGTGTTTACTACCTGCTCCTCCAGAAGGAACTGCTTGGTAGCCGTGGTATCGACACGAAGCCAACCAGCAGGATTCGGACGGTCAAGTGCCCACATGATGGCGAAGTTCACTATCACGGCAATTGTCACGAACACGATAAATACGATCGCTGTGTTGAGCCCGTACCGACCTCTGCGACCGAATACCGCCTGGCGAACCGTTGCCAGAGAGATGAACGCATCGACGATCAGGAGCAGTGCACCCACGCCCATCACAATGAAAGCGGGACCTTCGAGGCCACGCAAGAAAATCCATATCAATATGCCGAACACGACAGCACCGACACCAACTAAGGCGAGTGCTTGTCTGATCGATCGCGTGTTGTTCTTAAGACTCTGAAGAATCGGAGTCTTGACCCGAGTTGAATCGGCTGATGGCCGGTTCTCGGAAGTGTTCTGCTGCTCTGTTGACATCTACGTGAATACTGGCCTAGCGCCATCGCCTTGCTTCCAACACAAGAACTGTGAGGAGCAAGAACACTGCTGTTAGTGATAAGTAATAGGCAATATCTGTCATCGAGACAATGCCTCTAGCGAAGTCTGCAAAGTGGCCACCTTCGGCAACCCCAAAGCTATCAAGATCAAATACTGAGAAAGATGCGCCGAGCTGGAAGGCATCGAGAATCTGAGAGCCCACTCCCGAAAGACGGGCACTCACGAAGTCGATGATCGTCAGCGCAGTAAGAATTCCCGATCCAACAACCAAACCAACAATCTGGTTACTGCTCAACGCCGAAGCGAAAAGTCCAACCGAAAGCGTGGCTGCTGCGTACAACATCAACCCGCCAAGTCCGCTCAGAAGCGGGCCAATGTCCGGGTCGCCGTAAACAAAGAGCACGAGAACAAAGTAGAGCGATAGCACCACCATGATCATCGTCATTACGAAGGAAGCGATGAACTTGCCCATTACGATTTCGAATTCACGGAGTGGAGAAGTTAGAAGAAGCTCCAGCGTTCCCAACTTCTGCTCTTCAGCGATGAGCCGCATGGTTAACGCAGGCGACATGAAAATCATGAAGAAAATTGCGCCTGCCAGATAGCCACGAATGCTGGCTTCTGCGAACGCGTCGGAAACCGATGCTACGAAGAAGAACCCTGTGATGGCTAGAAATGCCGCCGAAACCACATAGGCCATTGGCGAGGCAAAGTATGTGCGAATCTCTTTGATCGCTATAACGGTTATGAAACGCAATGCCTAGTCGCCTAAATTCTCTTCGGTTGTCAATTCGAGGAAGATTTCCTCAAGGGTCATCGGCAGGGGTGTCAGATTTGTCAGACCCCAGCCGTTTTCAATGATTGTTTTTGCTATCTGTTCGGAGGCCTGCAAATTGGGGCGGGCGTCAACAATAAACGGTGAAAAATCTTCACGTTCAGCCCGCTGAGAAATGGATGCTCGTTGATCAGAACGAGCGTCGACGACGACCGAGAGATCTCGCATCGCGTTAATAAATGCCGGGCCTTCTGCACCTCGAACACTTATCTCAATTCGCTCTGCATGCTGAAGCTTCTCTGAAAGATCATCTGGCTTGTCATCGGCAACAATTCGGCCATCGTTTATAACCAGAACTCGCTTGCATATGGCGCTGACCTCAGGAAGGATGTGGGAACTAAGAAGCATCGTGTGCTCTTCACCCAGATTGCTGATCAACTCACGAGTCTCAACGACCTGAATTGGGTCGATACCGATAGTCGGCTCGTCCATTACCAGCACGTCGGGCTCGTGCAAGATCGCCTGAGCAATTCCCACACGCTGACGGTAACCCTTCGAAAGACGACCCACCAGGGTGTTCTGGTATTCACCAAGTTTGACCATATCGATCACCTTGGGAAGGCTTTCTTTCACCCACGACCTGTTCATTCCACGAATTTCACCCATGTAGGTGAGATATTCGTTTACGGGCATATCCAGATACAGCGGAACGGTTTCCGGAAGGTAGCCAATGTGGCGCCTGACGTCGAGGGAATGAGAAACGACATCGTAGCCGCCCACCGTTACTTCACCCTCGGTAGGAGGCGTAAAGCCGGTTATCACCCGCATCGTGGTCGTCTTACCAGCGCCGTTAGGACCAAGAAATCCAACAATTTCGCCCTTGAGAACTTCGAAAGAGATGTCGATGACGGCCGGATAGGGGCCGTAACTCTTCGACATATGCTCGATCTTGATCAACTACTCACTCCGGTCTCGGCTGCTAAACAGCTATTCTCGTCACAACGGAACTATTCTGCCAAACTTAAACATGCCATGGGCTACACGGCACATTGATACGGAAGTTCTGCAAACGTGGATTTCAAACCAAGTTATCTTATCCAAGCAATTATCAAACGGCTACACGGATTCGCTGTTCATCTTGACTCAATGAAAGTGTATGAATCATGATACCGAGTGACGATCGGATTAATTATCTCGACCATGCCGCTACAACACCGGTACGGCCTGAAGTGCTCGAGAAAATGTTGCCCTATTTCACCGAAATATTTGGAAATCCATCGAGCCTTTATGCGCTTGCGGGTGAAGCTCGGTACGGCGTCGATGAATCCCGAGAGCAAGTTGCAGCCGTTCTCGGCGCACGATCTAGCGAAATTGTTTTCACTGGCGGTGGCTCCGAATCCGACAATCTCGCAATCAAGGGATTGGCAGCGCTGCAAGCGCATGCGGGCGGGCACATCATCACCACCGCAATCGAGCACCATGCAGTGATTCACCCAGTTGAGCAACTCGAAAAACGGGGGTTTACCGCCACGTACGTGGGCGTCGACAGCACAGGCCGAGTCGATCCAGAAGAATTCGCCGCTGCAGTTCAACCCGATACATTTCTGGCAAGCGTGATGCTCGTTAACAACGAAGTGGGAACCATCCAAGACGTTGCCGCAATTTCAAGGCTGGTACGTGAATCTGCCGAACGTTCTGGCACTAAAGTGTTGATCCATTCCGACGCCGTGCAAGCCGCAGGGAAACTTTCCCTGAACGTAGATGAACTTGGTGTCGACCTGATGAGTCTGTCTGGTCATAAAATCTACGGCCCTAAGGGCGTTGGCGTGCTTTACGTACGGCGCGGTGTGGAGCTCGAACCGTTAATTGCCGGTGGTGGACAGGAGCGCCAACGTCGTTCTGGTACTGAAAACGTGGCACTGATAGTCGGCATGGCTGAGGCGTTGACGCTTTCTGAATCCGAACGACCTGCTTCGCGTGACCGATTCGATAGGCTTGCTACCCGGCTAATTGCGGGGGTTAACGAACGAATACCGAATGCGTCGTTCAACGGCAACGACAACCCAGACCAGTCTTCTGGCGGGCGTGTTCCCGAAGTGGTGAACTTCTCGTTCCCGGGTGTGGAGGGCGAACCCATCTTGCTGGGTCTCGATTTCAAAGGCATTGCTGCATCCAGCGGTAGTGCTTGCAGTTCGGCATCGCTCGAACCTTCACATGTGTTGCTGGCGATGGGTGTCGATCCCGAGCTGGCGGTCGGAAGTGTGAGGATATCTATGGGGCGCGATACAATCGAAGAGGATGTTGATGACGTAGTTCAAGCACTGGCAAGTGTGCTGGAACAGCTGGGCACGTTCCCTGCGGCCCAAGTGTGAATCCCAAGTGTGATTCGTAGTTAATTAGGGTGGAAAATAAAATTAGATTCGCTGAATCGCGAAGTCTTGGCAATAATTAGATATTAGAGATATCGAAATGGTGCGGCGATGTGCGCACATCGTGTACTCTCGCTTGTCGGTTCGGAATCGTCCGGGCCAATCGCTGCCGGAGCAATGGATGACTGAAGAAAATCAAAACGAACAGGTTGCTGACGAAAATTCTCAGGTAGCTGAGGATTCTCCAAGCGCGCATGTGGCCGATTTGAACAAAGAATCCGCGGGATTCGCGTTCGGCAATGATGCTGTAACAAAGTACCCAGATCACGTTCGAGCGGCTCTGGATTATGCGGCCGCCAACAGATATGCGTACGGCCCTCGTTTTCGCAACGCTGAAATTAATTGGAACGTGGTCTCGGTAGAGCCAATGTCGAACAACATTGCTCGAGTCCGAGTCGAATTTGTTCCAGCTTCAGGCTTCCGCGGCGATCCCGGAATCGAGTACATGGATGTCGACGCTGGCGGAGCTGTACTCGCCCGACGGCAGATCAGCATTCCTAAAGAAAACAGTCCAGTCATGCTCATGGGCATCACGGCGTTTTCTGTTGTGCTGGCAGTAGTGCTCATCAGCCTGATGACCGTGTTCAAACCCGAAAGTGGAGATCCTCTCTACGTGCGCGGACGAACCCTGTGGATTCGTGCGGAAGAACCGAAAGGGCAGGACTACATCGTTTATAACGGTGCCGATTCTGAAGGCACAATTCAAACATGGGCGATGAAACCTGTCGATGAAGTGCTCAACGAGCTCGTTTATGTGAAAGTTACGTTGATCAACCAGACATCAGGAACGGTGAATTTGGTGATCGACGAAAAGGCGGCCACACTGCTCGATGGAGACCTGAAAACCTACCTACCGGTGAACACCATTACCACTGCATACGCAGCCGAAAGCACTCTGCAGTACAACGTGCCGGGGTTCATTCCAATGTGGGGCTCGCTCAAGTTGAATGAGGGTCAACAGGTCGTCGGAATGATGGTCTTCGAGATGCCCAAAGGCAGTTCGTTTACGGAAATTCGCTGGATTGCATCCGATTCCGCATCGATTAAGTACCAGTAGAAGCTGATCAATCCCAAAAGCGGCTCGAATTCACGCTAGAATCGGGCAACGATGTCAGCTACTCCAAATTCCGCTCCCAACGAAACGGCGAATAGCAGCGGAGACGCGTCAAAAAAACGTCTAAAAAAAAGAGCTTCTTCTAAAGTGAAACCCAAGAAGCTCTCGCCAGGACGTCGGCAGTTTCTGGAGTTCAAGGCTAACTACCCCGATTCGCTGCTACTTATCCGAATGGGGGACTTCTACGAAGCCTTCGACGATGACGCTCACACCCTCTCGAAAGTGCTTGGCATAGCGCTAACTGCTCGTGAATCGGGTGCCGGCGGCAAGGCGCCTCTGGCTGGAATTCCACACCACTCGCTCGATAATCATCTCGGTACGCTGGTGGCTGCCGGGCTCAAAATTGCGATCGCAGAGCAGACAAGCGACCCGGCGAAATCTAAAGGACTTGTCGAACGTGCCGTAGTACGAGTTGTCACACCGGGAACTGTAATAGAACCAGCATTGCTCGATCAGGCAACAAACAACTATCTGGCGGCAGCCGTTAGCGACGGCGGGCGTACGGGACTCGCCTACGTTGATATATCGACAAGCGAATTTGTGACCGGGGAATTTCCCATATCCGATCTCAAAGACGAACTATTTCGCCTTTCTCCCGCCGAGCTAATAGCTGATTCAGCATCACTCGATATCGTTCAACCCGACCAAGACGCTGCCATGGTGGTTCGTCCGCTTGATGAAAATCGCCTCGACTTCGAGTTGTCACGAGCGAGACTCGCCGATCATTTCAAGGTGAAATCACTCGATGCGTTTGGCTGTGAAAACATGCCTCTGGCAGTGGTGGCAGCTGCGTCGGTTCTCGATTACGTTGCCGATACCCAGTTTGGGGCGATCCCGCAGCTAACGTCGCTGCGCACCGAATCGACCAATTCCTACATGAAGCTGGACCAGAAGGCGCTTCGCGATCTTGAAGTGTTCACATCGTCGACCGGCAAAAAGAACGGGCCAACGCTTTTCAGAACGATCGATTTTTCGAAAACGGCGATGGGCGCAAGATCACTGAAGTCGTGGCTCACTCGTCCGCTGATCGTTCCAGACGAAATTCAACGGCGACAGGATGTTATCGCTGAGTTCTTCGATGACCAGAGCGTGAGATCGAAGGTTCAGGGACTACTCGGCGGTGTTTCAGACCTCGAACGCCTCACTAATCGCATTCGAACAAACACCGCAACCCCTCGTGATCTGGCCTCGCTACGTACCGGGCTGGCGGTTATCCCTGAACTCATCGAGGCTCTTCCCAGCGGCGTAACACCTGGTGGGGCCGTGATAGGCAGGCTCCATTCGTCAAAAGAGGCCGTCGATCTTCTCAACGCAGCAATTTCCGATGACCCGTCGATCAGCGTCGGTGAAGGTTCTGCCATTCGAGAAGGCTTTCATCTGGAACTCGACGAGGTGCGGTCGCTTTCTGGCGATGCCCGATCGAGCATTGCTGCGCTTGAAGCAGACCACCGCGAATCAACCGGCATCAAGAATCTGAAAATCGGCTACAACCGTGTATTCGGCTACTACCTCGAAGTTTCAAAAGGCAACGTACATCTCGTTCCCGAACACTTTGAACGCCGCCAAACACTGGTGAATGGCGAGCGGTTTATCACGCCAGAACTGAAGGAATTTGAGTCGGAAATCCTCTCGGCGCGAGATCGAATTAGTGAGCTGGAACGAGAGATATTCAGACGTGTTTGTGCTGAGCTGACCGTACACGCCGATCGCATCATGGAAACTGCCAAAGCGCTCGGTGTTCTCGACGCACTGGTAGCGATGTCGCAAGCGGCGGCTGAGAACGGCTGGATTCGGCCAGTTATCGATGACGACACGGTTCTCGAAGTAGAAGCCGGGAGACATCCCGTCGTCGAAGCGTCGCTCGGGCCAGGACGGTTCGTGCCGAACGATCTGGATCTTTCTAACGACGAACGGCAGTTGACCATCATCACTGGTCCCAACATGTCCGGTAAATCGACCTACATTCGCCAGACGGCCGTTCTGGTGTTGATGGCCCAGGTCGGGAGCTATATCCCGGCGACTAGGGCTCGTATTGGCGTTGTGGATCGGATTTTCACTCGTGCTGGCCTTTCGGACGATATTTCAGGCGGTAAATCGACTTTCATGGTCGAAATGGTCGAAACGGCCTCGATTCTGAATCAGGCGACGAGTCGATCTCTCGCAGTTCTCGATGAGATCGGCCGAGGTACCTCAACTTATGACGGTCTGGCGATTGCCCGATCTGTTGCCGAGCATATTCACAATTCACCCCGGCTCGGTTGTAAAACACTGTTCGCCACCCACTATCACGAGATGACGGAGCTGGCAGACCAGCTACCACGTGCACACAACTTACGTGTTGCAGTTGCCGAAGAGGCCGGCGAAGTTGTGTTCCTGCACCAGATAGTGCCCGGAGGCGCAGATCGCTCGTACGGGGTGCATGTGGCACGCCTGGCTGGCATGCCCGGAGCGGTTATCAACAGGGCGTGGGATCTGCTGGACGAACTGGAAAACGGTGCCAAACAAACCGGCAGTTCCACCGGGTATCAGCTTCAAATGCCGTTCGGTGAACCTGAATCTCACAGCGAGGCAGTGGACGAGCTCCGTGAACTGGATATCGCCAATATGACGCCGCTCGAAGCCATGAATGCGCTGTTCAAACTTCAAGAACAGGTCAACCGCACATCCGAGTAGCCCGTAGCTCGACTCAAATGCGGCTTCGCTACGGATCAAACCGTTGTAGGATGCCCGAACATCTATGTGGTTCAAATTGAACTCTCGTGAATTGCTCGGAGGCTGGAATGGATCTCGGTTTGTTCACAATGCCCCTGCACCCGCCGGGGCCAATATCGCCGACACGCTTGAAGCTGATCTCAAGCAACTCATATATCTTGATCAACTCGGCTACTCCGAGGCGTGGATCGGCGAGCACTACACGGCGGAATGGGAGAACATTCCCGCTCCCGATCTCCTGATTGCCTAGGCTCTTGGCGTTACTTCCCAGATTCGTCTTGGCACTGGCGTTACGTGCATGCCCAATCACGATCCGTTCTCGATTGCGCACAGAATCGCCCAGCTCGATCAGATGTCACGAGGTCGGTTGATGTGGGGAGTCGGCTCGGGTGGGATTCCCCGGTGATCTGAACGAGCACGGCTTCGATCCTCGCAGTGGCGAGAATCGTGAGATGACTCGCCAGGCGATAGATCTGGTGCTGGAGATCTGGAAAGACCCCAAGCCCGGGAATTACAAGAGCAAGTGGTGGGAGGGATTGGCAGGAGCTGCAGTTGGATACGCTGTGTTCTACCCGTTCGCCTGGATCGGCGATCGTCTGAATCGGCCGATCATGGGCTGGGGCGACGTGAAGCTTTCGGCCGCACTTGGAACCTTTCTAGGACTAGCCCCGCTATTGCTTGGTCTGTATCTTGGAGTTCTGGTTGGTGGTTTCGTAGTGATAATCGTCTACGCCGCCAGACTGTTTGGCTTCAATCGAGTGTTGATACCGTATGGTCCCTATCTGGTTGCAGGCGGAATAATCTCAATTCTGTATTTCCGCGAGATCGCCGACTGGATATCGACCCAGCTTTAGGAAGCCGTTCGTAAATGGTCCAGATCGACGTCGTTCAGGTTGGAGTGCTCGCAACCAGCTGCTATGTGATTCACCTAGCGGGAAATTCGAACTGTGTAGTCGTAGATCCCGGCAGCGAACAGTTAAAAATCGTCGAGTTTCTTCGGGAGCGAAACCTCTCTCCAACAAGCATCATTTCGACACACGCCCATGCCGACCACACTGGTGCTGTTGCACCTCTGGTTGAGCAGTACGGTAGCAAGTTCATGATCGGTACTGCCGACGCCCAGTCGGCAGCAGACCAGCTTTCGTGGCTGAAGAGCATGCTTGGAGACTTTCAGGAACCGCCCGTGCCCGCACGGCTGCTCGATGACGGCGACGTAATCGACGCAGAAGGGTTTGAGATAAAAGTACTCGCAACTCCTGGTCACACAAGTGGCAGCATATCTCTACACGTCGATGGCCACGTTCTCACTGGCGACACCCTGTTCCGAGAGACGATTGGGCGATTCGACCTGTCCGACGGCGACGAGCAACTCGAAATCGCCAGCATCAAGAACGTCCTCTTCGACCTCGATGACGACACGATCGTACTTCCCGGCCACGGTGCCTCAACCACGATTGCTCACGAAAAAGCCAACAACAGGTTCGTTCGGTAGTTGCCTACTGTCGATCCAAATATTCCAGAACGCAAAAGCGCCCGGGCCATTACGACCAGGGCGCTTTTTTATCGAACTTTTTTCAGTTCAACTGAGTGAACGTCGACTAAACGCTCGTCTAGATGAACAGAGGACCGAAGATCAGCGAAACAATCGCCATGAGCTTCAGCAGAATGTTGATCGCGGGACCCGAGGTGTCCTTGAAGGGGTCACCAACCGTGTCACCAGTAACAGCTGCAGCGTGGGAGTCTGAACCCTTGCCGCCGAAGTTGCCAAGCTCAACGTACTTCTTTGCGTTGTCCCATGCTCCACCAGCGTTTGCCATGAAGATCGCAAGCAGGAATCCAGAAACGATCGAGCCGGCAAGCATGCCGCCCAATGCCTCTGCACCCATGAATCCGCCGACAACGATCGGAGCGACGATTGCGATCATTCCAGGAACAATCATTGCCTTCAGCGAACCCTCTGTGCTGATTGCAACAGCTCGGGCAGCGTCTGGCTTTACGCCAGGCAGGCCTTCACGCAGTCCGGGGATCTCTCTGAACTGACGTCGGACCTCTTCGATCATCTCACCAGCTGCCGTACCAACGGCCTGCATCGTGAGACCTGAGAACAGGAAGGGGAGAAGACCACCAATGATCGTTCCCATCAGAACCTTCGGCTCTAGCAGGTCGAGTGAATCGATGCCAGTTACGAACGCATACGCCACTAGAAGCGCCAGAGCGGTGAGCACAGCCGATCCGATGGCGAATCCCTTGCCTGTAGCGGCAGTGGTGTTACCGAGGGCGTCGAGAGCATCAGTGCGCTTACGTACCTCAGGATCAAGGTGAGCCTGCTCTGCGATACCACCAGCGTTATCGGCAACAGGGCCGTAAGCGTCGGTTGCGAGCGTGATACCAAGTGTCGACAGCATTCCGACAGCGGCGAGGCCGATGCCGTAGAGGCCTGCGAGTTCGTTAGCGAAGTAGATACCTACGACGATCGCAAGCGCCGGGATAACCGTGCTGTAGAGACCAATCGCCAGGCCAGCGATGATCACGGAAGGGTGACCCGTTTCCGACTGCGAAGCAATCCACCTCACCGGGTTGAACTCTTTGCCGAAGATCTTCAGACCTTCGTAAGAAGTAAACCATTCGGTCGAAGTGCCGATCACCTGTCCAACGACGATACCCACAACGACGACCCAGAATAGGTCCATGCTCAGGGTGTCGGAGGAACTGATGTACACAGCGGTACCAATCAGAGAAAGAGCACCGGCACTGAAGATTCCGTAACGGAGTGTCCAGAGCAGTTTGCCCATATCGGCATTGTCGCCAGTTCGTACAAGGAACATCCCAAGTACGGAAGCGATGATGCCGATGCCGGCGATAACGAGAGGCAGAACAGCCTTCTCGGCGTCGACATCGAACGGGATCGCGGTGACGCCGCTGGCGGTCACAGCGAAGAATGCCAGCGAAATCGTTGCGATGATCGATCCAACGTAAGACTCGAACAGGTCGGCACCCATGCCGGCTACGTCACCAACGTTGTCACCAACGTTATCGGCGATCACAGCAGGGTTGCGTGGGTCGTCTTCATCAAGACCAGCCTCGACCTTACCCACAAGGTCGGCTCCAACGTCGGCAGCCTTCGTGTAGATTCCGCCACCAACACGAGCAAACAGTGCGATTGACGATGCACCGAAACCGAAGCCAGCGATGACATTCGGGTTTTCAAAGATGATCCAGAGTGCAGATACACCGATGATGCCAATGCCGACTACTGTCAGACCCATTACTGCACCGGTGCGGAACGCAACCTGAAGTGCTTTGTTGAGTCCGGTCTGTGCTGCTGTCGCCGTTCGAGTGTTACCTCGTACCGCGATGCTCATGCCGATAAATCCAGCGAGAGCAGAACCGATTGCGCCAAAAATGTAGGCGATGGCGGTCCATGGGCCGTCGGCAGTGATTGCACCACCAGAACCGAGTTCGGTAATCGTGGCGTTGTCGAGAATGTTGTAATCGATGAACAGGGTCAGGATTACAAATATGATCAGAACGAATACAGCGAGGATCGAGTATTCCTTTTTGAGGAATGCTGCTGATCCTTCCTGAATAAGTTGACCAATCTCTCGGACTTCTTCATTGCCTTGAGGCTGTTTTAGTACCCGCATAGCTAGCAGGCCAGCGGTCACCAGACCAACGGCTCCCGCTGCAATTGCAAGCAAGATCGAATCCATTAGATATCTCCGCGAAAAACCTTCCACATGCAGCCGCCATTTCTATTGGCGCCATGGGAAGGTCTGTTTTAGAAGTTGGAATATCAGACCACCGATCATTTCCGAGTATCGGGCTCAATTCGGTGCCCCCAACTTAAGGTTGACCAATGAACGCTAGCATCGCCAAATATGTCAGTCAACGAACTGAGCTACGTATTCCGTTAATTGAAACCAGTGGTTTTACAGCAATCCAGCTACGCTCCAGTGTACTCGTTAGCGTGTTGGTCGCAGTACCAAGATATCTAAGATAGCCATCAGGCCTCTCGAGATAGACCTGCTGAGGGAATGAGGGAACTACCCGGTATATCGCGAGATGGGTAAGCGATCGGTGGCAGCTGAAATACTATCGCTTGGAGAGTCTCGCGCCCAGTCGATCGCGTATCAGACTTGGTGGTCTAGGGGATGGTCCGGATGCCAGGTACTCAGCTCCGAAATCTTCTGATTCTTCGGCTTCGGTAAGAAGAACGTGTGAAGTTCCAATTATCTGTCGGTCGACTTTCGGGTTCACTCAATACGAATATGGATCGCTTCCACAGAATCCAGTTGTCTCGACTGTACTGGATGATGTCGAGTACGTTCTTGTGACGCGATCACAGCTACAGTTCAACTTCAACTTCGACTTCCCGGCTTTCCTGACGGCGAGTTTTTGCACTCACATCCGCTCGATTGATGTTTCCTATAAGCTTCGGCGATCTTTGTTTGGGTGCCAATTAGTAAAAACGCATTTGTAAACGTAATGGAGTGTTGGATAAATGACCGTTGTATGGCCTTCTCAGGACGATCTCCTGAACTGGATGCAATCTGATCTCAACAACTGGGGACGTTGGGGAAAGGACGATCAGAAAGGCACACTGAACCATCTTTCGGCCGAAAAAACACTCCAGGCGCTCAGTTTGGTTTCAGAAGGCGTCACGGTGAGCTGCGCACAGCCGGTGGAGTTCTCAGCATCTGTCGATGTGCCTCGCCCTCCCCAGCACTTCATGGTTTCTGCCGGTGATACTTATAGAAAAGGCGAAACTGGCGATCGACAGGTTGCAATGGACTACTTTGGACTGATCTTTCACGGTCACACTGTGACCCATATCGACAGCCTCGCCCACTTCTTCTGGGATGGCCAAACGTACAACGGGCGGCCTTCGAGCGTTGTGTCCACTCAGGACGGTGCAACTGAGTTCGACGTGATGGCTGCCTCTGGTGGAATCGTGACCAAAGGTGTTCTTGTCGATGCCCCGTTACTGAGAGGTGTCGATTACATCGAGCGTGGAGATGGAGTTGGTGTCGCCGATATAGAGGCCGCGGAACGTGAACACGGCGTTCGTGTAGAGCAGGGTGACGTTCTACTGCTCAGAACGGGGCAACTGGGTCAACGGGCGATCTCAGGGCCTGTTGACGTGAACGTTGGTGGGTCTTCAGGTCCCTCGCCGGAAATACTGCCGTTCCTTCACGACAGGGGAGTGGCAGTAATGGGCTCCGATACAGGGAATGACGTCGGGCCAAACCCATACGAACGCTTCTCAAACCCTGTTCACCAGGTGGGGATAGTGGGATTAGGACTGTGGATCCTCGATAACGCCTGGCTGGACGACCTTGCAGAGGCCTGTAAGCAGCGTGGGAAGTGGGAGTTCATGATCTCGATACTCCCGTTGAAGCTCCCAACGGTTACGGGTTCTCCAGTGAACCCGATCGCAATCTTCTAAGAGGACAGTAGAGTCTACGGGATACTACTCTTGGTCTTCGATCGCGTATTGAACGTGTTCCACGTTTGATACGCGGCCTCGTCGATCCATCTCAATACTCAGCAAATCGATTCGGCATTCAGCGTTTTCGAGATCGTTTTGGGATAAATATCGCTGGGCAGTTGCCTGAAGACGTTGAGCCTTGCTGCTAGAGATCTGTTCGATCGCGGCACCGAACTTCTGATTCGTCCGGGTTTTGACCTCAATAAAGATGATCATCCCGTCATCGCGATCAACTATGTTGATCTCGCCTTCACGGTTGCGAAAATTGGTGTCCGTAATTTCGTAGCCCAATATTTCGACTACATACGACCGCACAACAGCTTCCCCAGCACGTCCAGTTCCGGGCGGTAAATTCAGTTTCCCGCTCGAAGATTCCACATTTCACCAATCTGTCGCACTAAAAAGATCATACTCAAATCAAACGCAGAGGCTCTTGAGATGTACTAACGCCCCAATATGTCCTTTACGGGCTTGAAGCTGCATCTGTGGATCGGTGAAACGCCCAATTTTTCCAACGCTGACAAATGAAAAGCGGTTCCATAACCCTTGTGCGACGCGAAACCGTAACCCGGATACTCCGACTCAAAGATGTTCGCCATCAACTTATCCCGCGTGACCTTCGCAATAATCGACGCCGCGGCCGCGCTCTGGCTTGTTGAATCGGCTCGGATGATCGACGTCTGCGGAATATCCACCCCGGCCAGCTCTACCGCGTCGATTAAAAGATGGTCAGGCTGAGGATCGAGCTCCGCAACCGCCCGTGACATAGCAAGGCGGGTAGCGGGAACAATTCCCATTGCATCGATCTCGTCGGCCGTGCAAGCGCCAACCCCGTAGCTCACACACCAATCGACAAGCCAATCACAGGCCCGCTGTCTTTGGGCAGCCGAAAGCAATTTGCTGTCATTAACGATTTTTTCGTACTCCGCAGGCACCGGCCCAGGCAGAATTGCGGCCGCAGCCACCACTGGGCCTGCGAGCGTTCCACGCCCAACCTCGTCAACGCCTGCCACCAGCAGTGCCGACCCGTTTGATATTTCGGTTTCGATCGAGAAGTCAGGAAGCGATCTGGTGGTTTTGGACAATAACTGAATCCACAAAAGCTAACGGGTGAACGGCACAGCGAGAAGCGCCATGTCAATTTCGAAAGGACGACGCGCGTCGGAATCCGAAGCATATAGCTACCGTGGGAAAAGTTAGACCGAGATGACCGATGAGCCAGCGAAGTCTTGAGACTTGGGAGTCGTGGGCTCGGGAAGCGATGTTTCGATTAAACCGCCCCCAATGACAACGTCATCGTTGTAGAACACAACCGCCTGACCGGGTGTGATCGCACGCACCGGCTGGTCGAACTCGATTTCTGCCCCATTTTTAGGCTCAAGCGCACGAACGGTGGCTGGAGAGTTTCCTCCGTTGTACCTGATTCGTGCCGAAACCTGGATCGGATCGACAGGCGCAACACCGGAAATCCAGTTCATACCCGAAGCGTAAAGCCGAGTCTTCATAAGATTTTCGGCAGGACCCACCGTAACGCGTCCCGAATCAGCGTTGATGTCGCTCACGTACAGCGGGCGCTTAGTGTTGTTCACGGCCGGAATGCGCTTGCGCTGACCGATCGTAAATCCGTGAATCCCATCGTGCTGGCCGAGAACCTTTCCTTCAGCATCGACAATTTCGCCCGACAACTTTCGCTTCAATCGCGGCTCGATGAACCGGTTGTAGTCGCCATCGGGAATAAAGCAAATATCCTGAGAATCGGGCTTGTCTGCAATAGAAAGTCCGAGTTCCCTGGCAACTTCCCTGATCTCGCTCTTCGAGTAGTCACCGATCGGCAGAGAGAGCTTCGCAAGCTGATCCTGCCTCAAGGTGTAAAGCACATACGACTGATCCTTCATCGAATCGATGCCAGCCAGCAGCTGGTACTCGCCGTCGTGCTCACGAATTCGCCCGTAGTGGCCTGTGGCGATTACATCGGCGTCCATCAACTCGGCTCGCTTGAACAGGAAATTGAACTTCAGGCGATCGTTACATGCAAGGCAGGGGTGGGGAGTGCGACCGCGTTCGTATTCGCTAACGAAGTAGTCAACAACATGCTTCTGGAAGTCTTCTTCGAAGTTCAGGAAATAGTGCTTGGCGCCAATCTTGCGGCAAACAGCTCGTGCGTCTTCAACGTCTTCTAACGAGCAGCACGACTTGTTCAGCTTGGCAATCTGTTCGTTCGGCGCGCTGAAAAGACGCATTGTGACACCCACAACGTCGTAGCCATCACGTGCCAGTAGGGCAGCGGCGACCGATGAGTCGACCCCGCCGCTCATCGCCACAACCGCCCGTTTCTTTTTGTTCTGTACTTGCGCCATTAGTTCAGAATACCAAAATCAGCCGATTTAGCAGCTAATCCAGTGTTAAACCATTTGGGCAAAATTGGTGAGTTCGGAATCGCGGTTCTGCATCTATAATTCTTAAGCAATGGAAGACACCGCACAAATAAAAATTACCGCCACAAACGAAGAGATCGCCCGGGCGGCGGTCGATGAGGCATCAGAGAAACTCGGATCCGATATCGTTTTACTCGACACTCAGGGCATCAGCACATTCGCTGACTACTTCGTAATTATCAGCGGTGAGACCGACCGCCACCTCGAATCGATGGCTGAAGACATCAGCCGGCGTTCACGCAAGATGGGCGTGCACGTCACTCATCGTGAAGGATCGGGCAAGGGCGGCTGGGTGCTGATCGACTTCACCGGCGTGGTCATCCACCTGTTCACCAGAGAGCAGCGAGAGCACTACGGCCTCGAGCAGCTCTGGGCACGAGCTAGAGAAATCGTACGAGCTCAGTAGTTCGTTAAGCGGTATCGAACAGCTCTACTCTACGATCCAGGGTTGAGTCGCCCTGCCGTAGGAAGTCAGTTCGGAATCGTTGAAGAACAACGCCACCTCTCGGGCAGCATCGTCGGCATTTGCTGATCCGTGGATCAGGTTTCGACCCATGTCCACCCCGAGGTCACCACGAACGGTACCCGGGTCTGCATCAGCAGGGTTTGTGGCGCCCATAATTTTTCGGGTAGTCGAAATAGCACTCGGGCCTTCAAGAGCAAGTGCAACAACCGGAGAAGACG
>LWDU01000105.1_pt1 | contig 24005 bp, 32 predicted proteins | sample 727161 | NCBI WGS metagenome assembly LWDU01 (sample SAMN04566230, study PRJNA314399) | hydrothermal vent metagenome | isolation source: deep sea hydrothermal plume seawater | place: Mexico: Gulf of California, Guaymas Basin | collected 2004-07-11
CGGTAATAGCAACCGGTGCCGAAGCATAAACATTGGCAACATAGTTTCTAGGCCCCTGCATCACCGCTCGACCGCCATGAACATCCATCGCATCAATGGCTGATTGCTGCATTAGTGAAGTATTACGATACTTAACAATTGCCGAGATGATTGACGGCCTGTAGCCCGCATCAAGTGCCCAAGTGGAGAGATTAATATTGGCAGTTGCTCGATAAGCGTTAGTTGCTAACGTTGCCAGTTTTTCTTGAATACCCTCTAAATTAGCAATCGGCAAACCAAATTGCTCTCTTATTTGTGTATATGCACTGGTTGTCAACAGCATCGCTTGAGTTCCTGCTGCGCCGGAAACTGGCAAGGAAATGCCGCGACCAACACTTAAACATTCCATCAACATTCTCCAGCCGTGGCCAATCATTTGGTCACCACCGATAAGCCAATCCATTGGAACGAACACATCTTTACCAAAAATTGGGCCATTTTGAAACGGTTCACCAATAGGCTTGTGTCGCGTACCAATACTAACGCCTACAGTGTTTCTGGGAATTAGTGCGCAAGTAATACCAAGGTCTGATTGCCCAGAAAGCGGGTGATCTTTAGCCAACAAATTATCCGGATCAAAGGCCTTAAACGCTAAACCAATAACGGTTGCCACAGGAGCGAGCGTAATGTAACGCTTCTCCCAATTAAGCCTCATTCCCAAGACTTCTTTGCCTTCAAATTCACCATAACAAACAACACCGCTATCAACCAATGAGCCGGCATCTGAACCTGCAACGGTTGAGGTTAGGGCAAAACAAGGGATTTCTTTACCGGCGGATAGGCGAGGCAAGTATTGATCTTTTTGTGCGTCCGTTCCATATTTTTGCAGTAATTCACCTGGCCCAAGTGAGTTTGGCACCATTACCGAAACACCAAGAACCCCGGCAACAGATGAAACTTTTCCAACAATTATTGCGTGCGCATAATGAGAGAACCCTTTGCCGCCATATTTTTTAGCGATATTGATTGCCCAAAAACCGTTATCGGCAATGTACTGCCAAACCTCTTTCGGCAAGTCGTTTTGTTGGGAGAGCTCATAAGAGTTGACCATAGAGCATAATGCTTTCACTTCGTTATCAACAAAGCTTTGCTCTTCTTCAGTGAGCTCCATCGCCTTAAGGCTTGATAACTCACTCCAATTGGGGTTGCCTTGAAAAAGCTCAGCATCCCACCAAACGTCGCCCGCCTCCAGCGCTATTCTTTCAGTTTCACCAATTGGCGGTAGCGCTTTACGCATTAACCCAAACAACGGCTTAGTAAACAGTATCTTTCTAATACCCGAAACAATGAAAATACCAAGAAACAACTCAATACCCATCAATATTTGCAAACTTAATAGCTCCGTTTCCAAGGCAAGCGGCACAACAAAAATTGCGTTTAAGAGCCAAAGGTATGAAAGCTTCGTTTGAGTTTTGGCCAATAACAACAAAGTTAGTGCGAAAACTGCGGCCAATGTTAAACACGGGTTTTGAATTAAATAATCTAAATATTCAGTCATTACAATCTGCCCTTAATTAAGTTAATTGAATAAATTCTAATAAAATTATAGTCATCCACCTTCAAACTACAATTGACATAATATTAAAAAAAGTTAACACTTTATTAAAATAAACTTTAAAAATAACGTCGCCCCAAGACCTTCAGGCCTTATAAAGTCACGAACCTTTGAGTTGGGCTAACATTTTCTCCTGAATGAGATGAATACCCTTCAGTGGGCGTAGCATGACTTTAAAATCAGTAATTAGACCTTCATCATTCCATGTAATGATATCAACACCATTAATATACAAGCCATCCATTTCGACTTCAAACTCAAGTACCGCTTCATTTCCACTGATTATCTCTCGCACATACTTAAAAGGATATTGGCTAAACATAAGAAAAGCTGCGCCCAAGTATTGAACAACGAGATTCTTTCCCACTTGAGGCGTGTGCATCACTGGCGAGTGAAATACAGCATCATCTACCAGCAAGTCACCTAAAGCTTTCATATCTGCCGTTTCAAGAATATGGTGCCATCTTTCAATTGTATTAATTGTCATTTTAAGTCCTCTTAAATAAAGTTAAAGCGATGCCGCCAGTCTCGAGCCTTGATTAATTGCGCGTTTTGCATCCAGCTCAGCGGCAACGTCAGCACCACCAATTAGGTGTGAAGAAATCCCATTTTTCTCCAGTTCCATGTGTAAATCACGTAGCGACACTTGTCCGGTACAAAGCACTATCGTATCAGCCGGTAACACATGATCTTCACCATCAAGTGTGTAATGAAGGCCCTCATCGTCAATTTGGTTATATTGAGCGCCCGGCACCATAGCAATTTTTTTTGTTTTTAAGCTTGTACGATGGATCCAACCGGTGGTTTTGCCAAGCCCCGCGCCCAATCGTGTTGTTTTACGTTGCAATAGGGTAATTTCTCTCTTTGGTTTTGGTGTGTTGGCCGTAATACCCGCAACTCCACCTCTAACTTCATTTTCTGGGTCTATGCCCCACTTAGCCAAAAATGCTTTGACATCAACACTTGACTCATCACCGTCGTGAGACAAAAACTCACAAACGTCAAAACCAATGCCGCCCGCGCCGATGACTGCTACACGCCCACCCACTTCCTTTTTACCCCTCAAAACGTCAAGGTAAGTAAGGACTTTGGCATGCTCTTGTCCAGGAATGTCAGGCTCTCTTGGTAGAACGCCAGTAGCAATTACGACTTCGTCAAAGTCGCCGGCTTTAATAATTCCTAAATCCACCCTCTTTCCAAGCTTCAAAGCAACGTTAAGCACCTCTAAGCGTCTAGAAAAGTAACGTAGAGTTTCAAAAAATTCTTCCTTGCCTGGTATTTGTTTGGCGATGTTAAATTGCCCACCTATTTCATCTGCAGCATCAAACAAAGTTACTTGGTGTCCGCATTCTGCGGCAACCGTTGCGCAAGCCAAGCCCGCTGGACCAGCACCAACAACTGCCACACGCTTTACTTGTGATTTTTTCTGATAAATTAAATCCAGCTCGTGGCATGCTTGTGGATTAACCAAACAACTGCTGCGCTTGCGACTAAAAACGTGATCTAAGCAGGCTTGATTGCAGCCAATACAAGTATTGATTTCATCACCTCTACCTTCAACCGCCTTATTTACAAACTCAGGGTCAGCCAAGAAAGGACGAGCCATTGAGATCATGTCTGCATCGCCACGCGCCAATACTGCCTCAGCCACCTCGGGCGTATTAATGCGATTACTGGTAATTAACGGCACCGAAACTTCACTGCGTAACTTGGCTGTGACCCAAGTAAAGCACGCTCTCGGCACCATTGTTGCAATCGTTGGAATTCTTGCCTCGTGCCAGCCAATACCGGTATTAATAATACTGACACCTGCCTCTTCAAGGGCTTTAGCTAACACCACCACCTCTTCCCAAGTACTGCCCTTTTCAAGCAAGTCGAGCATTGAAAGTCTAAAAATGAGAATGAAGTCAGGGCCAACAGCTGCACGCGTCTGGCGTACAATTTCCAACGCCATACGAATACGATTCTCAAACGAACCACCCCATTCATCACTACGTTTGTTGACATGCTCTGAAATAAACTGGTGGATGAAGTAGCCCTCCGAGCCCATGACTTCAACACCGTCGTAACCCGCTTCTTTCGCCATGCTGGCACAATGCACGTAGTCTTTAATAGATTTCAATACACCGCGACTTGATAGCGCCCTCGGCTTGAACGGTGTAATAGGCGATTTAATCGCTGATGAGGAAACAACAAACGGGTGGTAGCCGTAGCGCCCCGTATGCAGAATTTGCATACAAATAAGCCCGCCCTCAGCATGAACTGCTTCGGTAATCTGTTGATGCTTTTTTGCTTCTTTTTTGGTGGACAATTTTTCAGAGAAAGGCATGGCCCATCCTGCCCTATTGGGCGCAAACCCACCAGTAACAATAAGACCAACACCGCCACGAGCTCTGGCTGCAAAATAAGCCGCCATATTCTCGAACCCGTCAGACTCTTCTTCCATGCCAGTATGCATGGACCCCATAAGAACTCGGTTCTTTAAAGTAATATTGCCCACCTTAAGGGGTTTAAGTAAATTTGGGTACAGCTTGTCACCTGCAGTGGCCATTTTATCTCCTGGTCAATTCTTGTAAACGCGTGAAAGGTATTCTCATTGTTTATGAAAAAAATTATAGCTTTTCACGGTCAGTATATAATTAACATAATATAACTAATAATTAACACTTTATTTATAGGAGCCTCTAACTCATGAATGTTCACAGCACTGTTTGGCGATCAATCTCTCGCTTGCAATACCTCTACCCCAATGAGGTCAATGAAATCTGCCAAAGAATTGGCATCTCTCCAGCCATTCTAGCCAATCATAATTTAACGCTTCCGCTTGATTTATTCTTGAGTTTTTTTATCGAGGCGGAAAATGTTTTTGAGAATGACTTAGTGGCTATCAATTACGCACGCATGGCGCAAATACGGCCAAATTATTCTGAGATATTAGGAATGATTTCCCTATATTCTCCCAACCTAATTGAGAGCTTTAAGCTGGTTCAATCCTACATCAATCTTGAGCTGGATGGCATCAATATCAGTCTCAATCAAAAAGCCCGTGTCGTAGAGATACACTTTGTTGCAGACGCGCTTGTGGAGCATCCAAATTTATACGAAAACCTTTGTCTGTCTATCTTTGCTACTTTTATCCAATCGATGCACCACCCGATTAAAAAACTGACAACAAAAACAAAAACCAAGCAACAGACCAGTGTCATTCGCTCGTTATTTCATTGCCCTATTACCTTTGAAGACAATCACACGTCAATTATTCTTTCGAATGAAGTGTCTATGAAGCAGAACCCAACCGCCAATCCAAAATTGATAAGCTTACTCGAAATAATGGCAAAAGAAAAAATTGCCCAACAAACTGGCGAAGGTAATATTGTTAAAAGACTTGAGGACGTTTTTAATAGCTATGAAAACGAATACAGCAATATCAATATTAATGAAGCGTCCAATCTCCTAGGTCTTAGCGTCAACACTCTGCGTAGAGCACTAACCAAGCATCAAACCACTTTTCGTCAATGCCTAAACAACTTCAAGCTCAAAAAAGCTAAGTCTATGCTGGCTGATAATTATTCTTCAAAAAGAGCGGCCTATTCACTGGGCTATACAGAACCATCAGCCTTTATACGCTGGTTTATTAACCAAGCCAAGCAAACACCAAAAGAATACAAACAGGAAATCGCGAACAAAATTCGTTAACAGCCAGTGATGTGCTTTTTACTGCTTTTAGTGACTATGAAGTGCGTTGGCTGCTGCGTCGATAAGTGGCATTCGCCAGTGGTCGTGCAAGCGTCCAGGCGCTTGCTCAGTGCTTGAATACCAAGCAACAACCAGTTGTTTTTCAGCATCAATATAGAGCAACTGGCCGTGAGCACCACGAGCGCAAATAGCGTTACCATGAGACATGTGTCTTACCCACCACATCGACTTATACGACCAACCTTGCATTGTCGGTATTTTTGCCTTAGCAAATTTATCAACATCGCCACCAACAAATAATTTATCGCAAATTAATGGGTTTAATCGGCCGTCACCACCTGTCCGAATCCACTCTCCAAACCGAAGAAAACTTCGCAAAGTGAGTGTCATCGTTGTTTCAGCGCCCGATGGATCTACCATGTACAAACCGTCGTTCGCAACCCCAAGGTGTTGCCAAACTTGTTCGCTTAATAAATCATTCAAATGCCGCTTACTTAGTCTTCGCAACATCCAGCTGGCAACATTGATATTTGGCTCTCGATAAGAAAATACTTGGCCATGTTTTCCTTGTTTTTTGACTGTTGGTAGGTAATCGGTCAAACATTCGGATTGACCTTGTGCTTGCGGCAACATTCCGCCGCAGCGAAGATAACGCCACACCTCTGAATTTGAATTAAGATAATCTTCGTCAAAATCCATGCCGATTTGCATGTCTAAAACGTCTCTCAGGGTTGCATCCACCCAAGCTGATTTATTAAGTTCAGGCAAAATCTCTGTCACCAAAATTGCGTCATCGAGCTCGCCACTGGTAATCATCATTTCCAGCAATAAGCCCACCATTGATTTAGCACAGGACATAATTAAATGAGCCTGATGGGGTGAGGCATAATCATGGTAACTTTCATAGACTATTTTGCCTGCGTGCATAATAGCCAGAGCGTCCGTGTCCGTCGCTCGCAATACTTCTAGCCATGGCAATTGTTCGCCATTATCACTGGTAATGCTTAATTCTTGTAATGGCACCGAACACTCAGTTGGCGACCTAGTGGCGCCAGCACCCCGCCAAACAGTCTTGGTCGGAACCAGTTGTTGAATGTTGTTAACACTCCATTTTAATTGCGGCCAAGAATAAAAACTGCCGTCTGAAAATTGAATAATGGATTCCTTCTTAGGCGGAAAACCCTGCATCCAATTACGTTTAGATCTATCCACCCTTAACTTGCAAAATACCGCAAGCAACTTGAACCAACAATGCAACCAAATCTTCATCATCCATTGGCAAGTGGTGTGTTGGATGCAAACTTTGAGAGGTAAGCACCATAGCCATCATTTGAACGGTATTCTCGAGAGCCCTAATAGGCTTAATGTGACTAATTTGGTCGGCATAAATAGTCACAACACCTGACATTTTCTCGATGTACTTATCTGTCAGCTCTAAATTAACCTCTCGAATATCGGGCCGATCAAGGGTCAATTCATCGGCGGCAATACGTGCGCCCAAATGGGCCTTCAACTGCTGCAGGGCAAGCATACTCATATTATGTAACGCATCGGTAATATGAGGAGATGTTTGTCGGTTAAAGGTAAATTCATCAACAGCTTTACAAGTGTCGTCTATATATTGCTGAAACAACACCTCGAAAATACCAAGCTTGTCACTGAACTGATGATAGAAAGATCCTACCGAGCAACCGGAGCGCTCAATAATATTAGCCACGGTTGTTCGCTGAAAGCCTCTTTCAGCAAATAACTCTTCGGCAGCCAATAGCAACTTACGCTGACTTTCGAGACTGCGCTTCTGCTGCATGGCAGGCTTGCTATTCTCATAAATTGAAATTTTCTTTGACATTTACTGAATACCTCGTTACAATGATAAAACAGTATTGGAATTCTAATTCTATTATAACAAATAAAAACGCAGTCAACAGGTAAATTTACATAATGAGTATTGAAATCATCAAACAAGGCCCGGTTTGCCATTTTGTCATTAATAATCCACCGGTCAATGTATTCACACCGGCCATGCATAAGCAGTTTTATGAGGCTTTGCGTGCGTTCTATGCCGATACCGAACTTAAGGTGGGCATTTTTCGAAGCACAGGAACAAGAGCTTTTTGTGCGGGCGATGATATCAAGTCGCCACGACCAAACTACAGCGCAGAGCAACTATTAGAGCGTCATTTCTACAGTAGTGAAAACTTAGACGAACTGGGCTACCCAGGGTATGAGCGAGAAGTATTAAAACTTAAGCGCACTAAACCCATTATCGCTGCAATTCAAAGTGCCTGTATTGGTCAAGGGCTAGCATATGTGTTATTAATGGCTGATCTTCGCATCGCCTCACCTGAGGCTAAGTTTGGCTTCCCAGAAATTACTTTTGGCATGGGCGGTGCTGCAGGTGCATTACAAATGGCACATCAAATCCCACAAACCGCTGCAATGTATATGGTGCTTACAGGGGAGTTGGTCGATGCTAATTATGCGTTGACCAATCATCTTATTAATGAAATTGTCGACTCAGATCAGCTGCAATCACGCGCTGAAGAATTAGCCAAACAAATTTCGCGCCACCCCGCACAAGCCCTACAAATCGAGTTGGAGGTTTTTCAAAAAACACGCAACCTTTCACGAGAAGATGCAATGAACTACGCCGAACAAGTTTATCGGCTACAGCGTTTTGCTTATGGCAGTCAGCCACCCCTGAGTGAGAGAAATACACAGTGAGCGCCAATCCCCTTGATCGGTTTTTATGGCAATGTGTTGAGCGCTACAGTGAGCGCACATTGGGTCATTGGTTCCAAGAGAATAGCAAACTAAGCTACAAAGAGCTGGGTGAAAAAGTCCTAGCTGCAAGCGCTGGATTGCATGAACTGGGCATTGGCACCGGCACTCACGTTGCCGCAATGCTACCGAACTGTCCTGCCAACTTAATCAGCTGGTTTGCGCTCGCCCGTTTGGGTGCAATACTTACACCAGTTAACAATTCCTACCAAGCCGATGAATTGGCTTACGTCCTTAATAATAGCAATGCAGAATTTCTCATTATTGACGGTCAATACTTAGCGCTACTGGACAAAATTGATACAAAAAAATTAGCCTTAAAACACACTGTTGTTCACGGAGCGCCAAGCGATAAGCACAGTCAATGGCAACAAATGCTGGCACTTCATGAAGGCAGCGATGCGCCCGCCTTGCCAATGAACGAACAAGATTTATTCAGCATTCAATACACTTCTGGCACCACTGGCTTTCCCAAGGGTTGCATGCTGACCCAGCACTATTGGCTGCATTTAGGCCAATTAGGAGCGAAGCTAACACACAACAAGATTCTGGAAAATCTGCTGATTTGGCAGCCGTTCTTTTATATGGACGGCCAATGGCAACTCATCATGACGATGGAGCTTGGCGCAACAGCTTACATTGCAAATAAGATGAGTTTAACTCAGTTTGGTGATTGGCTCGAACACCACCAAATTCACTACACAGCATTGCCGGAGCCCTTTATAGCAGGTCTCGATGAGACTCAAGAGTACCCATGGGATCTTCGCTTAGTGAGTGCTTTTTTATACCAAAAACACAATATTGAAAAATTACGTCGGATGTTCGGGCCTATAGGTCGCGATGCTTTTGGCATGACAGAAGTGGGTGGCGTTACCGCCATGCCATTGGATGCAGATTTGCAGCGCTATGATGGCAGCTGCGGAAAAGCAATGGACGACAGTATCCAAATATGCATCATGAATGAGCACAACCAAAAATTGAGCGCCGGCGAGCGTGGTCAATTATGCATCAAGCGTCCGCACATGCTTCTAGGTTATTACGAGCGCCCTGACGCCAACAAGGAGGCTTTCTTCAATGGCTGGTTCCGCAGTGGCGATCTGGCCTATATCGACGAAGACGGCTTCCTCTATATTACGGGTCGTATTAAGGAGATGATAAAACGCTCAGGTGAAAATATCTCTGCTCGTGAAGTTGAATCTGTACTGGCACAGCATCCAAGTGTGTCTGAATCGGCCGTTGTCGGCGTCCCCGACGAACTCCGCAAAGAAGAATTGAAAGCCTTCATCATTCTAAATAACAATAAATTAGGAACTCAAGACACAGCGCAAACAATTCTCAAGCACTGCGAATCTAAATTAGCTGCATTCAAAGTGCCACGTTATGTCGAATTTATTCGCGATTTGCCTCGCACCCCTACGCGCAAGATAGCCAAGCACAAATTGGCCGATCACGCTATTTCTGGTAACGACCACAGCTGGGACACCCAAGCATGGAAGACTGGAGATCTTGTCACTAAATAAAGTAGAATTATAAATCCAGTTCTGTTTAGTGATATAAATAGTAATATAATAAAAAAGGAAGTATAAGAAAGAAAGAAAGAAAACAATAAAAACAATAAAAGGAGAGTTAAAAATGAAGAAAATTACTACAATTTTTACCACTGCTCTTATCAGTACAGGCCTATTGGCTGCAAGTGCTGTACAAGCAGATGACGGTATGAAACATCAATGGCGTTATGCGTCTGTCGCACCACCGGGAACACCTTGGGTAAACCACGGTCAAGCATTCCGTGATGCCTTGTTTGAAAACACAGATGGCGCTATTGATATCACTATGTACAACGGTGGTCAATTAGGAACTGAAGTTGCAACTCTAAGAGAGCTATCTGAAGGTACGATTGATATTGGCGCATTCTCAACAGCCGGTCTTTCGTCACTTGTGCCGGAAATGGCTTTGGCTACTGCACCGTATCTATTTAATTCTTATGCAGAAGTCGACTGTACTTACGACAACTATTTGATTGATACTTTCACGCCTTTGGTAGAGAAAGCAAATCTGAAGTTAATCCAATGGAATGAAGTGGGCTATACACACCTGATGACTCAGTCAAAAGTACTGACTCCAGATGATGCACGCGCGCTTAAGATGCGTACTTCTATTTCACCAGCGGGTCGTAATTACTGGAAAGCTTTAGGTAATGATGGTATTTATATTCCATTTATGGAAATGGCATCGGCACTGCAAACAGGCTTGATTCAGGGTGCATCAATGCAGACTATCCCGTACGTAGCTATGGGCTTTGGTCAGCTTGCTCCGCATTTCACTCTAACGCGTGATTCACACGATGCGGGTGCGATTCTAATGAATCTTGACTTGTGGAACAGCTTAAGTGCAGACAACCAAGCAGCAATTATGAACTCATTGCAGCCACAGCAAAACTTACGTGCCGGTGTTCGCGGTATGGCGGCTTACTTGCTAGGCAAAGCTAAGGCAGCGGGCATTCAAGTATACGAGTTGACTGACGAGCAACACGGTGCATTCAGAACTGCGGTACAAGATATGTACGCTCCAATGATTGAAGACATGGGTGGCGATGCAGCGACTCTATGGCCAGAAGTTCTTGCGGCGCGTGATCAATGTCGCGCTTCATTAACGTTTCAATAACCACTAAATAAGGAACTCTTATGGCTGCTTTCATGCAACGCTTGTTTAACATCGAGGCTTTTGTCGCTTCAACATGCTACATTCTTGTTGCGCTAGCGATTGTTATCGATGTGGCAGCCAGAGAGTTTTTTAATGAATCTATTTTCGGCATTCAAAGAATAGCAGTGTATTTGGTTATTGCTGTCGCCTATATTGGTATGGGCTTAGCAGCTGGTCAAAACAAACACCTGCGACCGAGATTTGCCGATAACTGGGCGCCTGCTTCATGGCGCCTTTTTATTGAGCGTTTTGGCGATTTATTAGCCGCCGTTTTATTTTTATTTATGGCCGTTGTGGCTTTTCAAATGTTACAAAATAACTTTAACCACCCAGAGTGGTACGCAATGCATATTAGAGGCCCTGTGTGGGCAGTGGAATCAGGCTGGAGAATAGCCACCATTGCCGTCCCGGAGTGGACTGTTCGATGGGTCATGGCCTACGGTTTTTTCTCTACCTCATTTCGATACACAGTATTTTTTATCCGACCCGATTTAAAGCCCGCTGAAGCTGGGGGTGCCGCATGACCTCTATCTATCTATTAGGGTTGGTACTGTTATTATTGGCACTGCGCCAAAACATTATCACCATTCTTGTTGTTCTAGTCTCCACAATTATCTTAGTGTACAGCGAAGAGCGTCTGTATTTCATGACCGAACACATGTGGCGAGCACTCAACAATGAAGTGCTGCTCTCAATACCGCTGTTTATCCTTTGTGGCTCGATAATGACCAATGGCGCCATGTCCTCCCGCCTCATTAACGTCATGCGTGCCGCAACTTGTGCCTGGCCAGGCGGTCTTGGCGCGGCATGTATTTTATCTTGTGCGTTTTTTGCCGCAATTTCTGGCTCATCAATGGTGACGCTTTTAGCGGTTGGCACCATCCTCTACCCGGCGCTTAGAAAAGAAGGCTATAGCCAACAATACTCACTCGGTGCAATTACCAGTGCCGGCACACTGGGTGTCATTATTCCGCCGTCCATTCCATTAATTATCTACGGCATCAGCACGCAAACATCGATTACCGATTTATTCTTAGCAGGCCTCATCCCAGGACTACTACTAACCGCAGCGTTGCTTGGCTACTCACTGGTTAAGAATCGTAAGCTACCTAGATACCCTTTCAAACCTAGGGAATTTTTCATAGCCTTAAAAGACGGAATTTGGTCATTATTAATGCCTGTTATTCTTTTGGGCGGTATTTACTCAGGCCACTTTACCGCAACCGAGTCGGCAGCGGTCGCCCTATGCTACGCCTTAGTTATTGAGCTTTTAGTCTATAGAGAGATGAAGCTTCCACAGTTGAAAAAAATGGTGATTGACACCAGTCAGTTGGTGGGCACTTTAGCGCCAATTATCGCTATTGCAATGTGTCTAAACGACTTGCTTGTTGTAGAGCAAGCGCCACAATTATTAAGCGATTGGATGAAGGCAAATATTGACTCTCAGGTGTATTTCATCTTAGGTTTAAACGCCGTGCTATTAATAGTAGGCACCTTAATGGATATCAATGCTGCCATCCTCATTTTGGCGCCGATCATTCTACCACTTGCCCGTATTTATGGCATTGATCCAATTCATCTGGGCATCATTATGGTGATTAACCTTGAGATCGGCCTATTGACTCCACCGGTTGGTTTTAATCTCGTTGTCGCGATGACCGCACTCAAGGAAAAATTCTCAGATGTCGCTCGATCCGTTGTGCCTTTTGTCGGCATGATGCTGGTGGTGCTGATGATTATCTCTTTCGTACCAGAACTCTCCTTAATGTTAGTTGGAGAGCAGATAATGCAAGATCCAGCATCAATAATGATGGATCTGGACGACTTCTTGATCTGGCAGCAAGAAAATCCAGACTCACTAATAATGGAATAAAACCCCATGAATGATTTGGCACAACTCAATGCCTGTCAATTGGCGCACTTATTGCGAACTGGTGAGTTATCAAACCTCGAATTGGTATCGCAAACCATTGCCCACATTGAAGCGAGCGAGCCTGAGCTAAATGCGCTAACGAATCGTGGATTTGAGCAAGCTTTGGAGCGCGCCAAAGAGCCCTTATCTAAAGGTTTTTTTGGCGGCGTTCCTTGGCTCATGAAAGATCTTATAGACACGCCAGACCTACCCAGAAGCAATGGTGCCCACGTCACTCTAGAACAAAACAATAAACAAGTTAGTGACTTTGTTAAGGCCTCGAATAAAGGCGGCCTCAACCTATTGGCTATGACCAATACACCCGAATTTGGTTGCTCTGTGCATACCAACACCATCCGTTTTGGTGAAACGAAAAATCCATGGTCAGACACCTCTCCAGCGGGCTCCAGCGGTGGCAGTGCTGCGGCGGTTGCTGCAGGCTACGTGCCGATGGCACACGCCACCGATGGGGGTGGCTCGATTCGTCTGCCATCGTCTTATTGCGGTGTATTTGGCTTTAAGCCGAGTCGTGGCATTAATTACTGCACGGAATTCAGTGGCGAGCACGACCTCATCAAGCATCACCACGTCATCAGTCGAAGCGTCAGAGACAGCGCAGCATTTTTAGACCTTACTACTCCTACAGCCAAGCCAAATTTTTGTGAATTAAATGAGGCGCCATTTCAGCCACTACGTATTGCCGTGGATTACGGCGGTTTATTGAGACTTGTGCCAGAAGCTAGACAAATCAAAGCACTAGAATCCACTTGTAAATTGCTAAGTAATATGGGGCATGACCTAGTCGAATGGCAGCAATGGCCTATTTCTGGACAAGACTATTTCCAAAATTTTGAAAATGTTATGCTAAGTCGCATACCCCTACTAATCGGCTTAATTGAACAAGCCACTGGCAAAGATTTTGTCGAAAACAAATGGCTATCTCCCTATATCACTAGCATGGCGCCTAGCGCATTAATCCTCAATGGTGATGAACTTCAAAGAGCAAGTGACTATTTTGCACAAACTAATATTACTGTTAATCAGGCAATGAAAAATGCAAAAGTCGATGTTATTTTGTCCCCCGTACAACCACTGGATTATTTAGCACCTGACAGGATTAGCCCATACAGCCAATTTGAAGGCGTCAAAGACGACTTAAACCAATTCCTCAACTATACCGCTCTCGCCAATGGTACTGGAGCACCAGCAATGAGCGTACCATTGTATTGGCCAAATGAAGGCCACCCATTAGGCTCTCACTTCTACGCCACGCCTAGCGATGATGCACTTTTGATGAAATTGGCTTTTGATTTAGAGCAAGCCCAACCTTGGAAACATCAATATCTAAAATTGGCAAATTAAGGCTACTTCGAAGAGGGTTTGAAACAATAAATTTTGGAAATTTTGCAAGTAGCCCTCAATGGCAATAAATCATAAAATTACCATTATTAGCCAAAATATCACGAATAAACAGCTATAAATGCCATAAAAACACTATTTTTAATGAAATACTGGCTATTTAAGGTGATAAATACACAGAAAATACAAGGTATTGCTAGTTTACTAGCGAAATGAGTTTCTTTATAGGGGTTTATAACGAAAAATAGGAAATTGTTGACTGGAAACAGCCAAACAAGGTTGGCAGATTAAGACAATTTGGCCTTAATCAATTGAGAAACAACACCCATGTCAGCTTTGCCGTCTAGTTGACCTTTAAGAATACCCATCAGCTTACCCATGTCTTTCATCGAATCAGCGCCAGAAACGGTAATAGCCTTGTCAACAGCACTAGCAACTTCAGCGTCACTCAACTGCTCTGGCATGTAGTTGTTAATAATAACAAGTTCAGCTTCTTCAACTTCAACAAGATCAAGGCGACCACCTTCGGTGAATTGTGTGATTGAGTCTTTGCGCTGTTTGACCATTTTTTGAATTACGACCAACGCTTGCGCATCATCTAACTCGATGCGCTCATCAATTTCTCTTTGTTTGATTGCCCCAAGAATCATACGAACTGCCTTGAGGGCTTGCTTGTCTTTCGCCTTCATTGCTGATTTCATATCATCAGTAATGCGTTGCTTTAGCTCAGACATAATATTTTGTGTGTTGTGCTAGAGAGGAATCTCTTAGTACATTCTTTTACGGTGTACGCGGTTCTTAGCCATTTCTTTGTGCGTTCTTTTAACCGCAGCAGCTTTCATTCGCTTGGTAACCCATGTAGGCTTTTCGTAAAATTCTTTCTTTCTAACGTCAGTGATAACACCGGCTTTGTCGCATGAACGACGGAAGCGACGTAGTGCGATATCGAATGGTTCGTTCTCTCTTACTTTAATTGCTGGCATACGATAGTTCCTTTATGATTCTGTTGTTGCTTCAACGCTAGCTTCTTCGCCGCTGTCAAAATCAACCAATTGTACTATAGCCATAGGAGCTTTATCGCCCGTACGGAAACCTGCCTTAAGGATACGGATGTAACCACCAGGACGATCTTTATAAAATGGACCAAGCTGAGTAAATAACTTTGCAACCATGGCAGCATCACGCAATCTTGCGAACGCGTTACGACGATTTGCAACACTATCAGTCTTTGCTTTAGTGATTAATGGCTCAACCACACGACGAAGTTCTTTCGCCTTAGGTAATGTTGTTCTAATAGTTTCATGCAAGAACAGCGAGTTCGCCATGTTCTTGAACATCGCTTTACGGTGCGATGAATTACGATTTAGTTGTCTACCTGACTTTCTATGTCTCATTTCTTTATCCTATGTCCTATGTCTTATTCACTCATAAGATCAACTGGTGGCCAGTTCTCGATTTGTGTACCGAGCTCCAATCCTTTTTCAGTTAATACTTCTTTAATTTCGTTAAGTGATTTACGACCTAAGTTTGGTGTTCTTAATAAATCTGGCTCAGATTTTTGGATCAAGTCACCGATGTAGTAAATTTGCTCGGCTTTCAAGCAGTTTGCTGAACGCACAGTTAACTCTAACTCGTCTACCGCTGATAAGTACATTGGCGGGAAGTCGTCAGAAGTTGGTTGTGGCTCTTCTTCTTCAACAGGCTCAAGCTCAACAAAAGAAGAAAGCTGGTCTTGCAGAATGGTCGCAGCACGCTTCACTGCTTCTTCTGCACCTACAGAACCGTTTGTCTCAATGGTGATGTTTAATCTGTCTAAGTTTACTTTTTGTTCAACGCGCGCTGATTCCACAGTAAAGCTAACCCGCTTAATAGGTGAAAAACTTGCGTCTAATTGCATGCTACCGATTGTTTCTGCCTCGATATCACGAGCAACAGCAACGTCGTAACCTGTGCCTGTGCCAATCTGTAAAGTAATTCTAATTTTTCCACCAGCATTAACCGTGGCAATTACTTTTTCAGGATTGAAAACACTGACGTCTGAAGCGTTTGCCTCAATGTCAGCAACAGTTACGTCACATGGGCCAGTCTTCTCAATAACAACCGTTGCACTATCAGTCGCGTTAAGCGATACTGCAGCTTCTTTCAGGTTAAGAAGGATATCAAGGACGTCTTCCTGCACACCTTCAATTGAAGAGAATTCGTGCATAACGCCATCAATGGCCACTTCAGTAACGGCAGAACCCACCATAGAAGACAATAGTGTTCTTCTTAGGGCGTTGCCTAGTGTGTGTCCAAAACCACGCTCAAGCGGCTCAAGAACAACACGATATTCATTATTACTCAATTCAGTTGAATCGATTAATTTTGGCTTTAAAAAATCTCTTGGACTACCTTGCATACTTAATTCCTATTTAGAATACAATTCGACGATTAAATGCTCTGCGATATCAGATGAAAGATCATCACGTGCAGGAACATTCTTGAAAATACCTTTTAACGCTGTATTGTCAACTTCAACCCATTCGGCAACTCCGTGTTGCCCAGACAGCTCAAGAGCTAGTTGGATGCGACTTTGTTTTTTAGCTTTTTCTCTAATTGAAATCTCGTCATTAGCACTAACTTGGTAAGAAGGAATGTTCACTAATGTACCGTTAACTTTGATTGATTTGTGTGAAACCAATTGTCTAGCTTCGGCGCGTGTAGCGGCGAAACCCATACGGTACACAACATTGTCAAGACGACACTCCAGGTATGACAATAGGTTTTCACCTGTCGAACCTTTCTTTGAGCTTGCTTTTTTGTAGTAAAGACGGAACTGCTTCTCAAGTAGGCCGTAAGTACGCTTAACTTTTTGTTTTTCACGCATTTGCAAACCGTACTCAGTCGTTTTCTGACGACGTGCAGTTGCACCGTGCATGCCAGGAAGCTGTGTTAATTTACACTTTGAATCAAGCGATCTAACGCCACTCTTAAGCTCTAGGTCAACGCCTTCACGACGTGCTAGCTTACATGTAGGACCCGTATATCTTGCCATAATTTATCCTTAAACTCTACGTTTCTTAGAAGGACGACAGCCATTGTGTGGAATTGGCGTCACATCTGTAATTAATTGAATTTTCAAACCCTGTGCGTTCAAACCACGAATCGCTGAATCTCTACCTGGACCAGGACCTTTAACACGAACTTCAAGATTTTTCATGCCCATTGCCTGAGCTTTCTCACCACAACTTCCTGCAGCAACTTGTGCAGCGAAAGGTGTTGATTTTCTTGAACCTCTAAAACCTGAGCCGCCTGAAGTTGCCCAACAAAGTGCATTACCATGACGATCAGTAATCATCACAATTGTGTTGTTAAACGTCGCGTGAATGTGTGCGATACCGTCAGAAACAATCTTCTTAGACTTCTTCTTAGTTGTTTGTGCCTTAGCCATAACTATCTATCCTAATTATTTAATTAAACGACGAGGACCCTTACGAGTTCTAGCGTTGGTTTTAGTTCTTTGACCGCGCAAAGGCAGTGATTTTCTGTGGCGAATACCACGGTAGCAACCTAAGTCTCTCAGGCGCTTAATATTCATTGCTACTTCACGACGCAAGTCACCTTCAACCTGAAATTGTGCAATCACACCACGAATCTCTTCCAATTCACCTTCTGTCAATGCAGAAACCTTAGTAGTTGGATCCAACTTAAGTGTTTCGCAAATTTGCTTTGCTCTTGTTTCGCCAATACCGAAAATTGACTGAAGGCCAATTACAATATGCTTATGTGTTGGAATGTTGATTCCCGCAATACGTGCCATAAACTCTACCTATATCCCTTTAAATACAATTATTGAGTGATTAATTTCACTCAAATTTTTAAACTGAAAAAAACGTGCAATTTTACGTTGTTGATCAATCGTTGTCAATGTAATTATCCTTGTCTCTGTTTGTGACGAGGCTCTTTACAAATCACACGAACGACGCCGTGACGCTTGATTATTTTACATTCTTTACACATTTTCTTAACTGATGCTCTTACTTTCATAATGTTTCCTTACTTTAAGTTCGCTTTGCGCATAAGGCCTTCATATTGATTTGACATCATATGAGATTGCGCTTGCGCGATAAAATCCATCACCACAACGACGATGATTAAAAGACTGGTGCCACCAAAGTAGAAAGGCACGCTCCAGTACAAAATTAGAAACTCTGGCAATAAACAAACTGCCGTAATATAGACCGCGCCAACCGCCGTTAATCTTGAGGTTACGCTGTCAATGTACTCTGCAGATTGCGCACCCGGGCGAATGCCTGGAATAAAACCACCGGACTTGCGTAAGTTATCGGCCGTATCTTTGGCGTCGAATGTTAATGCAGTATAGAAGAACGTAAAGAATACAATCGCAGTACCATAAAAAGCAATATACAAAGGCTGTCCTGGCGAAATAGCTGCGGTCACATTTGCCAACCAACCCAAGCCATCAGTTTGAGAGAACCAACTGCCCAATGTTGAAGGGAAAAGGATAATGCTCGATGCAAAAATTGGTGGAATCACGCCGGCCATATTAATTTTCAATGGCAAGTATGAGCTCTGTCCGCCCATCATTTTACGACCCTGCTGACGCTTGGCGTAATTAACGGTAATACGCCTCTGACCTCGCTCCATGAAGACCACAAAAGCCATTACCAGCACGGCCATTAATAGAATAACCACGACTGCGAAAACAGTTAATTCACCCGTACCAACCATGCTTAGCGTATTGCCAAACGAAGCCGGTAAGCCGGAAACAATACCTGCGAAAATAATCATCGAGATGCCGTTACCAATACCTTTCTCACTAATTTGCTCACCCAGCCACATCAAAAATAACGTGCCTGTTGTCAATGTCACTACAGTAACAAAACTGAATGTTAAGCCTGGATTGGTTACCAAGTCAAAACCACCGCCAGATTGCGATTGCAGGGCAATGGAAATACCGTAAGACTGGAATACCGCTAATAAGACAGTACCCATACGAGTGTACTGCGTAATCTTGCGACGACCACGATCACCTTCTTTCTTCAGTTGTTCAAAATGAGGAACCACAGAAGTCATCAAATTCATGATGATGGATGAAGAGATATATGGCATGATACCCAGGGTGAAGATAGACAGGCGCTCTAAAGCACCACCCGAGAACATGTTCATCATGCCCAGGATACCTGTTCTGTTGTCTTCAACTAGTGAGGCTAATGCGTCTTGCGAGATAAATGGAATCACAATATGCGTTCCAAGTCTGAAAACGATTAACGCACCCAATAAATAGAGGATGCGTTTTATTAAATCTTCACTAAGTCCTAATCGAGATTGGCTCATTTCATTACTCGCTAATTGTTCCTTTAGCTGCTTCAATGGCCGCTGTTGCGCCTTTAGTTGCTCTGATACCGCTTAGGTTAATCGCACGATTAATCTCGCCAGACAACATCACTTTAACTCTTAGAATGTTCTTAGTCACTAGGTTGTGTTGCTTCAAGACATCAATATTAATATCAGTTTCGCTAAGTTTGTCTAATTGCGACAAAGTAACTTGCGAAGTGATTATTGAAACGCGCGAAGAAAATCCAACTTTAGGCAATCTTCTTTGTAGTGGCATTTGACCACCCTCAAAACCGATTTTAGTAAAACCACCAGAACGAGACTTCTGACCTTTGTGGCCACGACCACACGTTTTACCCATGCCAGAACCAATGCCACGACCGACACGTTTTCTTGAGGTTTTCTCGCCTTCTGCAGGCTTTAATGTATTAAGGTTCATTCTCTAATCCTCTACTTTTAACAAGTAAGACACTTTATTTATCATGCCTCTAACGCATGGTGTGTCTTCTAATTCTACTGTGTGATTGATACGCTTTAAGCCAAGACCGGTCACTGTTGCACGATGCCTAGGAAGGCGGCCGTGAAAACTTTTTACTAAAGTTACACGTACTGTTGCCTTCTTAGGAGCAGCTTTTTTAGCAGGTGCTTTCTTAGGGGCAGCTTTTGCTTCAACTTTTTTAGCAGGAGCTTTAGTTGCAGCGGCTTTTTTTGGCGCTGCTTGTTTCTCTACTTTTTCTTCAGCCATTACGCTTCCCCAGTAATTTGTTCTACAGTTTTGCCACGCTTAGCAGCAACACTTGCAGGTGATGACATACTAGTAAGCCCTTCGATTGTAGCTCTAACAACACTAATCGGATTACGTGTGCCATTGCATTTAGCCAAGATGTTGTGCACACCAACAGCTTCCAAAACACTACGCATTGGGCCGCCAGCAATAACACCAGTACCGTCAGAGGCTGGCTGCATGTAAACTTTAGCAGCACCAACACATGAAGTGATTGGGTAATGAAGTGTGCCGTTCACTAAAGGAACAGACTTCATAGTCTTTTTTGCCTTGTCCATTGCTTTTTGGATTGCGGCAGGCACTTCGCGTGCTTTACCAGTACCGTAACCAATTTTACCGTTACCGTCACCCACAACAACTAAAGCAGAAAAACCGAAAATTCGACCGCCCTTTACTACTTTAACAACACGACGAATGTTCACCAATTTTTCAATGAATTCGCTTTCTTCGTTATAATTTTTTCTATTATTATCAGCCATTGTATAAACCTGTATAAATACTATTTATTAAAAATCCAGTCCGCCATCTCTTGCTGCATCAGCAAGGGCTTTAACGCGACCATGATATTTAAAACCTGAACGATCAAATGCAACTTTAGAAACTTTGGCTTTCAAAGCTGCTTTTGCAATTAAATTTCCAATTTTAGTGGCAGCTTCAACATTACCACCATTTTTCATCTTAGCAGTAATGGTTGAAGCAGAAGCCAATGTCTTCGTGCCGCAGCCACTAATAATCTGCGCATAGATATGCTGTGAAGATTTGAAAACGCATAAACGTTCTACACCTTTTTCGGCATGTTTTGCTCTAAATTTAGTTGCTCTTCTTAAGCGAGCTTGTTTTTTAGAAAGTTTCATCTAAATACCCTTAATCAATTATTTCTTCTTAGCGTCTTTACGAACAACATGCTCGTTAGTGTAGCGAACACCTTTGCCTTTGTAAGGCTCTGGTGGACGGAACGCTCTAATTTCTGCAGCAGCTTGCCCTACCTTTTGCTTATCGATACCTTTAACAATCACTTCTGTTTGTGAAGGTGTCTCAGCTGTAATGCCTTCAGGCAACGTGTAGTTAACTGGATGTGAAAAGCCTAAAGTAAGGTTTAAAACCTTGCCTGCTGCTTTTGCACGGTAACCAACACCAATCAGTGTTAATTTCTTTTCCCAGCCTTCAGAAACGCCCTGAATTAAGTTCGCAGTATTTGCTCTTGCAGTGCCTGCTTGAGCCCACGCGCCTTTAGTTTCTTTTTTAGTTACTTCTGCCGTAGCAAAAGTTAATACGTTATCAGTATTAGTAATAACAACACTTGAATGAACACTCATGCTCATTTCGCCTAACTTGCCTTTAACTGTTAAAACGTCAGCATTTTGTGACACTTCAACACCAGAAGGTATTGTGATAGGTGATTTTGCGACTCTTGACATACTTATCTCCCTATTAACAAATACTGCACAATAATTCGCCACCAACGCTCTGGGCTTTAGCCGATTGGCCAGTCATAACGCCGTTTGGTGTTGAAATAATAACGATACCCAAACCATTCATAACGTTAGGAATGTCGTTTTTGCCGACATAAACGCGTAGACTTGGTTTAGAAATTCTAGCCAATGAATCAATAACAGGCTTATCATCAAAATACTTTAAAGTAAGTGTTAATGTTTTGGTTGCTGCAGTGTCACCGTCTACAGTAAATGAAGTGATATAACCTTCATCTTGTAATACAGTTGCAATAGCAGATTTTAATTTTGCCGCAGGCATAGATACTGTTGGCTTCTTAACTGCATGCGCATTGCGGATGCGTGTCAACATATCAGAAATCGGATCAGACATACTCATATTATTTCTCCTACCAACTTGCTTTAGATAAACCAGGAACTTCACCATTCATGGTGCGATCTCTCAATTGATTTTTGGCCAATCCAAATTTACGGTAGAAACCGTGCGGTCGACCAGACAGTCCGCAGCGACTACGCTGACGTGACGGTGAAGAGTCTCTTGGTAATGTTTGTAATTTAATCACTGCCTGGAAACGCTCTTCATCTGAAGAGTGAATACTCTTAATAATCTTTTTTAACGCGCTACGCTTTTCTTGGTATTTAGCTACCAATTTTGAGCGTTTAACGTCTCTATGTATCATAGACTTTTTAGCCATCGTGTTATCCTTTATCCTTGAATGGGAAATTAAACATCGCTAATAGTTTCTTAGCATCTTCATCATTTTGTGCAGTCGTAGTGATAGCAATATCCATACCACGCACTCTTGTTACTTTTTCGAAATCAATTTCTGGGAATACGATTTGCTCTGTAAGACCCATGTTGTAGTTACCACGACCATCAAATGATTTCTCGTTTAAACCACGGAAGTCCCTAATACGCGGAATAGCAATATTCACTAAGCGGTCAAGGAATTCGTACATTCTTTCTTTACGCAAAGTTACTTTGCAACCAATTGCGTTGCCTTCTCTAAGTTTAAAGCTCGCTACTGATTTACGTGCAAGACAAGTCATTGGCTTTTGCGAAGAAATTAAACCCAATTCTTCGATTGCACTTTCAAGTACTTTCTTGTCACCCAAAGCTGAGCCAAGGCCCATATTAATGGTAATTTTTTCAATTTTAGGGACAGACATAGGATTTGTCATTCCTAAGTCAGCCTGTAGTTTTGGCAAAATCTCGTTTTTGTATTGTTCTTGTAATCTAGACACTTCTCACCTATCTTTTAATAAATTAAGCTAGCGCTTCACCGCTTGACTTGAAAAATCTTTCTTTAACGCCATCAGTATTGGTTCTAATACCAATACGATCCGCTTTTTGTGTTTCTGAGTTGTAAATCGCTACATTAGAAATACTTAAAGGCATTTCTTTAGGCTCAATACCACCGGTTATTCCGGCTTGTGGATTAGGACGAACATGCTTTTTAGCAAGGTTCAGACCCTCTACAATTACTTTAGACTCAAGGACTTTAGTTACTGTACCAATAGAACCTTTGTCCTTACCAGCAATAATAATCACTTCGTCATTTTGTTTAATCTTGTTCATTACAGTACCTCTGGAGCAAGTGAAACAATTTTCATAAACTTCGAACTTCTTAGCTCACGAGTAACCGGGCCAAAAATACGTGTACCAATTGGCTCAAGTTTTGTGTTAAGTAAGACAATAGCGTTAGTGTCAAAACGGATCTTAGAGCCGTCTGGACGACGAACACCATGTACCGTACGGACAACAACTGCGTCGTAAACATCACCCTTCTTAACTTTGCCACGCGGTGAAGCTTCTTTAATACTTACCTTAATAACATCGCCAATTCCGGCGTAGCGACGCTTAGAGCCGCCTAAAACTTTGATACACATTGCCTTAACACCACCGCTGTTATCCGCAACATGAACTCTTGTTTGCATTTGAATCATTTTTTTCTCTCTACAATTCGATTAATTAATCAATACTTACTGATTTTTCTACAATTTCCAACAAAGCCCAATTCTTGGTCTTTGAAAATGGCTTTGATTCAGAAACGCGTACAACGTCACCTAAACCGCACTCATTGTTCTCATCATGGGCGTGTACTTTAGTACTGCGCTTGATGTACTTCTTGTAAATTGGGTGACGTACTTTACGTTCTACCAAGACAGCAATTGTCTTATCACGTCCAGCACTTACAACTGTGCCTGTTAGCACTCTTTCTACTGAATTAGACTCGCTCATGATTGCTTCTCGTTAATAATTGTTTTAATTTGGGCAATGGATCTTTTTGTTTTGCCAAGCTTTGTTGCATCATTTAGCTGCTGAGAACGATGTTGCATACGCAATTCAAAGTGCTCTTTTAATAATGTCATCAACGTCTCGTTTAA
>LWDU01041129.1_pt1 | contig 23994 bp, 19 predicted proteins | sample 727161 | NCBI WGS metagenome assembly LWDU01 (sample SAMN04566230, study PRJNA314399) | hydrothermal vent metagenome | isolation source: deep sea hydrothermal plume seawater | place: Mexico: Gulf of California, Guaymas Basin | collected 2004-07-11
ATCTGAAAAGGTAGAGTATAAAATCTATAATATTTTAAACGAGATCATCCTTATTGGAAATGATAATATAATTGATTTGAGTAGTTTTAATAATGGAATTTATATTGTTGAAAGCGAAAATGTGAGAACAAAAATTATTAAAGAATAATCAATCATTATTTTGTATATATGATGATGGAACGGTAGAGAAGAAAATAATTCTCCAATCAGAAAATCCAAATATTTTTTAAATTTGTTTTTGGTAGACCTTACGGTATTAATCTAAAACTTTTTTAGAAAATTATTGTATAAGTTTGCTTTATGAAACAACTACTAATGATATTACTTTGTTTGCCAATGATTGGTTTTGGTCAGAAGGTATCACATAAAACTATCACCATTAAACCTTATATGTATACACAGAATTATGAGCATTTTAAAAGATTAGTACTTGATTCGCCTGATTCTGAAGCAGAGTATATTGATCGATTTGATTTTGAATGGGGATATTATTATACATTAAAAGTTAAAGAAAAGAAGGTAGGGCCTTTGTCAGACGGAACACGTTATGATTATACTTTGTTAAAAGTAATTTCTAAAGAAAAGGTTGCTGATTCTATGATATTTAAGATGTCAATAGATCCTTTAAGGTATTATTCAATATTAGATGAAGATGGTATATCTAATTACACTTTAAACCAATTAAATGATAGTACTTATCTTTATATGGATAAAGTAGAGATTGAGATTCCATATAAGTTGCAAGAATCTTTCAGAAAAAAGATTGATAATGAAGCTGGTTTTAGAGGCAACTTTAAATTTGTTAATGGAAGAAGAATTAGGTTAGTAACTTTTAGATAAAACACAGCCTACTCATTTGAGTGGGTTTATTTTTAGTGGACCTCTCGGTCCTAAGTTCGAACTTTTTTAAAGAAATTATTTAGTATAATTGCATAATAATTAAAATTAGATATTATGTTTAAATTAAATAGATGGTTTGGGTCATTTTTACTTATTGGTTCTGTATTCTTCTTTATTTCTTGTGAAAAAGAAGCTGTTATTGATAATATTACTAGTAATGATGGTGTGCAAGCAAGATTAGCATATACTGACAAAGGATATACTGAAGTTGAAGTAAATCCAATTGTTAAGATAACTTGCTATTTTTCAAATTGGGATAAAGATGTTATGACTCCTGTTTCTGGCCTTTTTGACTATTATGATACTGATGATAATTGGGTTGCTTCTATTGATTTTGGTGATGGCACATGTGATGAGTGGGCAACTAAGACTTGGGATGTTGATGTTTTCCCTGATTATCCAAGCGGAACTAATGATTTTTCTGTCTTTGATTATAAAGATAAGAAATAGTTAGTCTCCTAAATAAAAACCCACTCATTGAGTGGGTTTCTTTTTGGTGGACCTCTCGGTCCTTATTTCGAACTTTTTTAGAAAATTATTGAGTAAGTTTGTAACTTGAATAATTAAAAGATGAATGTAAAAGGAAAAAATATTATAATAACTGGAGGTAGTCTTGGAATTGGAAAGGAAACAGCAAGAGCTCTAGTTAAAAAAGGAGCGAATGTGCTGATTACTGGGAGATCAGAAAACAGATTAATTGAAGCTAAAAGCTATACTGGATCTAAGATTATTGAATTTGATATTTCTGATCATGAAAATATTTCTGAGAATGCAAAAAAATGTATTGATATTTTAGATGGAAGGATAGATGTTTTAATAAATAATGCGGGTATTGGGGTTAGAAAATCTATTGATGAATTAAATATAGAGGATTTCTTAAAAGTATTTAATGTAAATGTTTTTGGACTTGCATTATTTACCAAAGAGATTATTCCTTATATGATTAAAGAATCTTACGGAACTATTATTAATATTGGTTCTACAGCAAGCGTAAAAGGATATAAAAACGGCAGTATTTACTCATCTTCAAAATTTGCTGTTAGATGTCTAACTCAGTGTTGGCAAGCTGAATTAAGACCTCATAATATTAGAGTTTGCCAAGTCAATCCTAGTGAAGTTACAACTGCGTTTGGGAGCTCTAAAAGAGTCGAGAGAGAAGATGTAGATAATAAGTTAACTCCAAAGGAAATATCTCATTCTATAATCTCTGCTATTGAGATGGATGATAGAGGTTTTGTTAATGAGCTTAATATTTGGGCTACAAATCCATTTAATTAAATAAATATAAACCCACTCAATTGAGTGGGTTTCTTTTTGGTGGGCGATGAGGGACTCGAACCCCCGACTTCCTCCGTGTAAAGGAGGCACTCTGAACCAACTGAGTTAATCGCCCAAAATTGGATTGCAAATATATAGGATTTCTTATTACAAGCAAGGTTTCATTACAATAAATTAGAGCACTTCAGCAACTACAAAAGCACTTCCTCCCACAAAGATAAAATCATCTTTTGTGGCGTTCTTTTTTGCATTTTTAAGTGCTTGTTTCACACTAGTATGAGCTGCTCCTTTTAGCCCTGATTTTATGGCTTTTTTTGCTAATTCTTCTACCTCCATTGCACGATCAATATTGGCTTGGCAAAAATAATACTGAGCCTGTTTTGGCATTAAAGATAATATAGCATCAATGTTTTTATCTTTTACTACGCCAAATACAAAATGAAGTTTATTGAAATGTAATTCTGCTATTTGTTGAATGACTTGTTTAATCCCATCTTCATTGTGTCCCATATCACAAATAATAAGAGGATGTTTGCTTAGGGTTTGCCATCTTCCCATGAAAGCTGTATTTTTTTGGGTGTTTCCTATTCCGTTTATTATATTATCCTCAGAAATATTCCAATTCATTGCTTGCAATTGAGTAATAGCGGTAAGGGTAGTGGAGATATTTTCTTTTTGATAGTTTTTTTTTAAATCTTTTTTGTATTTATTATTAACTGAAGCGTAAATTAATTTAGTTTGTTTTTCTTCAGCAATTTTTCTGAAAATTTCAGTTGTTTCTTTTTGTTTTCTGCCAATAATAATTGGGGTATTCTTTTTTATGATTCCCGCTTTTTCTTTAGCAATCTTTTCAATAGTGCCTCCCAATAGATTAGCGTGGTCCAAACTTATATTGGTAATGATTGCTAGCTCAGGGCGGATAATGTTTGTGCTGTCTAGCCTACCTCCCAAACCTGTTTCAATTATAGCAATATCTACTTTTTGTTTGGCGAAATAGTCAAAGGCTAATGCTACTGTGAATTCAAAAAATGATAATTCTAATGTTTCAAAAAAAGCTTTGTTGTTGCTTACAAAAGAGATGACTTCAGTTTCTGGAATCATTTGTCCATTAATTTTTATTCTTTCTCTGAAATCTTTTAGATGAGGGGAGGTGTAAAGCCCAACTTTATAGCCCGATTCCTGGAATATGGATGCTAATAAATGTGAGGTAGAACCCTTCCCATTTGTACCAGCAACATGGATGCTTTTAAATTTTTTGTGCGGATTATCTAAGTGCTGACTTGCTAGTACAATATTTCCAATATCAGCTTTGTAAGCTGCAGCTCCAAGCCTTTGATACATGGGTAAACGGTTAAATAAATAGTCAAGCGTTTGTTGGTAGGTCATTAATTCAGTTGGAAATAATAAATAATTTTTCCTTGCTGATTAGTTGGAGCAGATTGTTTGGGTTTAAATTTTGTTTTGAGCGCTGCAGTTTTTGCTCTTTGTAAAAGTTCTTTGTTAAGTGTAGTAGATCCTTTTACACCAGGGTTTGCATAAATTACATTGCCTAATCGATCAACAGTAATTGCTACAACAACTTTCCCTTCTACTTGAATAGTATAAATTGGCGTTGCTTTAAACTCAGCCTTTCTTCCTCCTAATTGATAAGCAGTCCCATCTTCTCCAATTCCTCCGCCTTCATATGCATCAGCATTAGGATCATCATCAATAACTCCTTTATTCCCTTCTCCTTTTTCATTCCCTTCTGAAGTTGTTGTAGTTTCTTTCTTTCCAGTGTAAATTGCTTTTTTATTTACCTCTGGTTTTTTTTCTTCAATTACTTCTTCCTTTGGCTGTTCTTTCTCAACTACTTTTTTCTTTTCCTCAGTTTTTTCAACTGCAGGCGTTTCAATAGTAGTTTGGGTTACTATTTCTTCAGTACTTTCTACTTGCTCTTCAATAATTTCTTCTTCTACAGGATCAATAATTTCTTCCTCATCCTCAGGTTCTATTTCCCCTAATCCTTCATCTGTAAATCCAAAATTAATACTGATCCCTTTTTCTGCAGGAGGTGGGTCTTGATAAGTCAGTCCCATAAAAAGAAAGGCAACTAAAAGTAAAACATGAAACAGAATTGTTCCAATGATTCCTTTTCGTTTACTTTTCTTCTCAGTAGCGGTCATTTTATTGAGATGTTGTTGCTAATACAATCTTGTATTTATTTCGGTAAGCAATATCCATTATTTTCACAACATGTTCAATGGCTACAGTCTTGTCAGCATGTAAAATAATAGCAGGTTCTTGCTCGGTATTTAATAATAATTTTAGTTCTTGCTCAATAGTGTTCTCGGACACTTTATTTTCATTAATATAAAATGCAATATCCTTAGTTATTGAGATTGAAATCGTTTGTTTTTCTAGAGTTTTAGCTTTACTACTAGGTAACAATAGTTTTAATGCATTTGGGCTAACTAAGGTAGAGGTCAGCATGAAAAATATCAATAGCAAAAAAACTATGTCCGTCATGGAGGACATATTAAAATTTGCACTTACCTTATTTCTGCTTCTTAATCCCATTATTCATTATGATGCAATACATCTAAAAATTCAGTCGTTTTTGCCTCTAGCATAAACACAACTTTATCTACTTTTGAAACTAAGTAGTTATATGCAATAAAGGCAATAATTCCTACAATTAAACCTGCTACTGTTGTTGTCATAGCCATATAAATCCCTTTACTTAACATTTCTACATCAATATTTCCTCCCGCACTTGCCATTTCATGAAAAGCAACTATCATACCAATTACGGTTCCTAAAAAACCAATCATAGGAGCGGCTCCAGAAATAGTAGCTAAGTTAGCTAGGTTATTTTCCATTTTAAAAACCTCTAGTTTCCCCTGATTCTCAATTGCAGCTGAAATATCAGTCATAGGTTTGTCAATTCGATTTACGCCTTTTTCTATCATTCTGGAAATAGGGCTATCGGCATTTCTGCATAAAGTTTTAGCCGCCTGAATATCTTTTGCTTCAACAAAATTACGAATACTTTTAAGGAAATTCTCATCCTTAATACTTGCTTTTTTAATAACAGAAAAGCGTTCAATTAAAATATAAATCGCAAATACAGATAAAATTCCTAAAGACCCCATTACTAAGCCCCCTCCAAGTCCCCCTGAAGTGATTAGCTCAATAACTGAAAGTGTTTTCTCAGTGACCACAAGTGTGCTGTCATTAGTTGTTGGTATTTGTAATAAAGGATTCATAATTGTGATTTTAGTTTAAACGATAAATTTAATTTTTATTGCATTAATATATAAGTTGCTGCTCCTGCTAAATATCCCATAAGTGCTAATAAAGAGATGTTTTTCACATACCAGATAAAGTCAATTTTAAGAATTCCCATCACCGCCACCCCCGCAGCTGAACCAATAATTAAAACAGAACCTCCTGTACCTGCACAATAAGCTAAGAACTCCCAGAATTTTCCGTCAACTGCAAAATCCCCTATTGGGGAAATTTCATACATTCCCATTGCTCCAGCAACTAAAGGTACATTATCTACAATTGATGATAAGAGTCCAATCATTATATTGATGATATAAATATCTCCATTAAAAGTTTTATCCAAGTAAGCGGCAGCAATATCCAACTGCCCAGCTGATTGTAAAGCGGCAACAGCTAATAAAATTCCTAAAAAGAAAAATATGGTTGGCACATCTACTTTTTTTAAAACTCCTATCACAGAAAGTTGTGATTTTTGTTCATGATTTTTACTTTTATGAATGATTTCAGTTACAAGCCATAATACTCCTAATGAAAGCAACATTCCAACATATGGAGGTAGATGCGTAATGGTTTTAAATATTGGTACAAATAATAATCCGCCAACCCCCATATAGAAAATAAGATTTCTTTCAAATGGAGTGGTAGGGTTAATATCATGTTCCGTGCTTTTTGTTTTTACAGGGCGATTTACTTCTCCTTTTAATTTGAAAGTTAAATAAATTAAAGGGACTAAAGCACAAACTAAAGATGGAATAAATATAGAAGTAATGATATTAGCAGCAGTTACTTGTCCTCCAATCCAAAGCATAATAGTAGTTATATCCCCAATTGGCGACCAAGCTCCTCCGGCATTTGCTGATAAAATAACCACCCCAGCAAACATCCAAAGGTCTTCCTTGTCTTTTATCAATTTTGTAAGCAGTGCTGACATTACAATCGCAGTAGTAAGATTATCTAATGCAGCAGAAAAGAAGAAAGTAATCAAACTCAAAATCCACATTAAAGCAACTTTCTTATTAGTAGTAATTTTGTCGGTTATAATCGTAAATCCTTCATGGGCATCAATTAATTCAACAATAGTCATTGCTCCTAAAAGGAAGAATAAAATTTCAGCAATAGCTACAAGGTGATGAGCAAGTTCATGACTTAAAAAATGAAGTTTAAAGTCATGATAATTTAATGAAGACATCCATTCTGAATATTTTCTAGGCTCTTCAATTCTGAAAATTTCAAGAAATTCTAAGAATTTAGGAGAGTCGTTTCCAATAATATCAAAAACTCCAAAAGCAAATAGTGCCCAGCAAACTCCACCAATAAGTAAGGCAGAAGCTGCTTTGTCAATTTTAATTGGATGCTCTAAAGCAATTGCTAAATATCCTAGCACGAAAACAATAATCATAAGTGTAGTAATCATAAATTCCTGATATTAAGCGTTAGGTTTTTTAATTTTTTTGCAAATATACTGTTGTGGATGGAAAAGCAAAATCGCTATTGTGTTTTTTTACAATCTCCATTATTTTGTAATTGATATCTTCTTTAACATCAATTAAATCATCCCAAGAAGGACTGTCTACAAAATACATTATCATTATATCTAATGAGCTAGAACCAAATTCCTGAAATCTCACTTTTCCTTCTTGATTGGTTTTTTCGTGCTGATTAATCATATGTTGAATGTCGGCAACAATTGCTTTAATTTGTTCAGCAGTAGTGTCATAAGTAAGTCCCAAATTGAATTTTACTCTTCTCACGGGTCTCATGCCTAAATTATCTAGTTCTGCATCAATCATTTTTTTGTTTGGCAGGGTAACTAAGCTTTTGTCATAAGTTCTGATTCTAGTACTTCTGAAGCCCACTTTTTCAACTGTTCCTGTAACCGATCCTACTGTAACAGTATCACCTACTGTAAAAGGTTGATCCAAAAAGATAGTGAAAGAACCTAAAAGGTTTTCCAAACTTTCTTTGGAAGCCATAGCTAGGGCAATACCTCCAATACCAAGACCAGTAGTAAGTGCAATAATATTTACTTCTAATACACTCCCTAAGATGATAAAAATAGCAAAAACATAAACAACAATTTTAATGATTTCCAAAACAAATGGAATGAGCTGATCATCCATTTTACTTTCAGTCTCTTCTGCTCTTTTCAATAATATTAATCCTATATAATCGATAAGTCTTAGAAAAATTCTGAAAATAGAATAAATATAAATTAATGAAAATCCTTTAGAGAGTAACATTTTTATTCCGAATTCATTTACATCTGCTAACCCCCAAGATGTTGGAAATTCTAGAGATGATGCACCAAAATATAAAATAGTTAACATGATAAAAAATCCAATTGGTCGGGTTAGAAGTTTATCAAATTTTTCCACTCCTACTTTTTTTTCTTTTTTACCTATTAGCTTATAAAGAGAGTGGCTTAAATATCGTGAAATTAAACCTTTAAAAAGTAATCCTATAATAATTGCAGCAACAAAAATTAAATAATTTTGTGCTGAGTTTTCTAAATATTCTGTTTTTAAAAAGAATTGTAATTGTTCCATTATATTAGTTTTTTTAAGGCAATTTCAAAGGCAGTTTTTGAAATATTTGTTTTATTATTATTTATATTATAGGTGTTTTGTATAGCGTCTTTTATTGTATTCGATACAGCTTTGAAAATTGAGGTGTCATTCATTTGGCAATCATCTTCCATAAAATAAGAAAATGCTCTTGCCATACCGCAGTTTGCAATAAAGTCAGGCAATACACTTACCCTTTCATCCGCACTTTTTGAGATGGGTCCAAAAAATATTTCTTTGTCACCAAAGGGAACATTAGCTCCAGAAGAAATCACGTCTAACCCATTATCTATCATAGCATCTAATTGTGATTGCGTAAGCAAACGAGAGCCTGCAGCAGGAACAAATATTTCAGCCCCTACAGACCATATTACTTCATTTGCTTCTTCAAAGGATAGCATATTTTCCGCTTCCAAGGAGTTTGACGAACGATCCTCTAAAAATGATTTTATTTCATCAAAACTATAACCATCTTTATTAATTACACCTCCATTTTTATCAATAATTCCTACAATGATTGCCCCAGCTTGTGCTAGATAATAAGCAGCTGTTCCAGCCACATTTCCCCATCCCTGTATAATTACTCGATTCCCCTTTACTTCTCCTCCATAAATATTGTAGTAATGTAAAATGCTTTCAGATACTCCATAGCCTGTAATTAAGTCACCTACTGAATAATCTTTATTTGTATTGGGCGTCAGTTTTTCATCTCTTACAATTAAAGGAACACCTTCTTTAAGTTGGTTGATAATTTTCATTTTCCCTACCTCATCTTTTTTGAAATGGCCACTTACAAGACCTTCAAGCGGAAATAAAATTCCGTTTTCTTTGCAAATTGGCATTACTTCATGTACTTCATCCACATTCATATCTCCTCCTGTTCCGTAATAGGTTTTTAATAAAGGTTTGGCAGCTGCATACCATCTTTTTAGAACTTCCTTCTTTCTAGAGTCTTTAGGATCAAAGTTGATTCCTGATTTTCCGCCACCAATAGGTGGTCCTGCTACTGTAAATTTTACTTCCATAGTTTTAGCAAGCGCTAACACTTCATCTTTAGTAACACCAATTCTCATTCTTGTTCCTCCTGCAGCCGCACCTCCTCTTAATGAATTTATCACTATCCATCCTTCAGCATCAGTTTTAGCATCCTTCCATTCAAATACTATTTCAGGTTTTTTATCTTCAAATTTCTTTAATAATTCTTCCATCTTTTTGGTAGCGATAATTTTTTTACAAATGTATTAATTAGACATTAGATAATAGACGTTAGTAGGCATAAAGTTATTAGTAGGGATGGTGAATAACCCCTCCGCAATTATCTCTTTTTGCACCAGTTACTGATTGTAAGCAGTTCACCTGATTTTCAATTCTCAAAACTCCTAAAAAAGCAAAAAGTAAAGATTCTTTAAAGTTAATTAGAGTGCTGTCAGGGATTATAATTTTAGAATAAGAATGATATTTTATTCGGTTAATTAAATAAGTATTAAATACACCGCCACCTGTAAATAATGCAGAGTCATTTTTAAGAAAAATACCAATCTGTATTGCAATATGCTCGCAAAAAGTATTTAGAATATCTTCTGGTTTATAATTTTTTAGCAATGGATATATGTTTTTTTCTACCCACTCTCTTGATAATGATTTTGGTGCTTTTTGGTTGTAAAAATTCAGTGAATTTAATTGTTCAAAGAGTATGGGGATAAGCCTTCCTCTTTTAGCGATATCCCCATTATTATCGTATTCAACTTCTAATTGCTGACACACTTTATTTAACACAATATTTACTGGACAAATATCAAATGCTATAATTACTTCATTATTCTTTATGGAGATGTTTGAAAATCCACCTAGATTGATACAGTATTTATAGTTAGAAAACAGATGTAAATCACCAATTGGAACCAGAGGAGCGCCTTGTCCGCTTAGTGAAATATCTAAACTTCTGAAATCATTAATGATTGTAGTTCTTGTAATTTTTGCAATTACTTCTCCGTCTCCAATTTGCAAGGTATATTTGTTTTCTGGCTGATGAAATATAGTGTGTCCGTGTGAAGTAATAAAGTCAACTTTTTCGTTCGCTAAAAAGGTATTAATGGTATTTCCAATAAAAACGCCATATTTCTTGTCAATTAGTTTTATTTCTGCTGCAGATTTTGAATGTAAATTTTGCAGTGTTTCTTTCCAGTATTTATTGTAAGGTAAGGTAATAGCTTTCTCAATACTAAATTGCCAATTCTTAGTTTTTGAAAAACTGCAAATTGCTAAATCTATTCCGTCCAAAGAAGTTCCTGACATTATTCCCAAAACACGGTATTTTACATTCTTACTCATCAGTTTTCAAAGATAGTTTAAAAAGTGTATTTTTGTGCGAATTTTAGAAAATAGCAAAAGAATGAATTTTGAATTGACACAGGAGCATAAGATGATCAGAGATGCGGCAAGAGATTTTGCACAATCAGAATTGTTGCCTGGAGTAATTGAAAGAGATGAAACGCAAACTTTTCCTACTGAGCAAGTAAAGAAGTTAGGGGAGCTAGGGTTTTTAGGCATGATGGTTGACCCTAAATATGGTGGGGCTGGAATGGATACTATTTCTTATGTATTGGCAATGGAAGAAATTTCAAAAATAGACGCTTCTACTTCTGTTGTAATGTCAGTAAATAACTCATTAGTTTGTTGGGGGTTAGAAAAATATGGAACTGAGCAGCAGAAAGAAAAATATTTAAAACCACTAGCAAGTGGTGAGATTATTGGTGCTTTTTGTTTGTCAGAACCGGAAGCAGGATCAGATGCAACTTCACAAAGCACTACAGCTATAGATAAAGGAGATTATTATCTGTTAAATGGAACAAAGAATTGGATTACAAATGGAAATACAGCTTCAGTATATTTGGTAATTGCGCAAACTGATGTAGAAAAAGGACATAAAGGAATAAATGCTTTTATTGTAGAAAAATCAATGGAAGGATTTGTAGTTGGAACTAAAGAAAATAAACTAGGGATAAGAGGTTCTGATACACATTCATTAATGTTTACAGATGTAAAAGTGCCAAAAGAAAATAGAATTGGTAAAGATGGCTTTGGATTTACTTTTGCTATGAAAACATTATCAGGTGGTAGAATTGGAATTGCCTCACAAGCATTAGGAATAGCTTCTGGCGCTTATGAGTTAGCTTTGCAATATTCGAAAGAAAGAAAAGCGTTTGGAAAAGAGATTTCAAAACACCAAGCTATTGCTTTTAAACTAGCAGACATGGCTACTGAAATTGATGCATCAAGATTATTGTGTTTAAAAGCTGCTTGGCTAAAAGATAACGGAAAAAACTATGATAAACTTGGTGCAATGGCAAAAGTATTCGCTTCTGAAACAGCTATGAAAACTACAGTTGAGGCAGTACAAGTGCATGGTGGTTATGGTTTTGTAAAAGAATATCACGTGGAGCGCTTAATGCGTGATGCAAAAATCACACAAATTTATGAAGGAACATCAGAGATTCAAAGAATTGTAATCTCTCGTTCTATTTTAAACTAAAAATTATGAAGAAACTAATCTTACTATCATTTTCAATTTTACTTACTCTTGGTGTTAGTGCTCAAATTGATATTGATAAATCAAAAATTCACCCTGCATATTTGAAGTTTTTACCTTCAAATGCAAATCCTGAAGATTTACGTCCATCTGATATTCCTTCAGAACAAGTATTAAAACAAATGGGTTTATCTGATAATGAAATTGCTGAAGCAATGGATTTTAAATATAGCAAAGGGAAATATGCGAAAGGAACTCAAGACACCTCAAGTACGAATCTTAATCTTTCAAAATTTTATGAAATTTTTGGCGATACTTTAGTTGAAGATACAACCACTTACCCTAAAGCTAGGATTTATGGACAAGATGTATTCAGGAATAATAAATTATCATTTTTTCAAAAGGCATTAGACGCCAAAGCACCTGAAAATTATAAAGTTGGAAGTGGTGATGAGATTTCTATTTCTGTTTGGGGGTATTCTGAATTTTCTGAAACACTTTTGGTAGATGAAAGAGGGTACATTACACCAAGTTCTTATGGAAGAATTTATGTAAAAGGACTTACTTTTAAAAAGATGCGTTCTTTATTGAAGAGCAAATTTGGTGTGTTTTTGGATATGAAAAACTCTGAGATTGATGTTACCCTTTCTTATTCAAGAGTAATTACGGTTAATATTGTAGGAGAGGTCTATAATCCTGGCTCTTATACAATCCCTGCAATCAACACGGCTTTTAATGCACTTATAGCAGCTAAAGGGCCAAATCAGTTAGGAACCGTTCGTAATATCTATATTAAGCGTGACGGTAAAACTGTTGATTCGCTTGATGTTTATCGGTTTTTATTTAACCCAACACGGTCACAAGATATTTATATGCAAGATGGAGATTATTTGTTTGTTCCACCTGCAAAGCATATTGTTGAGATTAGCGGGGCAGTTAATAGGCCGTATACTTATGAAGCGAAAACAGGAGAATCTGTAGCAAATTTGATACAGTATGCTGGCGGATATACTACGAATGCTTTTTCTGATGTATTGACACTTAAGCGGATTGATTATAATGCGATAAAAGTCCATGATGTACAGAAAGATCATTTAAATGCTACAATTGTGCAAAATGGAGATGAGATAGTCGTGAATGTTATTTCCAATAAACTATCTAATGTGGTGAGTGTAAAAGGGAGTATTGGAGTTGAAGGCGATTATGAGTTTGTAAAAGGAGAGCATTTGTTAGATTTATTAAATAGAGCTAAATGTATTGATGAGAACACTTTCTTGGATAAAGCATATATTATTCGTTTAAATAAGGATCGAACAAAATCTCATATTGCAATAAATTTAGGCGCTATTCTTGATGACACAAATCATGAAGATAATATTTTATTGCAAGAATATGATATTGTTCGCGTGCTTTCAGTTGATGATTTTGATGATAAATTTACAGTAGCAGTTTTAGGTGCTGTTAGGTCTGCAGATGTATTTGAGTTTGGGATAGGCATGACATTGCAAGATGTTCTTTTACAAGCAGGAGATCTAACTCAGCAAGCTGAAGGGAGCAGAATAGAAGTGAGTAGAATTATGGATTATGATATTTCATCTAATAAATTAAAACCAAGAAGAGCTATTATTAAAACGATTAAAATAGGAGAGAGTTTAATATTAAGCACTCAAGCTCAAGAATTTATTCTGCAACCTTTTGATCAAATTTTTGTAAGAGAAAATCCTGATTTTGAACCTGCAAGAAATATTTATATATCAGGAGAAGTGAAATATTCTGGTGTATATACATTACTAAGAAAAGATGAGAAAATTTTGTCAGTAATAAAAAGAGCAGGAGGCTTGACGTCTTATGCTTATAAGGATGGGGTTCAGATGTTTAGGAGATTTGATATTCCTCAAGCTCCAATTATTGAATCAACATTATCAAAAGAAATTTCTGGGATATCAGATGAGTTGACAGAGGCAATTTTGAACGATCCATATATGGCAAGATTATATACAGAAGAGATTATATCAACAAATGATGATGATAATGATATCTTTGGTGAGACAAAGAAAGAGTACAGTTATGATGCCGTGTATTTAGATATGAAAAAAGCATTAAAGTCCATTGACTCAAAACATAATATTGTATTGCACGATGGCGATAGTATTATTATCCCAAAAACTATGGATGTTGTTCATATTACAGGAGAATTAATAAACCTAGAAGGGAATTCGATTAGTGCGCCTTATTTTAATAGAAAAAGAGCAAATTACTATATAAATAATTTTGCGGGAGGGTTTGGAAAAGAGAATAAGAAAAGTAATACGGTGGTTGTATATCCGAATGGAATTGCTAAAAAAACAACGAATTTTGGTTTGTTTACTCTTTCACCAAAGGTTAAAAAGGGAGCGACAATTAAAGTTGTCAATAAAGTTGAAGTAGCAAAGCATAAGAAAGTACCACTTGATTGGAATAACGTAATTGAAAGAACAATGCTTAAAATGACAGCAGTCTTAACTTTATGGTTGTTATTTGACAAAGTAGCACCTCAGTAATAATGGAACAGTATAATGACGAAATACAATTAAAAGATATTCTGATTAAATTATCAGAGTATAAAGCTTATTTGTTTAAGAAGAAATTTGCAATTATTGCCTTGTCACTTACCTTTTGCGTATTAGGTGTTTTAGTTGCAATTAATTCTGATAAAAAATATAAGGCAGAACTTACCTTTGTTGTTGAAGATCCTGAAGCTGGAGGTGTTTTAAGGGGAATGTCTGGCATTGCAAGTCAGTTTGGGTTTGATATTGGAGGAAATTCCTCAACTACTTTTAGTCAAAGCAATATATTAGAATTGTTAAAATCAAGAAGAGTAGTGGAATCAACCTTTATGCAAAAGGTAAAAATAGCGGGCAAAGAAGATTTACTTATTGAATATTATCTTGAATTAAATGGCATAAAAGAAGAGTGGGCTAAAAATCCAGATTTTGCTACTGTAAATTATCATAATAAGTTAACATATATTCATGATAGTATTAGCGGCAATATTTGGAGGAGTATAGTAGACGATAAGTTAGTTGTCGAAATGCAATCAGAGGAGGCTAATATTATTAGCTTATCGTACTCTGCGACAAATGAGGAATTTGCTAAGCAATTTATTGAAGTTTTGATTGATCAGATGAGCAAGATGTATGTTGTTCATCAAACCGCTCAGGCAAATAATACTTTGGAGTTTTTACAAACTAGAGCAGATTCAGTTTTTGGCGAGTTAGAGTTGGCAGAAGAAGAATTTGCTAAAGTGAAAGACATTAATCAAAGAATTATAAAGGCTTCTGGTAGGCTGAAAGAATTACAGCTAATGAGAAGAGCAGAAGTGTTAAATACTATGTATCTAGAAATTATAAAAAACTTAGAGCTTTCTAAGATTACACTACTAAACAGCACGCCTATTATTAATATTATTGACAAACCAATACTTCCACTAGAAGAAGATAGTAATTCTAAAACTTTGTTAGGGATTTTAGGTGCTTTTCTTGGAGGTTTTTTATCAGTATCTTTCTTTGTTTTTAAGAAATTATTCAAAGATGCTTTAGTCGCATAAATTAGAGATATTCAACTAATTTTTCTAAGCCAATTCCTCTAGATCCTTTTAGGAGGATGGTTTTTCCCGTAATAGTCTCTTTTTGTTCTTCAAAATCCTGCCTGTTTTTGAAGGCGTCATTATTTACTTTTTGGAATTCTTCTCCAATAAAATAACAGCTTAGGTTGAGATTTTTACACAAGGATGTAATTTCTTGATGCTCTTTCTTTGAATATTCTCCAAGCTCAAGCATATCTCCTAAAATACAAATTTTATTAGTGTAATCTTGTTCAGAAAAAGAAATCAACATTGCCTTCATGCTTGAGGGGTTGGCATTATAAGCGTCAAGAATAAGCGTATTATTTTTTGTTTCTATAATCTGGGAACGATTGTTTGAAGGAATATAGTTTTCGATATTTTGTTGTATATTATTATTTGAGATGTTAAAATAATCTCCAATGCAAATTGCAAGCATGATATTATTGAATTGAAAATCTCCGATTAAATGACTTTTAATAATATTACCTTTATAATTAACATGTAATAAAGGCGTAGTTGAATTTATCTCTCCGCTAATATCTGCCTTATTTCCGTATGTAGTTTTCTCTATTGTATTTGAAAGTTTAAGCAATAATTCGTCTTCTGCATTAACAAATAAGTGCCCTTTATTTTTAGCAATAAATTGGAATAATTCAGTTTTTGTTTTTATTACTCCATCCAAATTTTTGAATCCTTCCAGATGAGCTGTACCAATATTAGTAATTACACCATAGGTAGGTTTTACAATGTTACACAGGAATTCAATTTCCTTTTGATAATTAGCTCCCATCTCTATTATTGCTATTTCATGTTCTGAATTGATTTCTAATAGGCTTAGAGGTACTCCAATGTGATTATTTAAGTTTCCTTTTGTTGCATAACAATTAAGTTCACTGCTCAACACAGAGTTGATTAATTCTTTAGACGTTGTTTTCCCATTTGTTCCTGTTATTCCAATTATTGGAATAGCTAATTGTTTTCTATGGAATTGTGCAAGTTGCTGTAATGTTTCTAGTGCATCTTCAACTAGAATGGTATTTTGCCCTTTTTTGTATTTTTCTTCATCAATTATTGCGAAACGACACCCATCTTTAATAGCTTTTAATGCATATTTATTGCCATTAAAATTTTCTCCTTTCAGTGCAAAAAAGATAGCTCCTTGGATGATCTTTCTGCTATCTGTGCAGATTAAAGGTTGTTGTTTAAAGATTGAATAAAGTTTGTCTATGTTCATTTTTTTAAAAAGAAAAACCCCATGTTTAGTGGGGCTTTGATAACTATATATAAATAAATACTAGTTTCTTTTTTTGCTATAATCAGTACCTCTTCTTGCGTTTTCTTTTTGATTACTAACAGGTGCGCCAACTCTATCCATTGCGCATCTAAATCCAATTGCGTCAGTTGATTGACCTTGGTCTAAGAATCTTCTTGTTCCCGGATTTAACCAATAAGCTCTATCTTTCCAGGAACCTCCTTTAAATACTCGAGTTCTATCAGTTATAAGTGAAGCCTCCCCGTAGGTATACATTTCATTACTGTTACCTGTTTTAGCACTATCTTCATATTTACTTACATCAGTATTCCATTTGTCTATTTTTACATTGGACCTATCTGCAGTGGAATCCTCATTTAAGAAATTATTCCAGTCAATACCCATTTGAGATTCAATATCTCCATCATTATAGTTGATGTTATCTGATTTTTTATAGTTTCTTCTGTATGCATTCTCCTGCACATCTACAGGTACCATGGTAATTCTTCCTAAACTATCTTTTTCAGCTATAAATCCATCTTCATCTGTTTTTTGAGTAGTATAAACATTTCCTCTAAAATTTCTATGATCAGAAATTGTTGTTTGTTCAATTTCTGGACGATAGACATCCATTACCCATTCTGAAACATTACCAGCCATATTATATAAGCCATAATCATTTGGCCAATAAGAACGAACATGGTTAGTAATGTCTGCCTTGTCATTTAAGTTGCCAGCAACTCCCATATTATCTCCTCTCCCTCTTTTGAAATTTGCCATAATTGCACCTTGATTTTTAGGATCTCCATTTCTTAATGACGAACCATTCCAAGGATATAATTTTCTTTCGTTTGTATTTTCTTCTTTCGTATTTCCAACATAACCCAAAGCTGCAAATTCCCATTCTGCTTCAGTTGCAAGACGGTATTTTGGTAATAATATACCATCTTCCATTCGTGCTTGCCTTGTTTTCTCCCCAGTAGAAGGATTAAAGTTTCTTGGGTTTTTTCTTACAATTCCCTCATATTGTCCTGCTAAATATGCTTCGGTGTTAAAAGTATTATCATCAACTTGCTCCGGATCTTCTTTTAAAATACCTTCATTTATAAGTATTCTCTCATTAACTCTATCTGTTCGCCAAACACAAAAATTAGTAGCTTGTTCCCAGCTAACACCAACAACAGGATAATTTCTATATGCAGGATGTCTTAAATATTGCGTAACAAAAGGTTCATTGTACCCTAATTTATCTCTCCAAACTAAGGTGTCAGGCAATGCTTTTTTGTATACTTCAGGATAAGATTGTGAATACACTCTTTGTAGCCAATATAAGTATTCTAAATAGTCTACATTTCTTACCTCAGTTTCATCTAAGTAGAAAGAAGATACAGTAACTCTTCTTGGAACATTGTTCCATTCGTACATTACATCTTGTTCAACTCTTCCCATTGTGAAGGAGCCTCCTTCAACAAACACAAGCCCAGGACCTGTAATTTGTTCGCGAAATTTAATATTTGTTTCAAAGCCTCCATTTTTTGAGTTATTATACCCCCAACCAGTAGTTGAAGATTTTTCATTTGAAGAACAGGAATAAAGAAATAATAAACTACCTAAGGCTAAAATTAATTGATTTGATTTCATCATTGTTATATATATGATTAATTTATTTAACTATTAACTAAAATTGCGGACAACTTATTGTATTGAACGATCTACTTCTTGAGCGGCACGGCATGAATAAAGTAAACGATAATTCGTGAGCGCCAAGGGTGTTACTGTTTTTAAGATTGCTTGCTGTAATGTCATAACTGTATCCAAATTTGAATGCTTCTTGAATCAATCCAACCATAAGGATAAATGAATCAACATTTTTCAAACTATGACGTGCCCATAACCCTCCAACCATTGGACCTCTATTTACATATATCCCATAATTGAATTGCTGAAAATCTTGCTGTTTTTGATACATGAAGTTAGGAGATATGGTCGTTATATTATTACTATATCTGCTTAAAGGAATATCTCCTCCTATATGAGCGGTTAGTTTTGTTGGTAATTGACTTTCACTAATAAAACCTTGATTAGGTGATGTTAAGTGATGAGCTGCAAAGCCAAAAAAGAAATTTTCAGAATATCCTATGAATCCTGCCGAAAAGTCAGGAAAACTTTTTGCTGTTGCATTATTTACAATATTTTCATTAGTAGGGTAGACGAATCCTCTTTGAGGATCAATCATATCTCCAAAAGTTAAATCAGTCCAATCTAATTCTATCATTCTGTATGAGGCTTCAAAACCAGCTTTTACTGAGAATTTTCTGTTTACTTCTAAATGATAAGAATAGAGTAAAGATGCATGTGTTGTATTTAAGTGTCCAGCACCACTTCTATCTTGTGCTACCATAATTCCTAATCCTCCACCTATTGCATTTATGTGCTGATCCCATGAAGCAGATGTAGTAACATATGTTCTCCCAATTCCAGGCCATTGGTCTCTATAGTTTAAGTTTGCTCTAGGGCAACCTTTAGGAGTTGCTCCTGCAAATGCAGGGTTTAAATATAGAGGATTAGCATAAAATTGACTAAAAGCAGGATCCTGTGCATTAGCATCATTACTAATAAAAATACAAGCTGCTATAGCAATAAAAAGCTTGGAGAATTTATTTAACATAAAAGAGTTTTTTCTTAATTTCAATTTCACAAAAATAAACAAATTATTCATTATCTACTTTTGCTAGTAGATAAATTGTATAATAATTATATTTTTTAAGCGTTTTAGCCTTGTTTTTACAAATGATACTTAACTTTGCAGTAATGAAAAAACTATTTCTTCCCGTTTTAATTTTTTTGCTTTTTGTAGCTAATATATATGGACAGTATAGCTCGGTATTAGCGCAAGGTAATTGGCATAAAATAGCCACTAATAAATTTGGTATTTATAAGCTTTCTTACTCTAGTATAGAGTCCTTAGGTATTAATACGAATAATCTACAAATTTCGGACTTAAAGCTATATGGAAATGGAGCAGGAATGCTGCCTAAATTAAATTCGGATTTTAGGCATGATGATTTGGTTGAAAATGCAATAAAAATTTATGACGCTAACAGTAATGGTGTTTTTGAAAGTGCTGACTATATTTTGTTTTACGGAGAATCTCCCCATATTTGGAATTATGATGCTTCAAGCGGTTTATTTAATCACCAAACACATTTATTTGCTGATGAGGTAAATTATTTTTTAATCATTGATAATCAGAGCAATGGAAAGAGGGTGGAGGTAAAACAAGCTTTTCAAAATGCTACAAAAATAGTAACATCATTTAATGAATTTTCTTTTCATGAGACTGAAAATGAAAATTTAATTCATTCCGGAAGAGAATGGTTTGGAGAACGATTTGACATTCCAAACAGTCAATCTTTTGATTTTAATTTTCCAAATTTGGATCAATTTAGTCCTTTAAGTATAAAAACAGCTGTTGTGGCTCGTTCATTAGTGCCGTCAGTATTTACAGTTAGTGTTAACTCAACTCCATTAAATACTATTAGTGTCAATAATATTGTAACTACTTATGCTACAGAATATGCCAAAACTGCTTCAAAAACGACAAATTACAACGCGCCCTCATCAAATATCACAATTACAATTGATTATAGCTCTTCAGATAATGGAGCTTCAGCTTGGTTAGATTATATTGAAATTAATGCAAGAAGAGCATTAAAAATGAGTGGTTCCTCAATGCTTTTTAGAGATGTTGAACTAATGACTAATGAAGTTGCTACTTATCAATTGGAAAATGCCACGTCCTCAATTACTATTTGGGATGTAAGTAAGACTACAATTATTACTGAACTTCCTACTGTATTTAATAATGGGGTGCTTTCTTTTAATGATTCAATTAATGAGTTACATGAATATCTTGCTTTTGACGGGGACTCTTATTTAACACCAATTTTAAAAGGAAGTGTTAGCAATCAAGATTTACACAATACGCCTTCTGATGTGGAATACGTAATTGTATCTCATCCTAATTTTTTGAGTGCAGCTGAGCGCTTGGCTGTATTTCATACAATACAAGATAATTTGAAATCAGTAATTGTAACTCCTCAACAAATTTATAATGAATTTTCGTCAGGAGTACAAGATGTAAGTGCTATTCGCGATTTTTTAAGAATGTTGTACAAAAGGCCAAATACTAAGTTAAAATATGTTTTGCTTTTTGGAGATGGCTCCTATGACCCAAAAGATAGAATCGCTAATAATACTAACTATATTCCTACTTATCAATCTGAGAATTCTACACATCCTACACTAACCCATGTTACTGATGATTATTTTGCTTTGTTAGATGATAATGAAGGCTTTTTTTCAAATGATTTAGTAGACATTGGAGTAGGAAGATTTCCTGTATCTACTTTAACTCAAGCGAATATTTTGGTAGATAAAGTTGAGCAATATTATGCTAAAGAATCATTTGGTAGTTGGAGAAATGATATTGCTTTTGTTGCAGATGATGGCGATGGAGGAGATGGAAATACACATATGTGGCAAGCTGATAGTTTGGCAAATATAGTTGCAGATAATTACCAAGATATTAATATTAATAAAATTTATTTGGATAATTATTTGCAGGAATCTACTCCAGGAGGACCTAGGAGTGAGGCGACTCAAAATGCAATTAACAACAGAGTGGATAAAGGAGCTTTGTTAATTAATTATACAGGGCACGGAGGACCATTGGGTTGGACACAGGAACGGATATTAGAGCTTGATCAAATACAGTCTTGGGATAATATCTCTAATTTACCCCTTTTTACGACAGCTACATGCAAATTCTCGTATTTTGATAATCCCGAACAAACTTCTGCGGGCGAATATTTATTACTAAACCCTAATGGAGGCGCCATTGCTTTATTGACTACTACTCGTTTGGTGTACTCGGCTCCTAATTATAATTTGAATACTAAGTTTATAAAAACAGTATTTGAAAAAGAAAATGGAGAATTTCTAAGGCTAGGTGATATATTTAAGAAAACAAAAGTATTGAGTGGTACTTCAGTAAATAATAGAAACTTTACTTTGTTAGGTGACCCGGCTCTTTGTTTGGCTTATCCGAAATATAATGTAGAAACTACTAGTATTGCAGATACCCTAAAAGCTTTGGGGGAAGTAATTATTGAAGGAAAAATAGTAGATGCGTATGGTATTATTTTAAATACTTTTAATGGAACCATCTTTGCAACTGTATATGATAAAGAAATTATAAGGACTACTTTGGGGCAAGAATCTTGTACTCCTATGCCATATCGTGATCAGAATAATATATTACACAAGGGATCTGCAACTGTTAATGCGGGACAATTTTCCTTTTCATTTGTAGTGCCAAAAGACATTGCTTATAATTATGGTTCCGGGAAAATATCCTATTATGCTGTTTCGGATGACGAAAATCCAATAGACGCAGGTGGGAGTGAGGCGGGTTTTGTTATTGGAGGAACAGCTGATGATATCGTTTATGATTATGATGGTGCTAACTTGGAATTATTCATAAATACTCGCCAATTTGTAAATGGAGGAATAACAGATAAAAATCCGATATTGTTAGTGGATATTGAGGATTTTAGTGGAATAAATACAGTAGGAAATGGTATTGGGCATGATATAGTGGCTGTATTGGATGGAACTACACATCTGCCTTTTGTGCTTAATGAATATTATGAGACGGATAAAGATGATTACAAAAAAGGAAGCATAAGCTTTCCTTTTAGTAATTTGGAAAAAGGAGAGCATACAATTAGCGTAAAAGTATGGGACGTCTTTAACAACTCTTCAGAGGCAGAAATTACTTTTGTGGTTGCTGATGATAATAGTTTTGTAATTGCAGATTATTCAACTCGTCCTAATCCTTTTTCTACTTCAACAGCTATTTATTTTCAGCATAATAAAGCAAATCAGGATTTGGATGTTGTGTTAGATATTTATTCAATTACAGGGGCTTTGGTAAGGAATTTTGAGGAAAGTCATTATGATAATGGCTATATTGTAGGGCCTATAGATTGGGATGGAAAAGATGAATATGGAGGACAGCTTAGTGCCGGAATGTACATTGCAAAATTGGGCGTGAGTAGTTCAGATGGCGATTTTACTTCAAAATCAATTCGAATTATACTATTGCCTTAATAGTTCCGTTAAAGTCCACATAAAAAAGAAGTATATTTGCAAACTAAATTAAATAAATGAAGAAGATAATAGGAATAATTAGTGTATCATTATTGATGTTGAACGCATTTGCGCAAGATCCATCTTATGAGGAGTTAACAGGAGGATTAAATACTATTACAACTGCCGTTCCCTTTTTATTAATAGCTCCTGATTCAAAAGCAGGGGCAATGGGAGATGTTGGGGTGGCTACTACTCCTGATGCTAATTCTTTGCATTGGAATCCTGCAAAATATGTTTTTGTGGATGACGATATGGGTTTTTCAATATCCTATGTTCCATGGCTTAGAGCTTTAGTGCCGGATATCAATTTATCGTATTTAGCGGGTTACAGAAAGCTTAATGACAATGAAGCTATTGCTATGGAATTGCGTTATTTTTCCTTAGGAGATATTACTTTTACTGATATTTTAGGAACTACAATAGGACAATATAAGCCTAGTGAATTTGCATTAGGAGCAGCTTATTCACGTAAGCTGTCAGATAATTTTTCTTTAGCTATTGCGGGCAGGTATATTTATTCTAATTTAACAGGAGGGCAATCTGCAGGAGGCATTCCTACAGTTGCAGGACAATCCATAGCTGCTGATATTGCAGGGTATTATGCTCAGAAAATCAGAATAAGCGGTAAAGATCTTGATTTGGCAATTGGAGGAAATATCTCAAATATTGGAAATAAAATTTCCTATACCGAAACATCAGTTCGTGATTTTATTCCAATAAATTTAAGATTAGGTACGGCATTAGGAACAGACTTTGATGATTATAATAAAATGTCTTTTGCGTTTGATATTAATAAATTGTTGGTGCCCACTCCTCCTCAGTATGATAAAGATGGAGAGATAGTTGCTGGTAAGGATCCTAACGTTTCAGTTGTTTCTGGGATTTTTCAATCTTTTGGTGATGCTCCAGGTGGGTTTAGTGAGGAAATGCGAGAAATTAATTATTCTGTAGGTACAGAATATTGGTATGCTGATCAGTTTGCGCTAAGGGCAGGTTACTTTTTTGAGCATGACACTAAGGGGGGTAGAAAATTTTTCACATTTGGTTCAGGAGTAAAATATAATGTTTTTGCACTTGATTTTTCGTATTTAATAAATGCTAGCCGCGCTATTAACGGTAATAATCCTTTGGCTAATACTATGCGTTTTACACTCGTATTTGATTTTGGTGCAATGGATGCAATGAACTAATCTATGAATCTAAGAGTAGGCTTTGGTTTTGACGTACATCAACTTAAAGAAGGATTCGACTTTTGGTTAGGTGGGATTATTGTTCCTCATACTAAGGGAGGTTTAGGTCATTCTGATGCGGATGTTTTAATTCACAGTATTTGTGATGCGCTTTTAGGTGCTGCCAATTTGGGAGATATTGGGAAACACTT
>LWDU01033654.1_pt1 | contig 23993 bp, 30 predicted proteins | sample 727161 | NCBI WGS metagenome assembly LWDU01 (sample SAMN04566230, study PRJNA314399) | hydrothermal vent metagenome | isolation source: deep sea hydrothermal plume seawater | place: Mexico: Gulf of California, Guaymas Basin | collected 2004-07-11
CTTAATAGTTTGGGAGAACAAGGTATTGCCGCACTAATAATTGTTTTTGCAGTAATATTTGTTTACAGAAAATATTTAAAATAGTTATTTAAACTATACTTAAATTTAACTAATTTTTTTTAGTTTCCTTTTTTATTAATTGATTTATCTCTTTTTATCTAGTTTGTTACCTAGTAAATTACTATCAGGCAATAACGGTTTTCCAAGGCAATAACGGTTTTCGTAATGTATTTCCTATTTAAACTATTGTGGTGTGCGACAATTTATGAGATTGATAATCATTCTCATTGACACTAATTACTAAAACCATTATAAACTAGAAAAAAATATGGAAAATACATTAACACCTTTTTTAAGCTCTTTTTTTATCCTTTTAAGAGAAGGATTTGAAGCGATGCTAATTGCTGTTTTAGTCTTTATGTATTTAGATAAAGTTAAAGCTAGAGATAAAAGACCAGCAGTTATCTGGGGTATAATCGCTGGAATTATTGCTTCATTATTTGTTGCTGTTGGATTTAAAAAAATTGCTGGACTTACACATGCTCATGAAGAATTGTTTGAAGGAGGAGTAATGATTGTTGCCTCAGGAATGTTAGCATATGTTGCTTTCTTTTGCCACCATGCAAAACAACATGTTGAAGGAAAAGTTGATAAAGCGGTAGCAACAGGAAGTTCTTTTGTATTATCTTTCACAGTATTCCTTGCTATCTTAAGAGAAGGTTTTGAGATTGTTTTATTTTATGCTGCTTTAATAGGTTCCGGAATTTATAATACTGTTCCAGTTTTTAGTGGAGCAATTATTGGAGCTTTAGCATTAATCGTTGTTTACTTTGGGTTAAATAAAATTACTAAAATAGTTCCTGTTGGAATGTTTTTTAGAACATCTAGTATTTTACTTGCTGTTCTAGCTATATACTTTGCTTATGAAGGAATTCATGAATTTAGCGAAGGCATTGAAGGATTGCTTCATTAATTTTAATATCAGAACTTTTTAAAATAAATATATTAATGTCTTAAATGACAAAATCAAAAATATTTTTTAAAGGTATACTTGATGTAGGTCCATTAATGATTCCAGTGGTACCCTTTGGAATTATTTTTGGGGTAATTGGAATGGATTTGGGTATTGGACCTTATATGACATTTGGAATGTCAGTAATAGTTTTTGGTGGAGCTTCACAAATAGTCTTATTACAACTCTTTTCAGGAGGAGCTTCGTCTATAGTAATTTTAAGTTCTGTTGGTGCAGTAAATTCTAGACATTTATTATATGGGGCAGTTTTATCAGAACATTTATCTGGACTAAAATTTATTTGGAAAGTTATTATATCATACGTATTAGTTGACCAAGCATTTGCAGTTTCAAACGAATATTTAAAAAAAAATAAGAAAAATAAAAATAAACATTACCACTTGTTGGGTGGGGGAGTTACTTGTTGGACTATTTGGCAAATCTCAACTTTAGTTGGTATATTTTTAGGATCTATAGTATCTGAAGAATTAGGATTAAAATTTGCAATACCCATTACCTTTCTTGCTTTACTAATCAATGATTTTAAAAAAATTAAAAATGTTATTGTAATGTTGGTGTCAGGTTTAATTGCAACTTTTGGATACCATTTGATACCTTTTAAAGCATATATAATAGTAGCTGCATTATCTGCATTATTTGTAGCAGCTTTCTTAACAAATATAAAATTGAGTAAAAAATAATGCATTGGTCTTTAATTATTTACTGTGGAATAATTACATTTTTAACAAGATTTTCTATGATTGCTTTGCTTAAAAAAGATACTTTTGATCAAAAAACAAAAATAATATTGTCATATGTCCCTTCGGCAATTTTTCCAGCAATTATCTTTCCACTAATATTTTTAGATAATACTGGCAATCTTGATTTTGAAAATAATCCCAAGATAGTAGCTGCTATTGTTGCGGTAATAATTGGTTATTTTAGTAAAAATGTTATTGCAACTATATTCTCAGGAATAGTTTTTTATTGGTTTTTAATTTTTATATTTTATTAAAGTGTAATTAACTAAAAATTGAACAATAAGTTTGTTATTTTACTAATTGACAATTAAATTTTTTTATAATATGTTTTTCTTAGCGCTGAGTTAAGTTAAATTGCAGAGCGCTTTACACAAATCCTGCTAAAGCGACGTTTCAACCACCGCTTTAGAAGGTGGTTTTTTTTGAAAATTTTAATTTAAAAACCAGGTATTTGAACCAGATTGTGCACCTTGCATTAGCTTAAGCACTAAAAAGGAGAGAAGAAACTGATAGTTTTTAAGCACCCTCTGTTTAAATATTTACGGTTTCTTTTCTCAATTAATTTGGAGACAGTATGAGTACAAATAGATTAAAAGAAAGATTAGATAAAGGTTCCGTTATATGTGCTGAAGGTTTTTTATTTGAAATAGAAAGACGTGGATACATGGCATCCGGGGAATTTGTTCCAATGGTTTCATTGGATCATCCTGAGGTTTTAGAGAACTTACATAAGGAATTTCAACATGCAGGATCAGATATTGTAGAAGCGTTTACTTATAATGGTCATAGAGAAAAAATGCGTGTTATTGGTAAAGAAGAGCTTCTTGAACCATTAAATCGATCAGCATTAAAGATAGCAAAAAAAGTTGCATTAAATACACCAAAAGGAATGAAACCAAATTTAATGGCTGGAAACATTTCTAATTCAAATATTTGGAAACATAATGACAAAAAATCTCAAAATGATGTTGAAAAGATGTTTGCGGAAATGATTGATTGGGCAGTTGATGAAGGTGCTGACATGTTAATTGGAGAAACTTTTTATTATGCAGAAGAAGCTTATAAAGCTTTAGAGATAATGAAAAAAACAGGACTTCCAACTGTTTTAACAATTTCCCCTATGGGTGAAAATAAAATGAGAGATGGAAAATCTGTTATTGATACCTGCAAGGAACTTGAACAACTTGGTGCTGATGTTGTTGGCCTAAACTGTTTTAGAGGACCAGCTACAATGTTTCCTTTTTTAAAAGAAATAAGAAAAGAAGTTAAATGTCATGTAGGTGCGTTACCCATTCCTTATAGAACGAACGAAGATTATCCTACATTTTTTAATTTACCAGACAGAAGTAATTGTGATTGTCCATCACCATATGGAAGAACATTTCCAACAGCACTAGATCCACACTTTTGTAATAGATATGAAATAGGTAAATTTGCAAAAGAGGCTTATGCACTTGGTATTAATTATCTAGGTGTATGTTGTGGAGCTAATCCAATGTTAATAAGAGAAGTTGCTGAATCTGTCGGATTAAAGGTACCTGCAAGTAAATACAGAGAAAATATGGAAAATCATTTTATGTATGGAAAAAATAAAAGAATTCCAAAACATATGACTGATTATGGTGATAAAGCTTAAATGATTTTTACTTTAAAATTCTAAGCACTTTTTTATTAAGTGTTTAGAATATAAGTTAACTTTTAAAACAATTTAATATAAAATTAAGTTATGAAAAAAATTATACTTATAATATTCACTTTAATTTCATTTAATGCTTTTGCTGTTGATAAAAGCACCACATTTAATAATGAAGTCTTTAAAAAAGCTCAACTGGATGGAAAAATTGTTGTTATACATTCCTGGAATAAAACTTGCTATACATGTGGCAAACAAGTGAAAATATTAAATGAAGCAGAAAAAGAGTTTATGGATATTTTATTTTTAAGTTTTGAGCAAACTAAAGACAAAGAAATAGCTAAATTATTAGGTATTGAATATTGGACAACAATAGTTGTTTATAAGAATAACAAAGAAGTTGCTAGAAGTATTGGTCAAACTAATAAATCTAAAATTTATTCCTTAATAAAGTCACTTTAAAAATATTAATTAAATATCTCCAAGTTTAATATTTCTAACAATATTTGTATCAATTAATTTTGGTTTGGGTAAATTTAAATTATTCATAATTTCTATATATTCATCTACATTTTTAACTTGTAATCTAGGGTTAAATTTTTTTTCATTACCAATAGAGCTAACTTTTTCTCCCTTATAATCGTGAGCTGGATATAAAAATGTTTCTTCTGGGAGTTTTAACAATTTATTAAAAATAGATTCATATGAGTCTTTAGCACTTCCATTTTGAAAATCAGTTCTTCCAGTACTATTAATTAATAAAGTATCTCCTGAGAAAAGATAATTATCAATTAAAAAACTATAGCTATCTGAAGTATGACCCGGTGTATAAATTGCTTTTATTTTTAAATTATCAACTTTAATTATTTCATCGTTTTTAACTTTAATTTGAACAGCTTCTGAGGGTGTGTGCTCCCCCATTATTGTTGAACAGTTTGTTTCTTTATTTAGTTTCGATGCTCCAGTAATATGATCTGCATGAATATGCGTATCTATCACTTTAACCAATTTTAAATCTAATTCTTTTAACAACCCAATATAAGCCTCAATATTTTCTAAAACTGGATCAATGATTAAAGCTTCTCTCCCTTTAGCAGATGCGATTAAGTATGTATAGGTACTAGAAATTTTATCGAATAGTTGTCTAAAGATCATAATATTATTTATCTTTCATTTAAAATAAATATCAAAAATTTCTTAGAAAGACTAAGTATTTTAATTACAAATTTGAAAATTTATATTTAATATCTTGGGTTATAGTATATAAAAAACTCAAGGGGTGTCGTAACTGACTGAGAATAAACCCTAATAACCTGTCCGGTAATTCAGAAAGGGAAAACAATGGATAAAATAAACTTTATAAGTCAATCAACATCATTAACGCTGGTCATAACTATAAGCTTAATTTTTACACTTGTTGGATTAGTTTATTCTAAACGATTCCAAGGCATAAATAATTATCTAACAGCCAATAGGAATATTGGTTTTTTTTCGTTAAGCACAAGTTTAGTAGCTTCAGCACTTGGTGCATGGATTTTATTTGGTCCAGCTTCTGCTGCTACATGGGGTGGAATAGGTGCTGTTATTGGTTATGCGCTAGGAACTGCCTTTCCAATGATCTTTTTAATTTTTTTAGGTAAAAAAATAAGAAATGAATTTCCCAAAGGCTCAACATTAATTGAATTTTTAAGAAAACGATTTGGTAAAAGTTTATTTAAATTAATTTTATTAATGACAATATTCTATTTATTTGTCTTTTTGTGTGCAGAAGTTACAGCTGTTGCAACATTAATTAATTATATTTCAGGAACTGAATTATGGATTACAGCTTTAATAATTTTAATTGCAACTTTAACTTATACACTTTATGGAGGATTAAGAGCTTCTATTTTTACGGATATTATTCAAATGATAGTAATATTAATCTTACTTACAATTTCTGTTTTTTATTTAATTTCATTTACAGGTGATCAGTTTTCATTTTCTTTTGTTAAAGAAAAAAGTCCTCATCTATTGAGTAGTAATTACATCCCAAATTATACAGCAGGCCTAACTTTCTTTATTGCGGTTGCTGCAACTAATCTTTTTCATCAAGGAAACTGGCAAAGAGTTTATGCTGCAAAAAATGATGATGTGCTTAAGAAAAGTTTAATCCTTACATTTATTGTTATTATTCCAATAGTTTTATTTATGGGTTTTAGTGGATTAGTTGCTGTATCTATTGATCCTAAAGTTATTCCTGATTTAGGATTTTTCTCATTATTATTAAGAAACCAAACTGAATTTTTATCAATGGTAATAATAATCTTAGGATTGTCGTTAACCATAAGTACTGTTGATACTTTAGTTAATGCTATATCAAGCTTAATCGTTGTTGATGGTAAAGCAACCTTTAATTTTAGTAAAAAAATAAATTATTTAAAATTTTCTAAATTCTTTATTGTGGCACTTTCTACTATAGCTTTCATTATAGCATCAAAAGGATTTAGTATTTTGTATTTATTTTTATTAGCAGATTTATTTTGTTGTGCATTTGTACTTACTGTTTTTTATAGTTTTTATAATAAAAAACTGAATGAAAAAACTGCATACATATCGATAATTTTAGGCTTAATAGGAGGTTTTCTTTTATTCCCAACACCTGATTTTTCTAAGAGTTTGCTTGTAGGAGTGATGATTCCAGCTGAATTATTTCCAGTATTTATATCTCAATCCTTGTTATTCTTATCTTTCTTAGTTGCTACATTCATACCCGCAGTTATTTGGAAGTTGAGATAATCTATAAAAAGAATATAAAATAGTGCTTAAATATTATGTTAGGCACTATTATTCCTTTTATTGTTCTTATCTTAGTTGTTGTATTCATTCATGAATACGGACACTATTATTTTGCTAAAAAATATGGTGTAGGTATTACTGATTTTTCAATTGGATTTGGTAAAGAAATATTTGGCTGGAATGACAAGTCAGGAACTCGCTGGAAAATTTGTTGGATACCTTTAGGTGGATATGTAAAATTTTTTGGTGACAGAAATGTTTTTAGTCAAGCAGATCAAGAAAAAATAATAAGTAAATACAATAAAGAGGATCAAGAGAAATTATTTGTTCTAAAACCACTATATCAAAGAGTTTTAATTGTTGCTGCTGGACCTTTAGCTAATTTCTTATTAGCAATAGTTATATTTTTCTCTGTCTATACATTTGTTGGTAAAGACTTTACTCCAGCTGTAATTAATGAAGTTCAAAAAGATAGCCCAGCTATGATGGCAGGCCTTAAAAATAATGATATAATAGTTTCAATTGATGGCAATAAAGTTAAGAGCATCATGGAAGTTTCTAAATTTATAATGATGTCTACAGATGAGTTTATTGATTTTACAGTAACAAGATCAACTAGTGAAGACAATCTAGGTAATAAAATGAATAAGAGAATGGTTGGCATTAAACTTGGTGCTTATAATAATAAAATCAACCATGTTAGACTTGGACCTACTAAAGCTATTTATTATGCTATTAGCGAAGTATATTATGTTAGCGCATCCTCATTGAAATATTTAGGCAGTATGATTGCTGGATCAGGTGATACCTCACAATTAGGTGGACCAATTCGTATAGCAAAAATTACAGGGCAGGTTGCTGAGCTTGGATTTTTACCATTTTTAAGTATGATGGCTTATATTTCTATTAGCTTAGGATTAATAAATTTATTTCCAATTCCAATGTTAGATGGTGGTCATTTAATGTTTTATGCTTTTGAAAAAATATTAGGTCATCCCTTAAGTCAAAAAGTGCAAGAAGGTTTTTTTCGAATCGGACTGTTTTTATTACTATCATTGATGTTTTTTACAACTTTTAACGATCTAAAAGATCTAGGTTTATTTTGATTTATTAACATTTTTTAAATTTTAAAAATCCTTTAAAATCAACGTTTATTTAATAAATTACAATATATTGTGCTTTTTATACTAAGAGAAACTAATAAAATACTTGATTTATAAGCTTTTATGTAAAATATATTAAATAACCTTTAAAACTGGAGCAAAAAATGAACAAAAAACAGTTAATTGCTAAACTTTCTGGTTCACTAAACCTAAGTAAAGCAGATGCAGAACGAACTTTTGATATTATTACCAACACTATTCTTGATGCCTTAAAAGGTGACGATTCAGTGAAAATTGCTGGTTTTGGTACTTATAAAGTAGCTAAAAGAAAAGCTAGAGTTGGAAGAAACCCGAGAACAGGGGAGCAAATTCAAATTGGTGCTTCTCAAAAAGTTAAGTTCTTACCAGCTAAAGCACTTAAAGAAGTATTTAATAAGTAACATCATTTTAACTAACAGCCTTTTATGAAAAAAAAGGCTGTTAGTATATGCATAAACCACATAACTCTTTTTTCATTTAAACAATAGTTATTAAATCAGACCTCAATATAAGCAGATTCTTAAATGGGACCTTTTGTTAGTTTTACTTTAACTCGTATAAATCCCAAGAAGTTTTTTGTGCAACTCTATCATAGAGTTTTTTAGCTCTTAGATTATCATTAGCCGTTAGCCATCTTATCAAACCCCATCCCTTAGTGGTAGATATTTTTTTTAATTCACTAATTAATTGTTCTCCAATTTTTTTTCCTCTATGTTTTGGGTCAACAAATAAATCATCTAAAAAACCAATGTGTTTACCTTTTAAGGGTCGTGGCATTCTCCTAAAGTGAGCTAAAGCAACAACATCTCCTTCAGTTTCATAAACTATTCCATTAATTTCATGTTTTTTATCATGTAACCAACCCCAAACTGTTTCAAGAATTTGATCATTCATTTCAACTTTATAAAATTTAGCGTAGCCTTTATAAAGTTTTTGCCACTGTATCTGATCTTTTATTTGAATTTCTCTAATTAGATTGCTCATTTTCATCCCATAATTTTTTATAGTTAATGAACGGCGACAATCCATAACTAGAATTTATATTTGTTAAATGTAAAGAAAGACTTTTTAAAGGCGAAATACAAAATTCCTTCATATAAATTTCATTAAGATGTTTTTCAAAAGGATCATTTCTGTCTAAACAAGTATTATAAAAGTTATCCCAATATTTATTTAATAAAGGTTTAGTAGTCATGAAAGTACATAAAGTTTGATTGATAGTTCTCCAATGTCTTTTGTTTCCAATTAAAATATTTGTTTTTTCATTATTCATATATAAATATGGATAATCCGCAGGACACATAAAGATATCTTTATTTACCTGTGAAGCTATTCTTTCATATGATGCAATCATTTCTTCCATCATAGGCTCAAAATGTAAGTAGTCGTCTTCTACAAAAAAAACTAAATCTTCACCTTGTTCTTTTCCTATTTCAAAACTTTGAAGTAGACTTGCTAAATTCGAAAAAGTTTGATCATTTTTTTGTTGTTTGATTATATTTTTATATTTATCATGATTTAATTGACTAATGCTTATATCTAAACCACTTCCATCTATTAGTTTTTTAATCTTATTTAAATTTTCTTCTTTAGATTTGTCATCAACAATTATCGTTTTAAATTTAATATTTGGATATTTACTTTTGCAAAAATTAACTGATTTTATAAGTGAATTTAAAGATCTTAAAGAATATTCAATTTTAGGTAATTCAAATAATCTTTTCTTATTTTGATCCCATATCTCAATATCAGTATTAGTTCTGAATATCATAAGTACTGAACTAACTTTTTTAGTAATACTTACATCACCTAACGGTAGAACAATAGATTTTTCATTTATGATTGAAAGATCTTCATTTAATTTTTTTTGAAGAGTAGGTGAACTAAAATCACTTTGATCAATTATCTCGTAACCAAGAACTTTTGAAAGTTTAATAAATAGTTTTTTTATGATGCTTTTTTTCATATAATTGTTTATGATTAAATTTTTACAATATTATGAGTATTAAATCATCACAAACACTTGTTTCTGAAGCATTAAAAGAGATTAAAACTATTAGTCCAGAAGAAGCATTAAAGCTGTCTAATGAGGATAAATGTAATTTAATTGATATTCGAGATGTAAGAGAATTGCAAAAAGAAGGAAAAGTTGAGAATGCTCAACATATACCTCGAGGCATGTTGGAGTTTTGGCTAGACCCTGAAAGCATCTATTTTAAAGACGATAAATTAGATGTGAATAAAGAAATGGTTTTATTTTGTGCAGGCGGATTAAGATCAGCTCTAGCTGTTAAATCTTTACAAGATATGGGTTTTAAAAAGGTTTCTCATATTGATGGTGGTTTTGGCTCAATAAAACAAAGTAATTTTAAAATAGTTTAATCTAGTCGTACAAATTAATTCTTTTTGCATAAAATATTCTGACCACCCAATATATAATTATACCTATTGGTCCTATCAAATAGGTAATTAATAATGGAAAAAACATTAACATTTTATTAATACCAAATTTTTGAGAGTCTTTAACAATCCAACCACCACAAAATAAATTAATAGCTAAAAAGTGAGTCCAGAATAAAATTAAAAAAGAGTTATCAGAAAACAAGTTAGATAATCTGCTTAATCCTAGATAAAGATCAAAGTTTGTTAAAAAATTATAACCATTATGAAAAGTTATATAGAGCAAGTAACCATAAACTAAGCTTAAAACAAATATTGGAAAAATTGATGTCGTTAATATTCTACATATTTGCGACTGAGGAAAAATAATTAAAACAAACCAAAAAGGCAAAACACCTAAGTTCAACCAAAAATAGATCATTTCAATGGTAAAATATGTATAAATTTGTTCGATCATTATAAAAAGTATTATATTAAATCATAGAATGATTCCAATGAGAAATAGAAAAAAAACTCTAGAAGTTACTATTGAGGAGATGAGAAATTTTTCATTTTCATATATTCAAAAATATGCCCCATCAAAACAACAATTAAGAACATACTTATTAAAAAAATATTTAAAAGCATCGGTTCCCAATATAAAAAAGCAAGATATTACCGATTTGATAGATATTGTTTTGGTAGATCTCGAAAAAAGCAAATTTATTAGTGATAAATTTTATTCAGAAAGTAAATCAAGAAGCTTAATTCAAAGAGGTAGCTCCATTAACAAGATAAGAAGTTATTTAATTGGAAAAGGTATCAATGATAATTATATTAAAGAAACGATAGATAAAATTAAAGAAGAGAATTCAGACCAAGATTTTTTTTCTGGAATAAAAATTTGTAAAAAAAAAAGAATTGGACCTGCAAGAATAGAAGATAATAGGTCTCTTTTTTATAAAAAAGATATCTCTCTCCTTGCGAGAAACGGTTTTGATTTTGAAACTTCAAAAAAAATCATGGATATGAAAAAAGATGATTATATAAAGATTATTAAGTTACTTTAATTTTTTTTTTTTAGGTAAATATTCAATTTTATTTTTTATATAATTTTTTACAAAAACAAAAATCAATAAACCAAATATAGAAACTGAGACTATTATTATTAGTATTATCCTTAATTGTTCATTCATTAAATAATATTTTTACTTTTTAAAACTAAACTAGGATTTTTAAAATTTACTTTTCCATATAAAATTTCATCACCTTCAAAGTCAGTGACTTCACCTCCTGCTTGCTCAACAATTGCATGTCCAGCAGCAATGTCCCATTCACACGCTCTTGGTTCAGCAACATATAAATCAAATTCACCAGTAGCAACTACACAAAATTTTAAAGAACTTTTCATTTTTTGATAAGCTGTAATTTTATATTTTTGATGTATTTTTAAAATTTCTGATTTTAGTTCATTTGAATAGCTAACAGCTTTAATTTCATCACTATCTTTTTTTTTATTAATTAATTCTATTTCTTTATTATCAACTAACTCGTAACTATTTGACATTGCATAAGAGTAAAAAATTCTTTTCTTAGCTGGAGCTGTAATTATACCGATTACAGGTTTTTTATTTATTATTAATGCAGCATTTAATGTAAATTCATCTCTATTGTTGATGTAATCATTTGTTCCATCTATTGGATCTATCAGCCAAAAGTTATTTAAATTTTTATCATTTTTATGTGCTGAATTTTCTTCTGAGACTATTAATATATTTGGAGTTATTTCAGTTATTCTTTTTGTTAATATTTTATTAACTTCAATATCTCCATTTGTTACAGGAGTATTGTCATCTTTAATTTCCTTTTTCAACCCAGACTCTCGTAAACTTAAAGCAACACATCCTGCCTTGTTAAATGTTTCAATTAATGAAAGGGTAATTTTTTTTTTTTCTTCAATATTCATTTATTTATATATTTTTTCTATTTTAATGTTTTTAGCATTGATTACTTTTTTTCCCACATTCTCAAAGTTAATTGTAACTTTACCATTAATAATTGACTGAACTTGTCCTATTCCCCAATTTTTATTGTGTGGATTAGTGACTTTGTCACCTGGTTCATAATTTAAAATCATTTAATTTACTTATATAAAATTTAGGAATAAATATCATTAAATATGACAAAATTTAATTCAATTGGAATTGATAAAGAACCAAAAGATACTTTGGTTGTTGTAGCAATGTCTGGTGGTGTAGATTCTTCAACTGTAGCAGCGATGATGAAAAAAGAAGGTTATAACGTTATTGGTATCACCTTAAAACTTTATAATGATACAAAACAAACAGCTAAATCGAAACAATGTTGCGCAGGCCAAGATATCATGGATGCAAAAAGAGTTGCTGATAAATTGAAAATAGAACATAGAATACTATATTATCAAGATAAATTTAAAGAAGGTGTTATTGATAATTTTATAGATAGTTATTTAAATGGAGAAACACCAATCCCATGTGTGCAGTGTAATCAAACTGTTAAATTTACTGATTTATTCCAAGAGGCCAAAAATCTAAATGCAGATGCCTTGGTTACTGGTCACTATGTTAAAAGTATCACAGAAGGAGATAATACTAATATGTATAGAGGTATAGATTTAAATAGAGACCAAAGTTATTTTTTATTTAATACAACTAGAGAGCAACTTAACTTTTTAAGATTTCCCTTAGGTAATTTACTTAAAGATGAAACAAGAAATATTGCAAGAGAATTAGATCTTAACGTTGCTGATAAGCCAGACAGTCAAGATATTTGCTTTGTACCAAATGGTGATTATGCATCTGTTATAGAAAAATTTAGACCAAATTCATTTAATAAAGGCAATATAAAAAACATGGAAGGTAAAGTAGTTGGCATCCATGATGGGATTATTAATTATACAATAGGTCAAAGAAAAAGGATTAAGATTTCAGATAAAAATCCACTTTATGTAATTAAAATTATAGCTAATACAAATGAAATAATAGTTGGCAGTAAAGAGCATTTAATTAAAACGAAAATTAATTTAAAAGATCTGAATATTATAACGAGTGATAAAAAGGATTTTGATAAAGAATTATTTGTAAAAGTAAGATCAACTGGAAAATTAATAAAAGCTAAAATTGACATAAGCAATAAATCAGCAAATGTAGATTTATTAGAAGAAGAACATGGAATTGCACCAGGACAAGCTTGTGTATTTTATTCTAAAAATGATAATGGTCACAAAGTTCTTGGGGGTGGTTGGATTGTTTCATAAGTAAACTTATAATTAATTAGTAATAATATGATAAAGTGGAGAATGTTAGGCCTAGGAAATGTAGCAAATTCATTTACAGAAGTAATCAAAAAAGTTGAAAATGCAGAATTAGTTTTAATTGCGAGCTTGTCAAAAAATAAACTTAATTCATTTGGAAAAAATTTAATATTATGGAAAAATACTTTATATAAGGTTTAAAAAAACTTAATTATGGATAGTAAAAATATTTTTGTATGGTCACCGTTTACATCTAAAATTGGAACTATTAATAATGTAATAAACAGTTACTACAGCTTAATTAAATTTTCAAAATTAAATTTTTTTAATGTAAACTTGATTAATGTTTTTGGTGAATGGAATGATTTTTCACAGGAAATAAAAGAAAAAAAAATTGAACATATTAAGTTAAATTCAGCAAGATTTATTAATCAATGGAATAAAGAAGGATTTTTAAAAAGTAGATTTTCATACATGTTAATATTTATTTTTTCATTTATTCCACTACTAAAACTAATTCAAAAAGAAAAACCTAATTTTTTTATAGCTCATCTTATTACATCGCTGCCATTAATAATATTTACATTTTTTAACTTTAAAACAAAATTGATTTTAAGTATAGCTGGCCATCCCAAAATTAGCTTTGTTAGAAAATTTATTTGGAAATTATCTTCAAAAAAGCTGTTTAAAATTATATGTCCGTCTAATGAGTTAAAAGAAATGCTTATTAGCCAAAATATATTTAATGAGAGTAAAATCGTTGTTATCCAAGACCCACACTTGATAATAAAAAAAATTGAAAAATTAAAAAATGAAAAAACTTATGACACTTTTTTTGATGGTAATAAAATTTTAATTTCTATAGGTCGACTTACAAAACAAAAAAATTATACATTTTTAATATCAAATTTCAAAAAATTATTAGCAAAATATGATGATATTAAACTCTTAATAATCGGTGATGGCGAAGAAAAAAAATTATTACAAAATCTTATAACAAAACTTAAGATTGAAGACAAAGTAAAGTTACTGGGTTATGAAAAAAATATTTATAAATATTTAAAAAATTCTAAATATTATATTTCAACCTCAAAATGGGAAGGCTCTAGTTTGGCAATGATTGATGCAGCTTATATGGGATTGTCCTTACTATGCAGCGATTGTCCAACTGGTAGAAAAGAATTTATAGATAAAGATAAAAAAGGTTTTCTTTTTACCGAAGGTGATAGTGAGAGTTTCTTATATAAATTTAACGAAATGTATAAATTAAACCCTCATGAAACTAAAATTAAATTAATTAAAGCTAAAAAAGAATCTAAAAAATTTACACTTCTAAATCATTCTTTAAGATTAAGTAATATTCTTTATAGTTGAGAATTTTTGTATCGTATCAATTTGAGAGTAACTTTTTTTTATTCTAAAAATAACCATCGATATAAAGTTGGAGGTGGTAGATGGATTACAAAGTAAGATTTATTATTTAATTTTTTTCCACATAAAAAATGTTAATAAATAAAAAGTAATTACGCCCAGGAAGTAATTCCACTCTAAAGCATGTTTCAAAAATTTATTTCCAGGCAAACTTACTAGAGGTATGCTAATAATAGCAACTACGATTAAAAGTGAAACTAAAAATAATTTAATATTTAAATATTTTCTATTTATAAAATCATCTAATTTATTCTTAAAAGAATAAAGTGTTACAACTAAATATGCTTGAGCAACAACCTCAAAAATGATGAATGATAGCATTACCACTCTTCTAAATAATTTATACAAGTCATTATCAAATTTAATTCCTAAAAATATGGTGTGAATTGTTAGTGCTACAGCAGAAGCAATTCCAAAAAATACTACTTTTTTTAAATATTTGTGATCTTTTTCAAAATATTGAATTATCTCTTTATTATAAAGCCAATACTTGATCAGCAGAAATGAAGTTAAAAGCATTAGTGGTTTAAATATTAAATATGCCGGGAAGTATCTAGCCGTTCTACTTATGGACACTCCACCATCAATATAAGGAAATATACTGAAAATTCTAAATTGACCTGGTATTAAAAAATGTAATTGAGTTGTTAGTATTAAACATGCATTAATAGCAAAAAAAGGAACTATAAATACCCAAATACTTATGGATTTAACTTTTTGTATGACATCCATTTGAAAGTTATTTTTTCTTATTCTTTTTTCTAGCTCTTCTTTTTTTAGAGCCCATTTTTCTTCGCCCTCTATGTTTTTTTGGGTAACCCATATGATCCTATTTTTATAATTTTATTGACTTATTTGAGGGATATAGCATTCTCATCTCTACTTATCAAATTTTTTTATGAGCAAATCTTTCAAGACATTTCTAAAACATTCAGCAAAAGATTACCATAACCAGTCGGTTAACCCACCTGTTGTTCGTGCTTCGACTATTATTTTTAAATCCATGCAAGATATCAGAAAAATGCAGAATAAAGCCAAAAAAGATCCCACAGGAGGTCACTTTGACTACGGTAGACAGGGAACTTCTACAACACATGTTCTTCAAAAAATTTTAACAAAAATAGAAGAGAGTTATCATGTTTTCTTAACTTCAACAGGGTTTGGTTCAGTTTTTTTAGCAATTTTTAGTGTAGCCCGTCCTGGAGATGAAATTCTTGTGGCAGACCCAGTTTATAGTCCAACGCGTTTATTGACTCAAGATTTTCTAAAAGAATTTAATATTAAAACAGTTTTTTATGATCCACATAATTTAAAAACTTTAGAAAAAAGTATAACCAAAAAAACAAAATTAATTTTTGTTGAGAATCCAGGAAGTAATTCTTTTGAATTTCAAGATTTGGGTAAAATTATATCTATAGCAAAAAAACATAAATTATTTACAGCTATTGATAATACATGGGCTACACCATATTTTTTTAAACCAATTAAATTAGGTTTTGATATGTCTATAGTATCAGCAACAAAGTATTATTCTGGCCATTCAGATGTAATGGGAGGAAGTTTGGCTGTTAATAAAAAAGTTTTTAAACATGTTCAGAAAACAGATAAAGTTACAGGTTTAAGATTAGGTCCAGATGATGCTTACTTAATTATGAGAGGTTTAAGAACTTTAGATGTTCGTTTGGACAGACATGAAGAAAATGCAAAAAAAGTTGCAGGTTTTTTATCAAAATACAAAAATATTAAACTTCTATACCCATATAAAAAAGACTCCTTTAATTTTAGAATGTGGAAAAAATATTATTCTGGTGCATCTGGCTTAATGGGTCTTAGAATAAAATCAAAAAATAAAAATTCAGTTATTAAATTTGTAAATTCTTTAAAATTATTTGGTTATGGTTACAGCTGGGGTGGTTTTGAAAGTCTTGCTTTACACCAAGAAACAAGAGAGCAAGGAAATAGAAAATACTTAAATTTACCAAATGATGAACACTTAGTTAGATTACATATTGGTTTAGAAGACTCAAAAGATTTGATTAATGATTTAAGAAAATCTCTTAAACATATTAAATGAGTTCAGAAAAATTTATTAAAAGTAATACGGCATTAGTAACTTTAATTGCTGCTTGTGCAGTTGTTTTAATTTCACTTGGTGTAAGACAAACGTTTGGTTTGTTTTTTATGGATTTTAAAGACGACCTTGGAATATCTCTTACTCAATCTGGTTTAGCAATTGGTCTTCAAATGTTAATGTGGGGATTATCAGGACCTATTTTTGGAGTGATTGCTGATAAATATGGAGGGCATAAAGCTATTTTTTTAGCATTTATTTTTTATATAGCAGGTATTTATTTTTTATATTCAGGCCCAAATACTGGTATTTTTTTTCAAATTGATCTGGGAATTTTAGTGGGTATTGGTTTAGGTGGTACAGCAATAAGTATTCCAATGTCAATTGTAGGTAAACATTTTCCTTTATCAAATAGAACTATAGCCATGAGCATAGTTACTGCTGTTGGTTCATTTGGATATTTTATTTCACCACTGTATACATCATATTCACTAGCAAATAATGGTTGGATTAATACTTTATTTATTTTTTTTATTGTTTTAGTTATAGGTCTTATTATATCATTTTTTGTTAGGTCACCTTCATTAGCTCAATCAATTCAAAAAGTGAATGACCAAAGCACACTAAGTGCTCTTTCAGAAGCTTTTAAATCGAAAAGCTATGTACTTTTAACTGCTGGTTTTTTTGTTTGTGGATTTCATATAACTTTAGTAGGCACTCATGTTCCCACATATGTGATTGATAGAGGTTTAGAAGGTTGGACTGCAGCTACAATTTTATCTTTAATTGGTTTGTTTAATATATTTGGCTCTCTCTTAAGTGGTTATTTATCGACTAAAATGAGTAAAAAAATTATTTTAAGTGGAATTTATTTATTAAGAGGAGTTTCAATCTGTTTTTTTATTTTTTTACCACCAAGCAATATTAGTGCATTTATTTTTGGTGCAAGTTTTGGTTTTTTATGGCTATCAACTGTACCAGCTACAATAGGAATAGTAGCTCATATTTTCGGAACCAAACATCTTGGACTTTTGTATGGGATTGTTTTTTTAAGTCACCAAATAGGTTCTTTCTTTGGTTCATATCTGGGAGGTCTATTCCATGATTTATATGGCTCATATGACTATGCATGGTATTTAGCTATTGCATTATCTATTTTTGCTGGAATTATACATCTACCAATTAAAGAAGTGCCAGCTTTAAGATTAAAAACAGTATAATAAATTGATTACACAAGATTATTTAAAATCTATTAGCAAGTCTAAAAAACCTTTTGTTATTTATAAATCAAATAAAGGTTTTGATCTTTATACAAATTTTTCTAAAAAAATTATTTTAACAAATAAAAATATTCATAATTTTATTAATAAAATAAGCAAAAATAGATCAAAAAATAAAAATACTGATTTATATATAGGTTTTTTTGGATATGAGATTCTAAATAATTTAATTGGTATAAAACCGCCTAAACAAAAAGGTTTAAAATTTCCCAAAGGAATTTTTTACAAACCAGAAATAAAAGTAAGTTTAACAAATAAATTAAATTATATAAATGAAGATTTAAAAGTTTTGAATAATGATTTTAAAATTAACATAAATAAAAAATCATATAACAAAATATTTAGTAAATTTAAGAAGAAAATTAAATCAGGCCAAACGTATCAAATTAAGATATGCACCAAATATAGAAATAAATCAAAAATTGATCCAATAGATTTTTTTTGTAGGCTATCAGAAACTAATCTTGCACCAGAAGCTTTTTTAATTAAAGATAAAGAATTTTCCATAATTAGTTGTTCACCTGAAAATTTAATAACTAAAAAAGGCAACTATATTTCAACCAAACCTATTGCCGGTACATTAAAAAAAACAAAAAAATTTAATAAGATTAAAGCACTTAATTTTTTTAATAAAAATATTAAAGAAACCAAAGAACACAATATGATTGTTGATATGGAACGAAGTGATTTATCAAAAATATGTACACCAGGATCAGTAAAGATTGTTAAAAAGAAAATAATTGAAGAATATAGAGATCTTTATCATTATGTAAGCTTGGTAGCTGGTAAATTAAAAAGAAATACATCTACACTAGATATTATAAGATCTATGATGCCAGGAGGTTCTGTTATTGGTTGTCCTAAGATAAGCACACTTAATTTATTAAATGCACAAGAAAGAGAAAGTCGTAATATCTATACTGGTAGCTTTGGGTATATAAAATTTAATGGAGATATGAGATTTAATATTATTATTAGAGCAATTTTAAATTATAAAGAATATTCCGAAATTTCAGTTGCCTCTGGGGTCGTTATTGACAGTAACTCCAGTCATGAATTCAGTGAAAATTATATCAAAGCTAAAGCATTAATGGATCTTTATAAATGATTTATATAATTGATCATGATGACTCATTTACACATAATGTAGTTCATCAATTTGCAAAGTTTGATGATATAGAATGCGATAATTTCAATGAAATTAATCAAAAAAAATTAAACAAAGCAAAAGTTATAGTTTTTTCACCAGGGCCTGGAGCACCTAAAGATTACCCCTATAGCTCAAAAATATATAATAAGTTTAAAAAAAAAAAGAAAATCATCGGCATATGTCTTGGTTTTCAACAAATACTTCATAGTGAAAATGCTAAAATTATTGAACAAAATAAAATTTATCATGGATTTCAGTCAGAAGTAAAAGTAACGAGCAACAATTCTTTATTTAAAAAAAATAAAAAATTTAAGGTAGGTAGGTACCATTCACTTAAATTAAAAGAACCATTTTATGCAAAAAATTTTGAAATCACAATGAGGTGTGCTATTTCAAATGTTGCAATGGCAATAGAAAATAATAAAGATAAAATTTATGGATTTCAATTTCACCCAGAATCTTTTTTAACTGAAAATGGCAACTTACTTATTAAAAAAATCTTATCAGCATAAAGATCTTAAAGAAGTTAACTTTAAAGATTTATGGGGTGATAATGGCGTGTTCACTACAATGTGGATATTTGGAAATCCTGCTAAAATTTTATTTTTTAAAAAACATATTGAAAATCTAATAAAATCTTTAACAGTTTACAAAATAAATAAACCTAATTTAGAAAATAATATTCTTAAGTTAATAAAAATGAATATTAAGAAAAATAAAAAATATAATCATTTATTAAGAGTTGCTGTAAATAAAAAAATTATTTCAGTATCTTTAAGAAGACGATTAAATCAAAAATTAAAATTTAATTTGAAGCTAGTTAATTATAATCGTAACAAGCCTGAGTTTAAAAATTTAAAGTATCAAGTAATATTAAAATATCTTTCAAAGATGAATTCCACTACTTCAGATATTGGCTTGTGTAATAATGGAAAAATATTTGAAAGTGGAACATCAAATATATTATTTATTAAAAAAGATTATATATTTTCCCCAATTAATAAAATTTATAAAGGTATTACATTAAAATTTTTTGAAAATAAATTAGGAAAAATTATAAAGAAAGACATTTTAATTAAATCTTTACAAGAATATGATGAAATAATTCTTGTTGGATCAGGTAAAGGCGTTACATCAGTAAGCACTATTAATGACATTAAATGGAAGAGAAAAAATTTAAAATTTTACAAGATTTTATCAAATTTTTATAAGACAGAGATAAACAAATGTTCAATTTATAGATAAAAATAATATGAAAGATCCTAATAACTCTTGTTTGTTTTGTAATGTAAAAAAAAGTGGTTTGGCTGATGAAAATAAATTAGCTTATGCTAGTTATGATTCTTATCCAGTAACAAATCTGCATTGTTTAATAATTCCCAAGCGACATATTAAAGATTATTTTAAATTAACTGATGAAGAAATTATTGCATGTAATGAATTGATAAAAAAAATAAAAAAGGATATTGAGATTAAAGACGACACTGTTAAAGGATTTAATATTGGAACTAATTTAGGAAAAGTTGCTGGCCAATCAGTTATGCACTGTCATATTCATTTAATTCCAAGACGAGAAGGTGATGTTGAAAACCCACAGGGTGGAGTTAGGTCAGTGATACCATTAAAACAACACTATATTCGTAAATCATAAGTTGCATGTATTAATAAAAAATAGCGACCGATATAAAGGTTGATCTATTATTTTATCTATATTAGAAACATTTGAAATAAATTGAGATTCTATTATAAGAGCTACTGATATGATGTCTGTTAATCCATTTTCCGTACTAGCCGAAAGTGTACCTTCTATATTTATACAAGGTTTTGTCCTTGTAATGGTTGCTTTAGTAGTTATTGGAACATTAGTAGATATAATTCACAAAAAAAACGTTAAGTATTTCTTTAATAATGCAAAAAAAGCAAAACTTTCTGCAACAAGAGAGCTCGGTATGGGTGAGAGAGTTTCTGTTATAACAAAAACAGTAGTTCACGACATTGCAACTACAGCGGAACTAGGTGCAGGTAAAAGACGAGTTGCGCACGTCTTAGGAATGTATGGAACTATTTTGTTTTGGATTGCATCAGTTGTTATGATTTTTTGTTATGTAACTAAAGATACAACGACACCAACAATATGGCCAATGATGTGGCACGTAGGTGCAATAATGACATGTGTAGGTGGTTATTGGTTTTGGCTCTTCTTAAGAGTAGATGTATTAGCTGAAGCTTATCCTTGGTACAGAATTATTAAGGCTGATTTATTTGTATTAGCACTCTTATCATGTGCAACATTTGGTTTAGCTTGGTCTTACACTCAATCATTAAATTTAGAAAATAGATGGGATGACAAAGTATTTTTAACTTTATATATTGTTTCTAACATAGTCTTATTTGGTGGCGTATATTGGTCAAAATTTGCACACATGTTTTATAAACCTGGTGCAGCTATTCAAAAAAATTTAGCAGAAGCTGATGGTTCAAGAGATAATCTTCCACCGTTAGCAGATGCACCTAAACAATTTGGCTTAGGTATTAAAAGAGAACAACCAAAACATTATTAAAAATTTATGGTGAAAAACAATTTAAATAAAGAGGTAAAATAATATGTCAACTTTTGTATATATGACTAGGTGTGATGGATGTGGTCACTGTGTGGATATTTGTCCATCTGATATCATGCACATTGATGAAAATATTAGAAGAGCAGTTAATATTGAACCCAATTTTTGTTGGGAATGTTATTCTTGTGTAAAAGCTTGTCCAAACCACGCAATAGATGTTCGTGGATATGCTGATTTTGCTCCTATGGGCCATAGCGTTAGAGTTAGACGTGAAGAAGAAAAAGGAACTATATCTTGGAAGATTAAATTTAGAAATGGAACTGAAAAAGATTTTGTGTCCCCAATTACAACTAAACCTTGGGGTAAATTTATTCCAAAATTAGCTGAAGGTGAAAAACCAAACCCAGGAGAAATTAATTCTCAGAGACTTTACATGGAACCTAAAGGATTAAACATTGATGGTGAATTACCATCTGTACCTAAAAATTCATTTAAAAAAGGAGTTTACTATTAATGGCTAGTCATAAAACACATTATGAAGATTGTGATGTACTTGTAGTTGGTGGTGGTATGGCTGGTACAGGTGCTACTTTTGAAGCTAGACATTGGGGCAGAGATTTAAAAATTATTTGTGTTGAAAAAGCAAATATTGATAGAAGTGGGGCGGTTGCTCAAGGTCTATATGCAATTAATTGTTATATGGGAATGCAATGGGGTGAGAACCAACCAGAAGATCATGTAAGATATGCTCGTAATGACTTAATGGGAATGGTTAGAGAAGATTTAGGTTATGATATGGCACGTCACGTTGATTCAGCTGTACATATGTTTGATGAGTGGGGCTTACCTATGATGAAAAATGAAGAAACGGGCCGTTACCTTAGAGAAGGTAAGTGGCAAATTATGATTCATGGTGAAAGTTACAAACCAATTGTTGCTGAAGCAGCTAAAAAATCTGCAGATAAAATTTATAATAGAATTATGATCACTCATCTTTTAATGGATGAGGAGCTAGAAAACAGAATAGGTGGCGCAGTTGGTTTTAATATGCGTACTGGAGATTTTCATGTATTTAGAGCAAAAACTGTAATTGTTGCAGCTGGTGGAGCATCTCATATTTTTAAACCAAGAGCAGTTGGTGAAGGAATGGGAAGAACTTGGTATGCACCTTGGAGTAATGGTTCTGCTTATGCATTACCTATAGCTGTTGGCGCTAAAATGACACAAATGGAAAACCGTATTGTATTGTGTAGGTTTAAAGATGGTTATGGTCCTGTAGGAGCTTATTTTTTACATCTTAAAACTTATACTCAAAATGCTAATGGAGAGAATTATGAGAAAAAATGGTACGATCAAACTAAAGAATTAGTAGGTGAATACATTGATCACCACCCAACTCCAACATGCTTGAGAAACCATGCTTTTATTCAAGAAACAATGGCTGGTGGTGGACCAATTCATATGGTTACAACGGAGGCTTTCCAAGATCCACATTTAGAGACTGTTGGATGGGAAAATTTCTTAGGTATGACTGTTGGTCAAGCTGTTGTTTGGGCATCTCAAAATATTGATCCAAAATACACAAACCCTGAACTAACAACATCAGAACCATATGTAATGGGCTCTCATGCTACTTGTTCAGGAGCTTGGGTTAGCGGACCTGAAGATCTTTCACCTCCAGAATACTTCTGGGGTTACAACAGAATGTTAACAGTAGATGGACTTTTTGGAGCAGGTGATACAGTAGGTGGAAGTGCACATAAATTTTCATCAGGTTCTTTTACAGAAGGTCGTTTAGCAGCAAAAGCTGCTGTTAAATATATACAAGATCAAAAAGCAGAAGGCATTAAAGTTACTGATAAACAATGTGATGACTTTAAGACTAAAATATTTAAACCTTTAGAAACCTACACTGTAGCTCAAAATGAAATTACAGGTGGAACTGTTTCACCAAGTTATATTTCACCAATTCAAGGACTTCAACGCCTTCAAAGAATTATGGATGAATATGTAGGTGGAATAGCTACTAACTACATGACAAATGCAAATATGCTTAAAAAAGGCTTAGAATTACTAGCTTGGTTAGAAGAAGATTTAGAGAAGATCGGTGCTGAAGATTTACACCAACTTATGAGAGCTTGGGAGTTAAAACATCGAACTTTAACTTCACAATGTGTGACTGAACACACAATGTTTAGAGAAGAAACGCGTTGGCCAGGTTATTACTATAGAGGGGACCACATGAAACTAGATGATGATAATTGGCATTGCCTAACAGTTTCTAAACGTGATCCTAAAACTGGTAAATTTAGCTTAGAAAAAGTGCCTGTTTATCACATAGTAGATGAGAACGAGAAGAAAAAAGCTTCTTAATAAAAGTTAAACATAAATATGAATTTTTTAGAAAAATCGGACGATGAAATTATAGCTATAGCTAAACCTATTTGGCATAATCTTGTTAAATCATCAAACATGAAAGATTATGGTGGTTTTACTAAAGAAT
>LWDU01043114.1_pt1 | contig 23975 bp, 26 predicted proteins | sample 727161 | NCBI WGS metagenome assembly LWDU01 (sample SAMN04566230, study PRJNA314399) | hydrothermal vent metagenome | isolation source: deep sea hydrothermal plume seawater | place: Mexico: Gulf of California, Guaymas Basin | collected 2004-07-11
ATGCCGCCTCTTTTGTTTTTATCCTTGGTATTGCTAATATATAAATTTGATCCATGACGCGGTTTATTTTTATTACTGGGGGAGTGGTATCCTCTTTGGGAAAAGGTTTGGCTTCTGCCGCCCTAGCTTCCCTTCTTCAGGCTCGGGGCTTTAAGGTTCGTATACGGAAGTTGGATCCTTATTTGAATGTTGATCCGGGTACCATGAGCCCGTATCAACATGGGGAAGTTTTTGTTACCGATGATGGTGCTGAGACGGATTTGGATCTAGGTCACTATGAGCGTTTTACATGCGTTGATGCTAAACAAAGTGATAATGTGACTACGGGTCGGATATATTCCGATGTAATAGCTAAGGAGCGTCGCGGTGAATACCTGGGTGCAACTATACAAGTGATCCCACATGTTACAGATGCAATTAAAAACTTTACCACATCTAATTTAGAGGATGAAGATTTTGTTTTAGTTGAGATTGGAGGCACCGTAGGTGATATCGAAGGAACGCCTTTTTTAGAAGCCATTCGTCAACTCGGTTATGAACTAGGCCGTGACCGGACCATGTACATTCATCTGACCCTTTTACCTTACATTGCCGCCGCAGGTGAGCTGAAAACCAAACCGACACAACACTCAGTTAAAGAGCTGTTGAATGTTGGAATTCAAGCGGACTTACTGCTTTGCCGGGCAGACCGTAAATTACCGGATGGTGAACGTAAAAAGATAGCATTATTCTGTAATGTTCGGGAAGAAGCAGTTGTGCCTGCTTTGGATGTAAAATCCATCTATGAGGTACCAATTAGTTATCACGAACAAGGACTTGATAAGGAAGTATGTCGTCACTTTGGTTTGGAGACCGTCAAGCCAAACTTAGAAGCGTGGCGTTTGGTAGTACAACGTGCCACCTTCCCGGAAGGCGAAGTTAATATAGCCGTTGTTGGCAAATATACTGGGTTATTAGATGCATACAAATCGTTAGCCGAAGCTTTGGCCCATGGGGGTATTGCAAATAACGTAAAAGTGAATTTGAAATGGCTAGAGTCCGAAATATTTGAGGCCAGTGATACAATCAATCAGCTTGAAGATTGTCATGGTATTTTGGTTCCAGGCGGTTTTGGTGAGCGTGGTGCTGAGGGTAAAATTAATGCCGCTAAGTTTGCTCGAGAAAAAAAAGTGCCGTATTTTGGAATTTGTTTTGGTATGCAGATGGCTGTGGTTGAAGCGGCACGTAACCTTGCCGGCTTAAAACAGGCTGGGACTAGTGAATTTGGTTTATGTAAGGATGTTGTTGTTGGCTTAATGACCGAATGGGAAAAAAATGGTAAAATCGAAAAACGCAACGAAAGTAGTAATAAAGGCGGAACGATGCGCCTAGGGGCATATCCTTGTAAATTAGGTAAAAAAACCCGCGTTCAAAAAATATATGGTAAAAAGAATATTAGTGAGCGTCACAGACATCGGTATGAGGTAAATATGGCCTATGAGGATAGGTTGTCGGCCGTTGGCTTGATTTTCTCTGGAAAGTCTCCCGATGGAATTTTGCCCGAAATAGTAGAAATTCCCGAACATCCATGGTTTATTGGAGTTCAATTCCATCCAGAATTAAAATCTCGACCGTTCCAGCCGCACCCTCTATTTACGGATTTTATTCGGGCTGCGGTAGATCAATCACGATTGGTATGATGTTATTATGAGTTTGCCTAAAGTTGTAAAAGTTGGACCTTATTCAATTGGAAATGATCGTAAGATTAATATCTTAGCTGGACCTTGCGCCATGGAGAGCCGTTCGCACGCGTTAGAGATGGCCCTTGCGCTTAAGGAATTAGCGGTTCAATTTGACGTCGGCATAATTTATAAATCTTCTTATGATAAAGCTAATCGAACTAGTGTCTCAAGTAATCGTGGTATTGGGATATCAGAGGCTGTACCCATATTTGCTGACATCAAGGAAATCACGGGTTTGCCCGTTGTGACTGATGTTCATAGTGCAAATGAATGTGCCATTATCGGCGAGGTCGTTGATGTAATTCAGATCCCGGCATTTCTATGCCGTCAGACCGATTTGCTTATAGCTGCTGGGAACACAGGTAGGGCACTAAATATAAAAAAAGGGCAATTTTTAGCGCCTTGGGATATGGCCAATGTGGTAAAAAAAGTGGAGAGTACTGGTAATACGAATATTATGCTTTGTGAGCGTGGGGCAACTTTTGGATATAATACGTTGGTTTCGGATATGAGGTCATTACCAATAATGGCTAAAACTGGCTATCCAGTAATATTTGATGCGACCCATTCGGTGCAGCAGCCTGGGGGAGAAGGAAGCACTTCTGGTGGAGATCGGGAGTATGCGCCCGCACTGGCACGTGCTGCCGTCGCGGTTGGTGTTGCAGGCATTTTTATGGAAACACACCAAAATCCCGATTCCGCACCCAGTGATGGGCCGAATATGATTTATTTAAATAAGCTAGCTGGGATTATTGAAACGCTATTAGAAATTGATGTTATCTCTAAGAANNTAACGGATTCAAATTAAATTTACTTTTATTGAAATTGCCGAGTTTTAATAACTCAAATATATTTAAAAGCCTAAATTAATAGGGCTAAATTATGTTAAGGAAGTAAATTATGACTGCAATTGTTGACATACACGCTCGGGAGATTATTGACTCTCGCGGGAACCCAACCGTTGAAGTGGATGTCGTTTTGGAAAGTGGTGCCTTTGGTCGCGCGGGTGTCCCCTCGGGCGCTTCTACTGGAATTCATGAAGCTGTTGAATTACGGGATGGTGACAGAGCGCGTTATGGTGGTAAGGGAGTATTGAATGCATGTGAAAACGTAAATTCGGAAATCTTTGAGGCCCTTGTTGGAATGGATGCTGAGGACCAAATCCATATAGACAACATATTAATTGAACTTGATGGGACGGAGAACAAATCCCGTTTAGGTGCCAATGGAATACTTGGAGTTAGCCTAGCCATTGCGAAAGCGGGAGCAGAAGAGGCTTCGTTGCCACTTTATAGATATATAGGTGGTACTCATAGCAAGATTTTGCCTGTACCGATGATGAATATAATCAACGGTGGTGAACACGCCGACAACGCAATCGATATTCAAGAATTTATGATCATGCCAGTTGGCGCTGACAGTTGCTCCGATGCCATTCGTATCGGTTCTGAGATTTTTCAAACCCTAAAAACATCCCTTCAAGATGCAGGATATAATACTAATGTTGGTGATGAAGGTGGCTTTGCACCAAGCCTTTCCAGCTCAGAGGAGGCACTTAGTTTTATAGTAAAGTCTATCGAGACGGCAGGGTTTAGGCCTGGAGAAGACGTTATGCTCGCGTTAGATGCTGCGTCAAGCGAGTTTTATAAAGATGGGTGGTATGAGTTGGCGGGTGAAAATAAGCGACTAGATTGCGAAGGAATGGCGCGATATTATGATAAACTCCTAAGTAAATTCCCAATTATTTCAATCGAGGATGGAATGAGCGAAGATGACTGGGATGGTTGGAAGTATTTAACAGCAGAAATTGGCCATAAGTGTCAGTTGGTTGGCGATGATTTGTTTGTGACCAACGTCAAACGATTGAGAGAAGGAATTAGTCAGGGCATTGCTAATTCGATTCTAATCAAAGTGAACCAAATAGGAACACTTAGTGAAACACTTGAAGCTGTAGAAATGGCACATAAAGCTAAATATACTTCAGTTATATCGCATCGTTCTGGTGAAACAGAAGATTACACGATTGCCGATATCGCTGTTGCTACCAACGCAGGTCAGATTAAAACAGGTTCGTTATCGCGCTCAGATCGCCTAGCAAAATATAATCAGCTTATTCGTATTGAGGAAGAATTAGGATCAGCCGGGAGTTTTGCGGGTATGCCCCTACTAAGTTAATCGTTATGAAAGTTTTACGCAAAATATAGTTGGTCTAACCTTATATTATTTTGTGGTTGGCACATTTTAACCGGTTGTGATTAAATTTAACGTTTAGTGCCTTTAGTTTAAAAAATCATTTAGTCAAATAAATAAAAATAAAAAATTCTATTTTATATTAATGTTATATTAATATTTAAGAATCATATTCGATTTCCACAAAAGAGTTCGGCAGAAAAGTCCGATCAAAGCTAAATATGGATGGCTTAATTCTCCTCCAGTATGTACCAGGGGGAAACCCGTCCCAGGTTATCATTATTTCGTTGATCATGCGTTAAAGTTTAAACTTATCGCGGTTAATCTCTCTATTTACCGCATTTAACTGGATCAGAGTAGTGATAACGGCAGAACGCCGATTGGGGAACTATGAAGTTTCTAACTGAGTTACGCTTGCGATCCAGTCACATAATTGGGCCTGTTATCGGATCGTGTTTAATATTTTATTTTATTTATCATGCCGTTCAAGGTGATAGGGGTTTGATCGCATTCTGGCAATTAACTAAACAAGTTACCCAGGCAAAAAACACACATTCGATATTGAGCCGCAAACGTGCCCGGATTAAAAACCGCGTAACCTTATTAAATCCACATAGTCTGAATAGTGATATGTTAGAGGAACGTGCACGTTTTATGCTGGGATATAGTAAGCCCGGTGAGATCGTTATATTTCGAAATTAATCGTCGATAATTTAAAGGTATTTATTTCGTAATATCGGCTCTGGGAACAGAGTTTGCATTATAGACGCGGATTTAATTTGCCTTAATTACACTAGCGGTAGCATTATAAAATCTCTGAAACCTTTGCGTTTAGAAAGACGATTTAACCACGCTTTTAAGTTAGGTAAATCGGGCCATTTCATAAAATCTTCTGGTAGTGCGTAATAACGATATATTGCACAGCCGGCTGGAATGTCTCCCATTGAAAATTTATCTCCTGCAATAAAAGATCTATCGGATAAAAAATCATTTAGGAGTGAGGTTTCTCGGTGACAGATTTTTATGTTTTTGCAAATAAAATTCAGATCGCGGTGTTTTGGTTTAATCCGAATAAGTCCCCAAAATACTGGGCGAAGGGCGTTCCAGAGATCTGTTGCCTGCCATTCCATCCAACGTTCAGCTTCGGCGCAGGCTTCTGGTTCAGTAGGGTACAGTTTGCCTTCCGGATAGGAATGAGCAAGATAGCGAACGATTGCGTTGGATTGGCGCAATAAAGTACCATTATCATCAAAAGTTGGTATTTGCGCTGCAGGGTTGAATTTGCGGTAATTAGGTGAATCGATTGAGCTAACAGTTCCATTTTTGTCTACCCACTCAAATTCAAGACCAATTTCTTCTAAAGTCCAAGCAACTTTTTGGACATTGATAGAAGAAACCCTTCCATATAAACGGCGCATTAAAATCCTGATCAGACAATTTAGTAACTTCTAAATTATAATTTCTAAAAGGTTAGGTACGGTTTGCCAATATGTTTAATAAAGATAGAGGTTTTAGAGTTTAATCTTGCGTAAAAGACGTTTGTAGTTGTCATATATTTCCAGCTATCTATAAAGTTAATCAATATTTAGTTAATTATAAAATTATTGTTGCAAAACAATAGGTTCAGGTGCATCGTGCATTTGGATTTACCATCAAATCAAAGCCTTAAAATACTTTTATATTTTCATTTGGTCCTGAATTTATATAGGGAAAATGTATTATTTAATACTGGGTCTGCTTAATTAAAAAAGGATGGCTAGTATGGCCAAAGAAACTAGTAAACGCAAAAAAATAAAAAAACGTAAAGTTATAAAAAAGTCGCCACGGTTACAACCAACTTCTACTCCAGAAGAATTACTTAACTACTATAAAGATATGCTTTTAATTAGACGCTTTGAAGAAAAGGCGGGGCAGTTATACGGCATGAGTATGATTGCTGGTTTTTGTCATTTGTATATTGGGCAAGAAGCCGTTGTTGTTGGAATGCAAGCTGCTGCCAATAGAGAGATTGATACCGTTATTACCAGTTATCGTGATCATGGTCACATGTTGGCTAGTAATATGGATCCGAAAGGAGTGATGGCTGAGTTAACAGGAAGAAGTGGCGGGGACTCTAAAGGCAAACGAGAAAAATTTTTTCGGAGGACACGGAATTGTTGGTGCTCAAGTACCAATAGGAACCGGCCTAGGGTTTGCTCACAAATACAAAAAAGATGGTGGTGTTTGCATGACTTATTTTGGTGACGGTGCATCTAATCAAGGACAGGTTTTTGAATCTTTCAACATGGCGTCTCTTTGGAACTTACCTGTCGTTTATGTTATTGAAAACAATCGTTATGCAATGGGTACTTCTGTTAAGCGAGCGTCCTCTAATCAAGAACTTTTTTCTAGGGGAGAAGCTTTTGGTATTCCAGGAGTTAGCGTTGATGGAATGGATGTTTTGGCGGTAAAAGAAGCAGGAATAAAAGCTTTGAAATATGCGCGCTCTGGAAAGGGTCCTTTCATTTTAGGTATGCAGACATATCGTTACCGAGGGCACTCGATGTCCGATCCAGCAAGATATCGTAGTCGAGAAGAAGTTAGTAAGGTTCGTTCTGAACGTGATCCTATTGATCGGGTACGTCAATATGTTCTTGATGCAAAAGCTACAGATGAAGAAGGTCTAAAGAAAATTGATAGCGATGTTAAGACGCTAGTTTCCCATGCTTCGGAATATGCGCAAGAGAGCCCTGAGCCAGATATTTCCGAGTTGTATACTGATATACTTATCGAAATTTAATAATAAAGAGAGTTAGATGGCTAATCAAATACTTATGCCCGCATTGTCACCAACGATGACAGAAGGAACACTCGTTAAGTGGCTTGTGAATGAAGGTGATATCGTTCAATCCGGCGATGTTATAGCTGAAATTGAAACAGATAAAGCGACCATGGAACTCGAAGCTATTGACGATGGAGTGTTGGGTAAAATTTTTGTCCAGGAAGGTACCGAAGGTATTGCTGTAAATACACCTATAGCTGTCATCACTGCAGACGATGAGGATTTAACATCAGTTGAAGAGAATATATCAAAAAAGGCTGAAGAGCCTGGCTCATTGGAACAACCTCAGAAGGCTCAGTCTGAACCGGTTTCTCCCGTAACGGAAACTATAGTTGGAAAATTTAATTTAGGCACAAAGAATTTAATAACCGTACGAGAGGCATTACGAGATGCAATGGCTGAAGAAATGCGACAGGACGAAACGGTGTTTCTGTTGGGTGAAGAAGTCGCTGAATATGAAGGTGCTTATAAAATTTCTCAAGGACTCTTAGAAGAGTTTGGTGAAAAACGTATTATTGATACACCCATTACCGAGCATGGATTTGCGGGCCTCGGTGTAGGCGCTGCTTTTGGTGGTTTACGTCCCATTGTTGAATTTATGACTTTTAATTTTGCTATGCAGGCTATGGATCATTTGATTAACTCAGCAGCAAAAACCCTTTACATGTCTGGCGGACAAATGGGCTGTCCGATTGTCTTTCGCGGTGCAAACGGAGCTGCAGCAGGTGTAGCCGCACAGCATTCACAATGTTACGCAAGTTGGTATGCGCATATACCAGGGCTTATTGAAGTCTGCCATCCGAGATCCTAATCCGGTAATTTTTTTGGAAAATGAAATTCTTTATGGCCAGACTTTTGATGTCCCTGATGATAAAGATTTTACTGTGCCGATAGGAAAAGCTAAAATTGAACGAGAGGGTACAGATGTAACTGTTGTTACTTTTTCTATTATGGTAGGGCTTGCACTTGAAGCGGCTGAGGCGCTTGCAGAACAAGGAATTAATGCCGAAGTGATAAACCTTAGAACAATCCGGCCTTTGGATGTTGAGACGATTGTTAATTCTATAAAGAAAACTAACAGAGTGATCAGTATTGAAGAAGGCTGGCCTGTCGCCGGGATTGGGTCAGAAATTGCAGCGATAAGTATGGAACATGCGTTTGATTATTTAGATGCTCCGTTGCTCCGAGTATGTGGGGAGGACGTGCCAATGCCTTATGCTAAGAATCTCGAAGCTGCAGCCCTTCCTGATATTGAAAAAGTGATAACAGCGGTAAAAACCGTGTGTTATAAAGAATAGGGGAAAGCAATGAACTCACCTATTACTGGATCTGAATTTGCCGCTGGTGATCCTGCCGGAATTACTGGCAAAGAAAAGCGGGTATTAGAAAGCCCCCTCGCAAAACGGCTAGCTAAAGATGTTGGTGTTAATTTAAATCTACTCAGTGGAACGGGTCCACACGGACGAATTGTCAAAAGTGACGTTGAGGCGGGTGTGACGAGAGGGACGGTTCAAATTTCTAGTAGATTAGACAAAAACCCCTCAAATTTTACTTCCGCTTTGCCAGCTATGTTGCCAACGGGTGGAAGTTATACAGAAATTCCAAATTCGAGTACTCGAAAAATTATCGCTGATCGCTTAACGTCAAGTTCGCGAGACATTCCGGCTTATATGGTTACTGTAGATTGTCTCATAGATCGATTATTGGAAATGCGTTCAGATTTAAACGGCAGGGCTCAGGAAGGTGAGAAAATATACAAGATATCGGTAAATGATTTTATTATTCGAGCTACAGCATTGGCTATGCGTAAGGTGCCACGTGTAAACACATCTTGGACAGAGTCCGCTATTTTGCAATATGATAATATCGATATATCTGTCGCTGTTTCTACACCTGACGGACTTATTACCCCAATAATTCGAAATGCGGATCAAAAAGGTTTAGCTGACATATCTATTGAAATGAAACAACTGGCTCTCCGGGCCCGTAACAATAAATTGTTACCCGAAGAGTTTCAGGGCGGTGGTTTCACTATATCTAATTTAGGTATGTACGGTGTAAAAGAATTTACTTCAATTATTAATCAACCTCAATCTTGTATACTTTCTATCGGCGCTGGAGAGCAGCGTCCAACTGTAATTGATGGAGCCCTTGGAATTTCAACTGTAATGAGTTGTACACTAACATCTGATCATCGGACCGTAGATGGTGCATTAGCAGCCGAATTTATGCACGTCTTCAAAGTTATGGTTGAAGATCCACTTACAATGTTATTGTGAGTGGATGAAATGGCTACATCAAATTATGACGTCATCATTATAGGTAGCGGGCCAGGAGGATATGTAACGGCTATACGGGCCGCGCAACTTGGGTTTAAAACCGCAGTGGTTGAGCGTTCGCAATTAGGTGGTATTTGCTTAAATTGGGGATGTATCCCAACTAAAGCTTTATTACGTACATCCGAAATTTACCGAAATATTAAAAATGCTGAAGAGTATGGGTTAAAAGTAAATGGTTTGGAATTCGATCTCCAGAAAATAGTTAAACGTTCTAGAGCCATTTCCGGGCAACTTTCTCAAGGTGTAGGATACCTTTTAAAGAAAAATAAAGTTGATGTGATAATTGGTCATGGCAAATTAGTCGGTAAAGGCAGAATTACGGTTGAAAAAGAAAAAAATAAAGTTGAGGATCTAACGGCTGAACACATCATACTCGCAACAGGGGCAAGGGCGCGCTCATTACCTGGAATGGAACCAGATGGTAAAATGGTATGGAGCTATAAAGAGGCCATGGTTCCTGATGAGTTACCGAATTCTATATTAATTATTGGATCGGGAGCAATTGGTATAGAGTTCGCAAGTTTTTATCAAACGTTCGGGGTTGATGTCACTGTTGTTGAAGTATTACCGCGTATTTTACCCGTAGAAGATGAAGAAATATCTGCTTTAGCTCAACAGGTATTTGAAAAAGATGGGTTAAAGATCATGACTTCCACCTCTGTAAAATCGTTAAAGAAAGCTTCGAAAAATATTACCGCTACGATTGAAAATGGAGAAGGTTTATCAAAAATAATCGTTGATCGCGTGATTATGGCCGTTGGAATTACTGGAAATTTTGAACAACTGGGTCTTGAAAATACACAAGTAAAAGTTGATAAAAATCACGTTGTGATCAATGAATGGTGTGAGACGAATGAACCTGGTATTTATGCCATTGGCGACCTTGCGGGGCCTCCTTGGCTTGCCCATAAGGCAAGCCATGAAGGGACAATTTGTATTGAGAAAATTGCGGGAAAGGATGGAATAAAACCACTTAATACTCTTCATATCCCGGGGTGTACTTATTGCCATCCCCAGATAGCAAGTGTGGGGATGACGGAAAGTGCCGCCAGGAAACAAGGCTTTGAAGTTAAGATTGGTAAATTTCCATTTAAGGGTAATGGTAAAGCAATAGCTCTTGGTGGACCTGAGGGTCTAATAAAAACGATATTCAACGCAAAGACTGGCGAAATGCTGGGTGCACATATGTTAGGAACAGAGGTTACCGAACTAATTCAAGGATACGCGGTTGGTATGTCGCTTGAGACGACCGAAGTTGAGCTGATGGAGACTGTGTTTCCACATCCAACGCTCTCTGAAATGATGCATGAATCTGTTTTGGATGCTTATGAAAGGGCAATCCATTTCTAGGCTTTTGTCGTATTTATGTTTTATTAATACACATTTCCGTTTTAAGTTTAACCTATGTAAAGATTTAGCTAAAATTTTGTATACCGGTTTAAATTTGTTGGTAACAAGTTTTGGTTATAAATAATAACCGATAAAAGTGATATTTATGAGCAATTTTCAAAAACTAAGGCATCCTCAATTTAAGAACATCCAAGAGCGACCAAGTGGACGTAAACCCAGTTGGATAAGAGTTAAAGCCCCAAACTCACTAGCTTACGGCGAGACAAAACGCCTTATGAAAGATCTCAATCTGAATACAGTCTGTGAGGAAGCTGCATGCCCTAATATTGGCGAATGTTGGTCACAGAAACATGCGACCGTTATGATTTTAGGTAACATATGTACGCGTGCTTGTTCATTTTGCAACGTTATTACGGGAAAACCCGGTCCGGTTGATTTATTGGAGCCCGAGAACGTCGGCATAATGGCGCTTAAAACGGGTCTTAAACATATGGTGATCACTTCAGTTGATCGAGATGATCTGGTGGATGGTGGTGCGGAACATTTTGCGAAGTGTGTTTCTAAAGTGCGCGAACTAGCGCCTGGAACAACAGTGGAAGTTTTAACACCAGATTTTAAAAATAAGAATGGGGCATTAGACATAGTAATTGCCGCCAGACCAGAGGTTTTTAACCATAATTTAGAGACAGTACCAAAGCTATATAAGAATATTCGACCAGGGTCGGACTATTTTCACTCTCTGAGCCTTTTAGAAAAAGCGAAAGAGTTGGACCCAGAGGTCTTCACTAAATCAGGGATTATGGTCGGGCTCGGAGAAAGTAGAGATGAAGTTATTCAGGTTATGGATGATCAAAGGTCGGCAAATGTGGATTTTCTAACAATTGGTCAGTACCTTCAGCCAACACTTCGTCACGCAAAAATTGACCGTTATGTGACCCCCGAGGAGTTTGTTGAGTACGAAGAAATAGCTTATTCAAAGGGCTTTTTGAAAGTTTCTTCAAGTCCATTGACACGGTCGTCTTACCACGCAGATGAAGATTTTCAGGCTCTTCGTGAAGTACGTCTTAAAACCATAGCGTTAAGCTAATCATGCCAACCCACGCGGAAAAACGTAATTTATCGCACTCATCACAACACATGTTTGATCTAGTATCAGACGTAGAAAAATATCCTAAATTTTTGCCTTGGTGTGTTGGTGTTCGACTAAAAAAACGGACAAGTGAACAGATCACAGCTGAAATGATGATTGGTTACAAAATGTTTCGTGAAAAATTTTCATGTCGAGTTGAATTAAAATCTCATAATATAATTGATGTAGTCTATGAGGATGGTCCTTTTAAGTACCTAAATAATCATTGGATTTTCATAGACGAAGAAGACGGTACATGTACTGTTGACTTTTTTGTAGATTTTGAATTTAATTCGCCGCTTTTACAAAAGTTGATCGGAGTTGTTTTCAATGAGGCTGTTAAAATAATGGTGCATGCATTTGAAAAGAGGGCCGATGCTATCTACGGGCACGATTAGTTTTCAAATACTGGGTTAATGACAAAAATTTTAAACTTGGCTTAACATTATTTCAATTGCCTTTTTTATTGTAGAAACTCTGATTTTGTCCCGATTTCCATCGAATGTATAACACTTACTTACAGTGTCTCTCCCATCTCGGGCGGATGCTATGTAAACAGTTCCAATAGGTTTTTCGTGTGTACCGCCAGCGGGTCCAGCAATGCCTGTTACGGATACTGTTAATTGAACAGGCGCGTTCTTGAGAGCTCCTTCGCACATTGCTATTGCTACGGTTTCACTAACTGCACCACGGGCAATAATCATATCAATTGGCACATCTAGCATTTCAACCTTTGCATTGTTTGAATATGTGTTAAAGCCCCGCTCAAAAACATCTGATGAACCTGAAATGGAGGTAAGGCAACCCGCTATTAATCCTCCAGTACAACTCTCAGCTGTAGCGATTTTGATGTCCTGGTTTCTACAACTGGAAATAAGCTTATTAGTTAGTTCAGTAAGTTCTTTTGGAAACATAAGAGATCAACCTTAAGTATAATTTTGGTATATGATTTGGCCTACTAAAAGAAAGATACCAGCATAAATAGCGGCGATAGCATCGTCTAACATGATACCTAAGCCCCCTTTTATATTCTTATCAGCCCAGGAAATTGGCCAAGGTTTATATATATCGAAAAGGCGAAAAAGAATAAATCCAAAGAAGTACAAAATAATGTTTGGGGGTACTGCTAGTAGGGTGATCCACTGGCCAACGACTTCATCTATAACAATTTCGGAAGGATCAGTTACACCCATTTCGTTTGATGTAACGTTTGATGCCCAAATGCCAACTATAAACATCAAAATTGCTATAGTTGCTAATAATTCAACATTTCCCCAAAAGGCGATTGCGTAGCCAATTGGAAGTGCAAAGATCGATCCCCAGGTTCCTGGAGCTTTAGGCAATGAGCCAGCACCAAACCAGATGGCCAAAATCCTCGCAGTATTATTTAAGTTTTTTGAAGGGCCTATATTCTCGATTCGCTTCATATTCCCATTCATTTCCAATTATGGATTAAATTTTATTATCTCGTTGAGGGTTAATTCTCATCGGACGTTAGCACAAAGTAGCCTAATTTTTGAATAATATTGTAATAAAGTAAGACTTTTATTGATTTTTGCTATGCTAAAACCTTTTAATTCAATATTTTTGTGAGTTGGCCCTCTTGCATCAAATGTTAGGAACGGATACTTTTGTAGTGTATTATGATCGTTAATTTTATGATGTTTTAATTTAATCAAAACACTCGCAACGGAACAAAAAAACGTTAAAGAAGGTATTAATGCACTTACAAAATTTACAAAATGTAGTTAATCAATTAGTTATTTGGTTGGCCCGTTTTTATCCACAGTTTGAAATTCTGTTTCGTACCGATGGTAAAATCAATCATATAAAAATATCAAGAAAGTTGCAGCTATCCATATTTGTTGTGATTTTTATCGGAGTTGGATGGTCAACTTTTGCTTCATTTAATTTTTTTATCAACAATGAAGTTGTTACCGCCAAAACCAAGGAAATTATTAAAGCCCGTATGGCGTATAGGGGGTTACTGTCTGAGGTTAATGATTATCAAGATAAATTCTCGAATTTAACTGCTGATCTTAGCAAAAACCATGGTTTGATGCTAAACTTGGTGGAAAAAAATGCCACCCTACAGCAAAATGTTAAATCGGCTGTTAACAAATTAGAAACCTCTAAATCACGACATAAGCATATCGTTTTGGCTCGGACAAATTTAAAAGAAAAGCTTACTAATATTCAAATTGAATTAAAATCCTTAAATAATCATAATTTTAGTCTAAAAGGAAATCTTAGTTCAGTTACAACGGACCTAGAAAGTGCACTTTCAGAAAGAAATAGAGCGCGTTCTAATGGCGAAAAGTTATCGCAAACAGTTATAAAATTACAAAATGATTTAGAGGTGTTAAATAAATCGGAAAATGCGATTTTGCAGAAATTAACTGATAGTACGAAGGAAGATATTCAAGATATCCGTTACGTACTCAAACGTACTGGTTTAAATGTTAAAAGATTAATAAGTGTGCAAGTTAATATTACCAATAAAAAAGCAGGACTAGGTGGGCCTTTTGTGGCTTATAAGCCGTCAATAAAACCGGCCCAGAATCTGCAATCTAAGATACTTAATCTAAATAACTATCTAAAAGAACTCGAGGAATTAAAAGGTTTAATGAAAAAGCTGCCGCTTTCTACTCCTCTTAACTATTATCAAATTTCAAGCCATTTTGGGAAACGCCGGGATCCAATTAATAAAAGGTGGGCGGTTCATACCGGTCTTGATTTTAGTGGTTATAAAAATTCAAGGGTCTATGCAACCGCCCCCGGAAAAGTAACCTTTGCAGGAAGAAACGGCAAGTATGGAAAGCTAATCGAGATTGATCACGGTCTCGGCTTTAAAACCAAGTACGGACATTTAAATAAGATTCTTGTTAAAAATGGCCAAAAAGTAGATTATCGTGCTAAGATTGGTTTGATGGGGAGCACTGGCCGGAGTACTGGACCACACCTACACTACGAAATACTAGTGAAAGGTAGACATCATAATCCATGGCGTTTAATTAAGGCTGGAAGATATGTTTACAAAAGGTAATAAAGAAAATGTAAGAAACCGCCTACCGAAGGTACCTTGTCCACCTTCGCTTTTGAGCATGGATGTTGACTTTACAGGGGATATTCACAGTGATGGTGAATTACAGATTGATGGTGTTGTAAATGGCAATATAGTTGCTAACGTATTGATTATTGGCGAAACGGCTCAAATTATCGGTGAAATTACGGCCGAGAGTGCTCGTATCTATGGTCGTGTTACAGGACAAGTTCAAGCTAACTCTGTATCGCTAGCAAAGACGGCACACATTTTAGGTGATGTTCTTCACGGCAATATAGCGATTGAACAGGGGGCCTTCCTCGAAGGACATTGTCGAAGATTAGAAGTTAAAAAAAAATCAAGTGATAGCGGTTTGAAGCTTCTAGTTAAAGGCGTTGCAAAGGATAAAACTGATCAACCTCCAAAGAATCCAATGGCTGAACTAGTCTAAACGCTATACTTTCCATCTAAAACGTCTTTAAATGTGGATGCATCGATATTGCCACCGCTGCATACTATACCGACGACTTCCCCTTCAGTATCGATTTTACCAGATAAAATCGCGGCAAGGGCCACAGCACCGCCAGGTTCAACTATAATTTTATATTCTTCAAAGGCTGTTTGTATAGCTTTGGCAGTCTCTGCTTGAGTTACCACTAATCCGCCGGCTAAAAGCTTTTTATTCGTTTTAAACGTCAATTTTCCTGGAGTTTCAATCAAAAGAGCATCGCAGAATGAATTTAATTCTGGTTTAATATATTGCCGTTTACCAGATTTAAGTGACAATGCCGTATCGTTATATCCTTCTGGCTCTACGCAATAAATCAGCGTATTTTGGCTTCGTTCCTTGAGCGCTATAGCATTGCCAGAAATTAAACCTCCGCCACTACACGGGGCTAATAAATAATTTAATTTTGTATTTTGGTTTTTGACTTGATCGCAGAATTCTAGGCCGAGTGTACCCTGACCTGCCATAATCTCTGGTGCATCATAGGGTGGAACAAGAATTGCCCCGGTTTTTTTGATAATTTCTTCAGCTATTTCGACCCTATTCGCATCTGTTCTATTGTATAAGATTATGTTAGCTCCATCATCTCGTGTATTATCTATTTTAATCTTTGGCGCATCTGAAGGCATGATGATAGTAGCCTCTATCTTTAGTATCCTTGCGGCTCTAGCAACGCCTTGTGCATGATTACCAGAAGAAAAAGCAACAACGCCGCTTTTTTTTTGATTGTCTGTTAAACTAGATATCATATTAAAGGCCCCCCTAAATTTAAACGATCCAGTTCGTTGCAGGTTTTCAGCCTTGATTAAAACACGACAATTAAGTCGAGAATTAATCCGTTCCGACTCTAGTACAGGCGTTTTCACTGCGTAACCATCTAATCTCTTAGCAGCTAATTCAATATCTTTGACTGTTGGGGTATTCTCCAAAGTATAAGCTCCAAACTTTGTAACTAGTCTTTTTGAATAGATAAGTTTTTATTCTTATTAAGGTAGGTTCGATAGACATTAAAATTTTCAATCACTCGTTGAACATAATTGCGGGTTTCCTTAAATGGGATCATTTCTACCCAATCAATTTCATCGACACCTATATTTCTGGGATCACCGTTTCTTTTTATCCAAGTGTTTGCGCGTGAAGGACCGGCATTGTAGGCCGTTAACGAGAGTATGCGGGACCCATTAAATTGGTTAAGTAATCCAGAGAGGTATATCTGACCAAGTTTAAGATTATAATTAATATCTGTTGTCAAATTATGTTTGTGGTAAGGAATCTTATATTTTTTTGCGATACGCTTAGCTGTGGTCGGCATTATTTGCATTAAGCCGCGGGCACCAGCATGGCTAACAGCTTTAATATTAAAAGCGCTTTCTTGCCGAATAAGTGCGTAAAGAAAGGCCAAATCAATCACGGTGTTTTCGAAAATGTTAAGAACTGGATATCCTTCCCGCATAAGGGTAATGCCCCGACGATAAGCTTGTTTTGCGGTATAAACTGCCAAATCCGGACGTCCGCTTTCGCGGGCTAGTATTGCAACGTTATTATGCCATGTAGCTGAGGATTTTATCTCATTCAATTTTTTAATAAATGGACGTATAAAATCAGTCATCTTGGCTTTTCCAAGTACATTTACCACTTTGACCAATTCATTTGTTTTAAACTTATGGTTGTCTTTGTCTTTGATCTGGTCTCCCTCAGGAATAATAATTGCACGACTAAAATTGAGTTTTGCATTGGCGTGCTGGCCATAATATGTCAAATGATATGCTGCAGCTTTTTTATACCAACTTTCTATTTTTTTTTGATCTTTCGATGTCTCAGAGGCTCGACCTGCCCAGTATGCACCGCGTGCGCGACTAATTGGATATTGAGAGCCTTTAAATACAGCTATGAAGTGATTTAGGGCGACACTACTTTCATTTAAAAACCTCAAGGCAATCCATCCAGCTAACCATTCGGCTTCGACAAATGATTTCCCATAATGCAAGCCATGATTGCTTGCAATATTATAGGCTTGGCTTATGTGACCAGCTTGTAGAAAACGCCGGGTAAGAATTTCTTTTTCGTTCCACAACCGGACCGAATGATCTAGGGTATTTGGTAAATCTTTTAACATTTTAATGGCATCATTATTGCGTCCTTTGCGTCTCCGCCAACGAAGACGTTCAAAAACAAGTCCTGGGTCATTTAATAGTTTTTTAGGAACTTTAGAAATAGCACGGTCTACTGAACCTCGATATCGTCTTAGTGTGATACGTGCGAAGGCTAAGGCACGGTAATCTTTGTTCACTTTATGTAACATTCTTCTTACGGGATAGTATCGGCCTTTCCATAGCAAACGATCAAGCCGATCAAGATGATCTTGACGTGTTAGATAGCGTCGGTACCTTTTGTAGAATTGACGTTCTTGTTTTGCTCCAAAATTACCTTCAACCCAAGTTTTCCGTAAGATTTTGACAGCTTCAGATTTTCGTGACACCTTTAATAAAGCTTCTCCCAAACGGATACCTCCATCTGTTGTAATTGGGGTATGATCTTTAAACCAGACAATAACATGTTCGGGGTTCATCCTAGGTTTCATGGACTCTTCCACTCGTTGGCGGAGACGTGTCATTAGAGGCCAGTTGGGATTTTCTTTTATCAATTTAACGATTTCATGAAATGTTGCCCCTGAATTAGGGGATACGCAGTATTTCCAAAACAATGCTTTTCTTAAGAGTGGGTTTTCAATTTTAAAAATATTCTTTTTTACCATTTCCCAATTTGGTTTATCTATTGTTTTCTGTATAATATTTACAGCAGAAATGTCTGATTTTGAGAGTTTAATTGGCTTGTTGGTTGGTTTTTGAATATTATTAGCAGATGCGGTATTCCCTAATAATTCAAAGGTTGTTAATACCGTAAACAGAACATATAGACCAATTAATTTGCAAAATCGCATTAGTTTTTTTACTCCAAGGCTATAGTTATATACGAGTTTCTTGTCTATATGAGTCTAGATAATAGGCCAAGTCCTCAATTACATAATAGTTAAATTAGACGAAATAATAAGTTATAACGGTAACGTTTCTTGCACCAAACAGTTGCTGGATCTATGTTCATTACTAAATCTTGGGAGAAAATAATGTTTAAAGGATCTTTTGTCGCTTTAATCACACCGTTTATCGATGGTAAGTTTGATGAAAAAACATTTCGTAATTTTGTAGAATGGCAAATCGCAGAAGGGACAAATGGACTAGTTCCTGTTGGTACCACGGGTGAATCGCCAACGCTTAGCCATAAAGAACATATGAGAGTTGTCGAGGTTTGCATTGAAGTTGCGGCAGGGCGGGTGCCCGTTATCGCAGGAGCGGGATCAAACTCTACAGAGGAAGCTATCTTATTAACCCAACACGCAAAAAACGCTGGCGCTGATGCGGCACTAGTCGTGACCCCTTATTACAACAAGCCTACTCAGGAAGGCCTCTTTCGCCATTATGAGGCTATACAAAGTCAGGGAGATATTCCCATAATTATCTATAATATTCCAGCAAGAAGTATTGTTGATATGTCAGTTGAAACGATGGCACGTTTATCAAAGTTGCCAAATATAGTCGGAGTAAAAGATGCTACCAGTGATCTCAATCGCCCAATATTGACTTCAGCAGCATGTGGACAAAATTTTTGTCAACTTTCGGGAGAAGATGGAACAGCCATTCCATTTAATGCTGGAGGCGGGCACGGGTGTATTTCGGTTACTGGAAATATCGCGCCCAAGCTATGTGCCATGATGCAAGCGGCCTGGTTTGAGGGCAATGTTAAAGAAGCAATGGAGTTACAAAATACCCTTATGCCGATCCATTCCGCAATGTTTTGTGAGACCTCACCCGGCCCTGTTAAATATGCGGCTGAGTTATTAGGTCATGGGTCTGCGTATGCTCGCCTGCCAATCTGTGAGATTGATGAGAGTAGTAAGAAAAAAATCGAGCGCGCACTTAAGGGGGCTGGTATTCTCTCCTAGGGTACAGAATTATGGCTAAAAAGAAAAAATCTGATGAAAATATTGCTGCACGAAATCGTAAGGCACGTCACAATTACTTTATTGAGGATAATATTGAGGCCGGAATTATGTTGCAAGGTACCGAGATTAAGTCAATTCGGAATGGTCGCTCAAGCATTGAGGAGTCCTACGCGTCAGAAGAAAATGGTGAGTTGTTTTTAGTTAACGCTTATATTCCAGAGTATCAGGCCGGGGGTCGAGATCAGCATGAGACGCGTCGTCCAAGAAAATTATTACTGCATAAAAAAGAACTCGTAAAAATGATCAATGCTGTTAACCGGGAAGGCGCAACTATTATTCCTTTATCACTTTATTTTAACAAACGCGGTATGTTAAAGGTAGATCTTGGCATAGCTAAAGGAAAGCGCCAATATGATAAACGACAGACGGAGAAGAACCGAGACTGGAAACGCGATCAAGATAGGATTATCCGTGACAAAAATATATAATATAATATTATTTTCAATTTATCTTTTTTTAAATTGTGTTTTACCAAACAGAATTTCACGTTCTGCGCTGGTAAAATTACCAGAAGGACGCTCATTGGCTAATACTTCAAACCCTCTTTTTACCGCGGGTCGATCGTGAATTAGTTCTACCCATTTTTTTACGTTAGGATAGTCATTTTCATCTACACCGCGGCGCTCAAACCCCTGGGCCCATGGATGCGTTGCTATATCTGCAATTGTATATTCATCGCCTGCTAGATATTCAGTGTTTGCTAATTGTTTATCCATTACCCCGTAAAGACGCTTAGATTCATTATCATAACGGTTGATAGCATAAGGAATTTTATCAACAGCATAATGCGAAAAGTGGTTTGATTGTCCAAACATTGGTCCAACACCGCCCATTTGAAACATGAGCCATTGCAGAGTTTCGTATTTGTGTCGCATATCTCCAGGTAGAAATTTGTTCGATTTCTCAGCCAGATAAATTAAAATAGCACCAGACTCAAAAAGTGAAATAGGCTTGCCATCGGGTCCTTCACTATCTGTTATTGCCGGTATTCTATTATTGGGGGATATTTTTAAGAATTCAGACTCAAATTGTTCACCTTTTCCTATATCTATTGGGTGTGCAGTATATGCCAAGTTACATTCCTCCAACATGATATGAACTTTTCGGCCATTCGGTGTCGCCCAAGAGTAAACATCTATCATTTTATAAATCCTTTAGGGTCTGTTTACTTGATTCGTTCATCAAAGAATTAGGTATTTGGTTAGAGCTTTCATTTTAGTAAATTATATACTCTTATTCATAAATTAGCCGTTAAAACGAGGGCTAGCTTTTTCAAATTCGGATTGAAGTTCATTATATGTTTTTATAGCTGGAAATTGTGGAAATTCTGTGATGACATTTTCTGGAGCATTAAATAAAAAACCGTAATCGGCCTCACTCAACATTGAAGTGTCATTGTAGGAATCACCGGCGGCATACACCGTATAATTAAGCGAATTAAATGCCTGTACGGCCTCGCGCTTATGATCCTTCATTCGAAGGTGGTAGTTAGTGATTTTCCCATCTGAGTTAGTCTCGAGGCGATGGCAGAATAGCGTTGGCCTTCCAAGTTTTTGCATAAAGGGCTCGGCAAATTCGTAAAAAGTATCTGATAGTATAACAACTTGAAAATTTTCACGAAGTTTATTCAAGAATTCAAGAGCACCTTCTAGCGGCTCAAGGCTATTTATTACATCTTGGACTATTGAAAGACCTAGATTATTTTCATTCATGATACGTAGCCGTTGCTGCATCAACTCATTATAATCTGGTATATCGCGGGTTGTGGCGCGGAGAGCCTCGATCCTAGTTTTCTCCGCTACATTAACCCATATTTCAGGAATAATAACACCTTCAAGGTCAAGACAAACAATTTCCAAGTACAATCTCCATTAAGATGCCGCGCTATAATAATACAGCCAGAATATACCACAACGAAACGATTGAGAAAACGTAATGTGATTAAATTCCGATATGTATTTATGTTTCGACAAAATTTGGGATTACTTTTTTACCGAAAAGTCTCATTGAAGATTCAGCATGTTCAACAGATAAATCATTGAAATTAATTTGAAGGGAAGCAATTTCAAAACCACCGGTTAACTCTATGTAAGCACTAATTTGTTCATTTATATCGTCTGGCGTTCCTACAAAAGCTGCACCTTTTTCAACTTGACTTTCAAACGTCTCCTTTGAAAGTTGTTCTATAATTTTGTCGTAGCCTGGATAATCAACTGAGTTACTGCCAGTAAGCCACGGTGATGCTGAAGCCACTATTGATTCTAAATAACGGTTCAAAGGATCTCGTGATATTTCGTATGCTCGCTCTCGGTCTTCATGACAGAACATATGATGAGCTAACATTACTTGCCCTTTTCCTTTATGACCTGCGTCTTGCCAAGCATGACGATAAATTTCAATGAGTTCGTTCATTTTACCGCCAGTCAGCGGTATGGCCATAATGTTAAAACCCATTTTACCTGCAAATTCAAAGGATGTAGGCGTAATTAGAGCCGCGATCCAGATTGGTGGTCGAGGTCGTTGAACCGTGCGAGGCGTAACCGTAATGTTTTTAAAGCTATGAAATTTACCATCCGATGAAACGTTCTCCTTTTCAAGTAGTTGTTGAACTTGTTCGAGGCCCTCCGAAAAACGGGCTTTACTCTCATCAAGGGTACGCCCAAATCCATCAAATTCATGTGGTAAGAATGCACGAGCAAAGCCACATTCTAATCGACCACCTGAAATTGCATCTAGCATTCCAATTTCTCCGGCTATTTTTAATGGATTATTGAATATCGGGAGAACTGCTCCAGTTATGAGCCTCGCATTTTTAGTTTGCATTGCAGCAGCTGCAAGAAATACGTGAGGGTTTGGTGAGTAACCACCATAACTAACAAAATGATGTTCCACCGTCCGAATATGTGTGTACCCAAACTCATCAGCAAGAGAAGTTAGGTGTAGGCACTCTCTCCAATATTGATCTGCTTGTTTTTGTTCTGGACTAACATCGGGGAAAAATTGTATTCCGAATTTCACTTAATAAGTCTCTGTCAGTTATAGGTATGTCAAAATTCTCTTAAATACATCATGAAACATATTCTCAGTCAATCGTCCCGTATTCGTATTATATCGTGAGCAATGATAGCTATCGGCAAGTACGAATTTATCTAATTCATGAAAAGCGTTATGGCCAAATTTATAGATTGATTTAGGTTTTTCTATGATGGTTAAAATTGCTCCATGGGCTAAACCCCCAAGAGCAAGAACTACTCTTAGGTTTTCCATAGTTTCTAATTCACTGATGAGAAACGGCGCACAATTTTTTATTTCAGATCCATTGGGTTTATTCTCGGGTGGTAAGCATCTAACTGCATTTGTAATTCTACAATTATTAAGAACCAAACTGTCTTGTATCTGTCTTTCATATTTGCCTCTGGCGAGGCCAAATTTTACCAACGTTGAATAAAGTAAGTCCCCTGCGTGATCACCAGTAAAGACCCTACCAGTTCGGTTTGCTCCTTTTAAACCGGGAGCTAAGCCAACAATTAATAACTTCGCATTTATATCCCCAAAAGAATTTACTGGGCCATTATGCCAACTTGGTTCCTTTGCTCTATTTTGTAAAATCAATGACCGTAACCGGGTGCAACGACTACATTCATGATTAGGCTTTGTTGGCAGTTTCCTAGACATAAATCATGTATTCCCGTAAATTCTCTCTTCATTATCTTCGAATATTTTGTGGATAGCCTCAAGTTATCGCAATATTCGTTTAAAACATTGAATTCTATTAACTAGCGGTATCCATTCGTAAATCTTCTGTGTTTTCTTCTTTATTTAGCTAATCAAATTTCTTAGATCATCGAGTTCTATAAAATAATCTGATTGACGTCGTAATTCATCCGCTATCATTGGTGGCTTAGAATTTGCGGTACTGACAACGGTCACACGTTTGCCTTTTCGTTGTGTTGCCTCTATCAAACGACGAAAATCACCATCCCCAGAAAACAGAACAATGTGGTCGAGGTGATCAAGCATTTCCATTACATCAATCGCAAGTTCTACGTCCATATTGCCTTTTATTCTTCGACGGCCACTTTCATCGATAAATTCTTTTGTTGATTTGGTTACTATGGTATAGCCATTATAGTCTAACCAATCGACCAATTTACGAATAGGTGAAGGATCCTGTTCCTCAATGAGAGCTGTATAATAAAAAGCTCTTATAAGATTTGCTTTTTTTTCAAAATATTCGAGCATACGTTTATAATCAATCTCGAACTCTAGAGCTTTAATGGAGGCATGCAGATTTGCACCATCGATGAAAAGAGCAATTTTATCATTTAAATTGAATGTCATAAGATTGGTTACTTTCGTTTCTTTTAATGTACTAAGAATTTATTAGAATACACTAATATAAATATTCTTTGATTTATAATGATAGTTTTATTTTATAATTTCTTCTTTTAGAGTTGAGTTTCTTTATTTAATCAATGTTTTGGTAAAAATCTTCAAACAGTATTAGCATAAAAAGGGGCTTAAATGATCTTCATAGGAATTGGGTCCAACCTTACGTCAGATAATTATAACTCTAAGCTAGATGCCTGCAGGGGTTCTATTGAATTACTAAGAAGAAATAATATAGAAATTTCCTCTCAATCCAGTTGGTATGAAACTTTACCTATTCCAGCTTCCTCTCAATCGAATTTTATAAATGGAGTTATCAGTGTGAAAACTCATTTGGACAGCTCATATTTATTAGATTTACTATTAACAATTGAAGCTCAAATGGGGAGAAAGAGAGGCGTAAAAAATGCAGCCCGAATTATTGA
>LWDU01033508.1_pt1 | contig 23973 bp, 16 predicted proteins | sample 727161 | NCBI WGS metagenome assembly LWDU01 (sample SAMN04566230, study PRJNA314399) | hydrothermal vent metagenome | isolation source: deep sea hydrothermal plume seawater | place: Mexico: Gulf of California, Guaymas Basin | collected 2004-07-11
AAGTTGATGAAATGGCTCAGCTGAATATGCAGTTGTATGACATGAATCGCATGAAGGATGAGTTCATGGCGAATATGAGCCATGAGTTACGGACTCCTCTGAACAGTATCATCGGTTTTTCTGAGATCTTACAGGGCGTCCAAAGCCTAGATGATAAACAGACCCGTTATGCCGAAAATATCCAACGCAGCGGTCGGATGCTGTTGGAGATGATCAACGAAATATTGGACTTAGCAAAAATTGAAGCGGGTAAGCTGGAAGTAAAACCAATTGATATGCTGTTGGCCGCTGTGGTGACTGCGCAATGTGATTTAGTACGGTCGTTGGTCGAAGAAAAGAATATTTCGCTCGAAGTGAAAGTTAAACTTAGCGACCGTCAAGTGACTCAAGACCAAGGCAAGATTCAGCAAATCTTAACGAACTTACTGTCCAATGCGATTAAGTTCACACCTGAGGGTGGACGTATTACAGTGACCGTTGCTGAGTCACCGGTGGACGAGGATTGTTTTGAAATTCAAGTAGTGGATACCGGGATTGGAATTGCTGAGGAAGACCGCGATACGATTTTCGAAAAATTTCGCCAAGGGAATATTGTCAGCGGTCAAGATAGTCTCACTCGGGAATATGCCGGTACGGGCTTGGGCTTGTCTATTGTCAAAGAATTGTGCCGTATACTTGGTGGCGAAGTAACGGTGAAGAGTCAGCTAGGTATCGGTTCGACGTTTACGGTATTGCTTCCGTATATGGCCACAGCCTTTGAAATTGAAAGAGGATCTGAGGTCAATCATCGAGTTGACGAGGTAGCCAGGATACAAAATATTGAAAATCTTTCGCCTCAAGCACAAGTCGAGTTCGAACCTGCACGGGCTGAAGAAGAAGCTGCACCGGCTGAAGAAGAAGCTGCTTCGGAGGAGGAATCTGAGGAAGCGGTAGAGCCTGAATCTGAGGAAGCGGTAGAGCCTGAATCTGAGAAAGAATAAGCCTAGTTAGCAACATGGAGGAGCATGCCTTGGCACGAGTGGTTCATTTATTTACGGATGGTGGTTGTAGCGGAAACCCAGGTCCTGGCGGTTGGGCGTACATATTGCGCGATTTAGTTTCGGGCAAGGAGCAGGAAGCGAGCGGTTACATGCCGGATACGACAAACAACCAGATGGAGTTACAAGCGGTGATCGAAGGGTTGAAAGCATTGAAGGTCCCGTGTGAGGTCGAGTTATTTACCGATAGCGTTTACGTTGGCAAGGGAATTCAGGAATGGATGCAGGGTTGGAAGAGTCGCGGTTGGAAGCGGAAAGATAAAAACCGACTCGTACCAATTAAGAATCAGGAGTTTTGGATGGAGCTTGATTTATTATTAGCACAGCACACGTTAAACTACACTCGAGTCGCTGGGCACAGCGGTCACGAAGAAAACGAACGATGTGATCAACTCGCGGTTGCCGCCTATCAGAAATATCAATAGGTCAGTTGGTTGGGCAAATGACAGTTGTCGGTCCATATCACAGAACGCAGACTGTCACTAACCGACGTCGCCTACATCTAGTACTTTGCCATAGCGGCGCAGGACCTGTTTGCGGAGGCGGATAAGTTCGAGGCTTTGCAGACCGGGGTCGTGCTCGATAAGTGCTAGGGCATCATCTCGTGCTTGCTCCAAGATCATTCGGTCACGGTGGAGATCAGCAATTCTTAGTGGGGGTAGGCCATGTTGTTTTGTGCCAAACAAATCTCCGGGACCACGCATCTTGAAATCTGCTTCGGCTAGTTCAAAGCCATCGAGTGTATTGACAAATGTTTCAAGTCGTTCGACAGCATCGTCGTTGTTGGGACTGGCAAATACACAAATATAACCCGGATGATGTCCCCGTCGAATCCGGCCTCGAAATTGATGCAATTGAGCAAGTCCAAACTGTTGCGCGTCTTCGATTGTCATGAGTGATGCGTTGGGCACGTTGACGCCGACTTCAACCACTGATGTGGCAACGATAACATCCAGTTCATGATCCGCAAATTGTTGCATCGTTTGATTTTTTTCTTCGGCTGGTAATTTGCCATGTACCACTGCGATGCGGAAATCACTAAGTATGTCATTTTGCAACTGTTGGTAAATTTTCTCAACGCTGCGCAGTTCTGCATTGGTTTCTTGATCGATGATCGCAGCAATTACAAACCCTTGGCGGCCTTCGCGTAGTTTCTTACGAAAGAAATCCCACCACTGCTCACGTTGTTCGTTGGTACCTAGATAGGTGTGGACGGGTTGTTGGTGATCGGGACCGCTGCGGATTGTTGAAATGTCGAGATCTGCAAACAATCCCATAGCGATAGTCCGCGGGATCGGCGTGGCGGACATGACGAGGTAATGAGGATCGAGTCCGGTCTTGCGAACGGCCAGTCGTTGCCGCACTCCAAATTTATGCTGTTCGTCGATCACTACGAGTGCCAGTGACTTAAAATTGAGTTGATCGCTTGCTAGACTATGCGTTCCGATGAGCAGGTCAATTTCTCCTGCTTCGACGTCAGCTAAAACTTGTTTTCGCTCAGCCGCTTTCATCGACCCGGTGAGCAGCGCAATTTTTACACGGGATTGTTCTAAATCTCGACTTAGTGTTCGAAAATGTTGTTGCGCTAATATCTCAGTTGGCGCCATCAGCACGGCCTGGTGTTGATGCGCGACACACAATAGCATTGCATATTCCGCGACTACGGTTTTTCCGCTTCCCACATCACCTTGTAGCAGTCTATTCATAGGCCGACTTGATGCCATGTCTTCGGTGATCTCTTGTACGACGTTTTGCTGTGCGGCGGTGAGTGTAAAAGGGAATCGCGAAGTGATTCTGGCGTGAATGCGGGCATCCGTTTCAAGTTCCGGAGCTTTGCTTGTGGCGGCGAGTTGCCAGCGTCTGAGCGCCAGAGCAAGTTGTAATACCAGTAGTTCTTGATAGATAAAGCGAAAGCGACTCGTCTCCGCTTCAGCGAGCGTTTGGGGGCAGTGAATTTGTTGTACTGCTGTCGTTATCGAGGAAACTCCTTTCATAGTCCGTAGCGATTCAGGCAGTACTTCTTCTAACTGATCGGCATAGTGTTCTACGGCCAGACGGATAATGCGTTGCATCGTCGCTTGAGTGAGTCCCTGAGTCAGCGGATAAATTGGAAGTACTTCGCCGCCGTCGGCTTGCTCGTCTTGTTCGAGTAACACAATGCGGGGGTGTGTCATTTCCCATTTCTTACCCGTCTTTTTGGGTTTGGCGTTACCTGAAAGTAATATCGAGTCATTGACTTGATACTTTTTCTTGAGGTATGGCATCCCGAACCATGTGGCTGTGAGGAGCGTGTCACCGCATTGCAGTGTGATAGTGAAAATTGCTTTCCCACCGCGAGTCCGCCCTCCACGAATTTCTGTAATTGTTCCTTGAACAGAAACCTCGGTTTCTTCTCGCTCGAGTGTGTCAAGTTCGACTCGCTCAGCAAAACATTGATAGTCTCTTGGAAAGAAAAAAAGCAGGTCACCGATGGTGTGTAAATGTAGTTTTGCCAGACGCGCTGTCCATGCGTTTTGAAAACCAGGAAGCACTGTTACTGGAGATGTAATGCTATCGCTGGGTGGAATGTCAGTGCGTTCTGGGTAGCTCATGTCGGATATTGTAACGAGTTGTGAGGGTTTTTGTGAAACCAGAATGTCACTGTCGCCGCAATTGTCATGAATGACTTTATCGTTGAGGTTGTTGTCGTTGCTTCATCGCAACAAAATGTAAATTGCGTCGGGTTTGCGCGATTTGTTCTGCTAGGTATATTCTCCCGTATGACTAGACGACACATAGATATCACCATTCGCCATCGATTGGCCGATTTGGCTGTCATTGCAGCTCAGAAACCTAACGCATGTGGTTAAATAAATGAACGTCCTGATAATTGGCAGTGGTGGGCGCGAGCACGCTTTGGCATGGAAAATCCTACAGAGCTCACGAGTCGACACTGTGTTCGTATCCCCGGGAAATGCCGGTACGTATCAGGATGCGGTCAATGTGGATTTAGACCAAGATGATTTTGCAGCGATGATTCGTTTTGCTGAGGAAAACGAAGTCGGCTTAACGGTCGTGGGACCCGAAGCACCTTTGGCCGCAGGGATTGTCGATGCATTTGAAGCGGGTGGGCAGAAAGTGTTTGGACCTAATAAGAAGGCAGCACAACTAGAAGCTTCCAAAGTGTTTTGTAAACAGATTTTGAAAATGGCTGGCGTACCGACCGCGGATTACCGAGCATTTACGGATCCGGATTTAGCGATCGAGATGTTAGAGGAACGATTTGCAGGTGACGGTGATCGGCCGTGTCATGTTGTGGTCAAAGCGGATGGGTTGGCAGCGGGTAAAGGCGTAACAGTTTGCCACACGAAGCAAGATGCGTTAGATGCGATTGAAGCCATCGGACGTGAGCGAGTTTTTGGTGAAGCCGGTGCAGAATTCATTATTGAAGAACGGCTTGAAGGTCAAGAGGCGAGTATCCTAGCAATCACCGATGGCAAGACGCTCGTTACGTTACCTGCTGCTCAAGATCATAAACCAGCAGGCGATGGTGATATCGGACCCAATACAGGAGGCATGGGAGCCTATAGCCCGACGCCTGCTGTGTCGGATGAAGATGTGCAATGGGTCGAAGAAAATATATTGGTACCCACGATTCATGCTCTCAAGAAAAATGGCACGCCGTTTAAAGGTGTGCTTTATGCTGGCCTGATGATCACGCCCACGGGTATGAAGGTGCTGGAATACAATGTCCGCTTTGGTGACCCCGAATGTCAGCCACTGCTGATGAGGTTGCAATCAGATATTGTAGATATTCTCGAAGCAGTTGCTGACGGCGAGTTGGATCGAATTGAACCGCCCCAATGGGATCCCCGACCGGCTTGTTGTGTCGTGGTTGCAAGTAAGGGATATCCGGGAAGTTATAAGACAGGTTATGAAATTCGTGGATTGGAAGACGCAGACAGCGTTGAAAATGTCAAAGTCTTTCATGCGGGCACGTCACTCGGACAGTTTGACAAGGATCGCATTGTGACTAGTGGAGGGCGGGTTTTGGGAGTTACCGCTCTTGGCAATACTGTGCAGGAGGCGAAAACAAGCGCCTATGCAGCTGTTGAATGTATCGCCTGGAATGGGTGTTGGTGTCGCAGTGACATCTCTGATAAAGCCCATACGAAACCAACCATTAATGATGGATTACACTCGCCTGAGTTGCCGATTGAAGATGTTTAAGGCGTGAATTGTAAATAAGCAAAAGATTTACCTAAAAAATTATATTTCCACCCGTAAGGGTATTACATTTTTGATATTAAGATTGATAGACTAAGAGAATAAGAAGAAGCATATTATTAGTGTGTTGAGGTACTGGTACGCTTAGAAAGTTAATGTTTTAATAACCTTCAAAAGCGATTTATAACTGACAACAATATTGTTTTATATAATTGTGAAAAAAATCACAAAGTCACCTTTTCACCTCAATTGAGATTGAATGACAATGACGGGATGGTTTCACTCAAAGAGGTTTGTGTGGCATTTAGAAAGCCCAGTCACGACTAGTTTTATTAGGTTTTAAGAACGCCATAAGGCGACAGAATTCATGGCAGAACAAGATCCCTCGATCGATGATATCCTAGCCCAAGCACGTAGTGCTGATGGTGATGCTAGTGCAACTCCCGCTGCGGAGGATACTAGCGACAAAGCTGATTCGCCATCGCCAGTTGAGGAAACGCCTGCGGCACCAGTGGAAAAGGTTGATCCATCATCGATGTCGGTGGCTGATATGTTGGCTGCCGCGCGTGGTGAGGGTGCAGCTCCTGCTCCCAAAGAGAAGACGGCAGTTAAGGCAAAACCCACACCCGCAGCAGCTCCCAAAGCGAAGCCGGCAGATGCTGCAGAGCCAGATGCGCCTGTCGGGCCACGAGAGACCGCGAGTGTACTTGCAGCGGCACGCACCGGCACCCAGCGAGGTCCTCGCAGTTTCGTTGAGGCGGCCGAGGCCGGTGAAACGCCAGCGAAGCCAGCCAAACCTAAACTGGAAGTACCGCCGGCTCCACTTAAATCAGACTTCCTCCCGCAAAAGCAAGAAAAAGCTGCTGTTGTTAAACCAGACCGCCGTGGGTTTATCGTAACGACTGCCAAAGTATTCTTCGGAACGCCGCTCGCGGTGGCTTTCACTTCGATGGGTTTGACCAGCTTGTTATGGACGTTGGGGCTCGCTCGCTTTATGTTCCCCAATGTTTTAATGGAGCCCCCGACTAAATTCAAAGTTGGTTTTCCTGCTGGGTATTCCCCAGGGCAGGTGGAAGCGAAATATAAAGCGCAATTTGGTGTATGGGTCGTCCGCTGGGAATATGAGGGCGAGTCACAGATCTATGCGTTGAAGTCAGTTTGTACGCACCTCGGGTGTACGCCAAACTGGTTAGAAGGTGAACAGAAATTTAAATGTCCTTGCCACGGTAGTGGATTTTATAAAGATGGAGTTAATTTTGAAGGTCCAGCTCCTCGTCCGTTAGAGCGATACGCGATACGCGTTGGAGATGACGGGCAGTTAGAGGTGGACAAGAGTCGTAAGTTTATGGAGGAAGTGGGACAGTGGACCGATCCCAATTCGTACGTAAGCGTTTAGTCTGATTTTGGCAGAGCTAGCCATAGCTTCTGTGTTTTGATAGTAAGTTTTACATTAGGTTTTTCAGCAGATGCCTCCCATTGGTGAAATAATTCGGAACTCTCAGATTTGGAAGAGTATTTTTCGTCATCCAGCGCCGGTTGATCGTCGAAATCGAATCGTCGTAATGTTGACGAACTTCTTCTTGCACTTGCATCCCGTTTCCGCGAAGAAGCAGGGAATTGCGTTGAGTTACACTTGGTGCATGGGAGGCGTTACGTTCTTCTTATTCTTAGTGGAAACTGTTACCGGTGTTCTGTTAATGTTCTATTATCGCCCAACCATCGAATGGGCATATTCGGATATTCTGGTGCTGCGAGATGTCACTTCGTTAGGGATTCTGCGCGAATTACATCGCTGGGGAGCCCACGCCATGGTGATCACGGTTTGGTTGCATATGTACCGAGTCTTTCTGACAGGTAGCTACAAGCCTCCGCGTGAATTCAATTGGGTCTTAGGTGTTATTCTTTTGTTGCTTACTTTATTGCTGTCGTTTACCGGATACCTGCTGCCGTGGGATCAACTTGCGATTTGGGCGATTACGGTGGGATCAAACATGGCTCGCGCTGCACCATTTTTAGGCCATGAAGGTCCAGGTGCGCAATTATTGTCTGTAGGTGGGATTGATATGATCACAAACGCCTCAGATGCGCGTTTCGGATTGCTAGGTGCGCGCTTTGTTGGCGAAGAAACACTAAATCGATTTTATATTCTGCACTGTATCGCAATTCCCTTAGGAGCAGCTTTATTCGTAAAGATGGCGGTATTAGCAGTCCGATGTAGCGGTCGGCAGTGCAAGATAACCTTCGATATTTATAAACAGATAAAACACCAGATCATTTTAATAAACAAGAAATAGGCAGCGAACACCAGCCATGCATGGTCATCTTACTTACGATGAGTTCTTAGCAAGTATCAGCGGATTTCTCTGCAGTTACTACTTAGCAATTGCTGTGATGAACGGTTTTTTTGCTGCTTATCAATGGCGAGTCAAGGGTCAACAACGACTAGCAATCGCTTGGTCTATTGTCGGATTAATTTGTGTCATCATGGGCGGTATTGTCAGCAGTGGTGACGCCGGAATGATTGCCTATGTTTCTGTGCCTGACTCGATCAAAAACATGATTGATGCGGCGATGATGCCAGTGACCTATTCGCTCGGTACGATGGCAATCTTGTACGTCCTATTTATTACTCGTGAATATTGGGTCAAGCCAAACATGGCGTGGTTAGGGCTAAACTTGATGCTCATTTTTATGGGGCTCTCAATCGCCGACGTTGATTTTGCCGCGATTGTGATGAAAGCTGATAACGTACCGATTGTCGGATTGATTTTTTTACTCGCCTTTTTTACTTGGCTGGCAACTTACAAAGCAGTCGAAAACGACCGACGTATTGCCCAAGGAGAATTGCCTCTAGAAGCCATTGATAACGATAAAGTTCTCGTCTGGCCGGACTTAGTTTACACGGAGCTAATCTGTATGGTTGGATTGACGGCGTTTCTACTGTTGTGGGCAATTGTCCTGCAAGCACCACTCGAAGAACCCGCCAGTAGTGTGAAAACCCCGAACCCATCTAAAGCTCCCTGGTATTTCTTGGGCTTGCAGGAAATGTTGGTCTATTACGACCCATGGATGGCAGGCGTGATGCTACCCAATATGGTTGTTGCTGGACTGATGGCGATTCCCTATATCGATTTCAATAAAAAGGGAAATGGCTATTACACGATTAATGAACGAAAATTTGCTTACTTGACCTTCCAATTTGGATTCTTAGTTCTGTGGATCACTTTGATTGTGATGGGGACCTTTTTACGTGGCCCCAACTGGAACTTCTTTGGGTTCTATGAAACGTGGGATGCCCATAAGGTGCAAGCGATGAATAATGTCGACCTCTCGCAGTTGTTCTGGGTAGATTTATTACACCAGCCGCTGCCCAAACCTGACCCTACCGATCCGTTTATGATAAAAGTGTTGATTATTTTCAAACGCGAAGTCATCGGAATTTTGGGCTTGATTGGTTATTTTACGATTTTGCCGCCGTTATTGGCAATGAAAGAGAAACGATTGTTCCAACCTCTTTTTAGAAGGATGGGGCTGATTAGATATATGGTTATGGCAAACCTCTTTTTATGGATGGCAACGCTACCCATTAAGATGTTGGCCCGTTGGACCGTGGATATGAAGTATTTCATCTCCATACCGGAGTATTTTATTAATTTTTAGATGTCAGCACTGCTGAGCTTTTGTGCCCATGGTGAAGATTTATAGGAATAAGACAAGGATCTGCCGCAATTGCGGAGACAAATAAATGCCTGCAGGCGATCAAACAATTTGGGATCAAAAGAAGCTGCACGTGGTGTTCGCCGTCACGTCTGTAATTCTTCTAATATCCACGTTCTGGCTGTTCTGGAAAGATCACGCGCGCGAGTGGAAGCAATATCAAGCTGAGGCTCGAGTGATCGATATTCAGATAACAGAATGGCGTCAATTAGAGACTCAAACTGACGGTGTTGTGGCGGCAATTGCTCAAGCTCAAGGAGAGTTAGACGTAGCCGCGGCGAGCAAGACCGATGGACTTAAGAGTGTTGAAGATCTGATTGCTCGTATTGACGCATTTCTGGCTGACGCCGTTAACGCTGAAGATCTATCGGATGTAATCGCTGTTATCGACATTGAGTCCATGAAAGCTGCTGAAGCAACTTGGAAAACAGCGTCGGCAGAGTCGGCCACTGTCGCTCGTGCAGCGCTTACACAAACCATTGACAATCAAATCGCATTGATCAAAGCAAAAGAAGATGCTCGGCTTGTTAAGGTGAAATTCCAACGAGCCAATCGTGACCAAGCGGCAGCGGACGAAGGCCTAGCAGTGCGTGATGGAGATAAAGAGGCGGAACTCGCGGCTCATGCAATATTGCTAGAAATACTGAACAATCCGGTAGATGGATTGAATGTAAAAGAAGGTGAGTACGAACGCGTTGCTAAGTTTCGTAAAGAGCTAAAAGCACTCAGTAGTGAATTCGAAACGGTTGTCAAAGCAAAACAGAAGTTGCTGGACGCAGCCAATTCCGAGAAAGTTCGCCTGCAAGCTACTATTGATGAACGTCATTCAGCTCTGTGGGAAGGAAAGTGGTTAGGTAAAAAGTGGTTGGAATTACCCATTCTTGACGCCTTCAACAGTCCACTGAAAATTGACAACTTATGGAGCGACGACTTAGAGCAAAGTGTCAATTTCCAAATGGTACGCCGCTTTGACCGCTGTACTACTTGTCATCAGATGATGGAAAAATCAGTTCCAGGTGCGGCCTTGGATCCAGCGTTTGTTGCTCAGCGAACGATTGAGATTCGCTTGGATATTCCGCCAGCAGCTGAGGCGTCTGCAGATTTATTACCTGAAACAGGTCCCCAAGATGTGCCGACGCCCGCAGAATTTCAAGTCGGCCGTCAAAAGGCGCTTGAAAATGTATTTGGCATGCGATTCGCGCCGACTGGATTGATCAATGATGATGACGTAACAGTCGCTTATGTTGCAACTCAAACACCTGCGAAAAACGCCACTGTTATCGAGCCAGATTACAACGATGTAACCTACACGGGCCAGCAGATCTTGGACGCTTTGCTGCAATCATCGAGTCCAGCAAGTCCAATCAAGAATACCGTTCAAGCTCGAGATACTCGACCTGGACTAGAAATTGGTGACGTTATCATCAGCATCGATGGTGACCTAGTGCACGATCCAGATTTAGTCGCACACCGTTTATTAGCCGCTCAGGGTGAAACCGATAGCGTAGTATTGTTGGTGCGACGAGGACTGCCGCAACCCTTCAATAGCCATCCTCGCTTAGACTTGTTTGTTGGTTCATTGAGTCCGCACAAGATACAAGAGTTTGGTTGTACGATTTGTCACGAAGGACAGGGCAGTGCCACTGATTTCAAATGGGCATCGCATACACCGAATGATCCATTGGATAGATCTCGTTGGATGGGTGAACACGGTTGGTTTGATAACCACCACTGGATATATCCGCAGTATCCAGCTCGTTTTATTGAAAGCACATGTTTGAAATGTCACCATGACGTAACAGAACTTGAGCCGAGTGAGCGGTTTGAGGAAGCACCTGCTCCGAAAGTCGTTCGCGGGTATAACACCATTCGTAAGTTCGGTTGTTACGGGTGTCATGACATTAATGGTTTCGACGGACCCGATAAACGAATCGGTCCGGACATGCGTGTTGAACCCAACTACTCAGCAGCTGCTTTGCAGATCAAAGCTGATACAGGATTTGCTCATCTTTCTTCCGTGGACCAACAGTTAGTAAACCGCCTTGTAACTCACCCAGAAGATGATGCCGCACGACATGACTTACTGCAAGTAATTGAGCAAGATGTAGATACGCTCGATGCTGTTGGTGAAAGTATCCTATCGGACGATTCACACGGCCGTATTGCAGCTGTTCTTGCCGATGTTGAAGCCCCTGGTTCCTTGCGAAAGCCTGGGCCCAGTTTGCGATATGTAGGAGCTAAAAATAGCGAAGCGTTTCTTTATGATTGGATCGCCAATCCGCAGAGTTTCCGCAGCAGTAGTCGCATGCCTCGGTTCTTTAATTTACATAACCACTTGCCTGACAGTGTTGCCGATGAAGCAGCCGCTAAGTTCGAACCCATTGAACTTTTGGGAATGGTTCATTACTTAAAGAGTAATACTCAGTCGTTTGATTATTTGGCTTGGGATAAAGATGTAACGGCTGACGTAGATCGCGGGAAAATTGCGTTCCAGCAACGAGGTTGCTTGGCGTGCCACAGTCATCACGATGAAACGCTGGCAGGAATTGAAGAGTATCGAAATCCAGATGAATTTTTGCAGGGACCAGATCTGTCGGAGCTTGGAGCAAAATTTGCCGGTGTCGCCGATGCTCAGAAATGGCTTTATAGCTGGATCAAGCAACCAACAAAATACCACGCTCGAACCGTAATGCCTGATCTGTTTCTCGATGTTGAAATTACCACGAATGAAGATGGTACCAAAACCAAAGTGGACCCAGCTTTGGATATCGCTGTATTCCTTTTGTCGGATGTCGGGGCCTGGACGGTTGGTGAAAATACATTAACCGTTGCTAAATTGAAATTAAGTGAAACCTTGCAAGCAAATCTATCTGAGTTGGTTCAAAAAAATCTTGAGGATTCGTTCTACCGACAAGTTGCAGCGAAGTACGCCGAAAGCGGAATTCCTGCAAATGCCTCAGGTGTTAAAGTGGCTGAGCGATTGTTACAACACGATGGTGACGCGACGGGGTTAGATCCCGAGACGAAGTTGCGATACATCGGTCGCAAAGCACTTGCGAAGTACGGGTGCTACGGTTGCCATGATATCCCTGGGTTTGAAGATGCCAAACCAATCGGCGCTGGCTTGGCCGACTGGGGCCGAAAAGATCCATCTAAACTAGCATTTGAACACATATCTCAATACCTAGACGGGCATCACGCGGGCCATGATGATCATGCGAGCCATGATGATGACGGTCACGCTGGGCATGAACATGGCGAAGTTGCAGCAGAGCGAGATATCAAGCCAAGTCGCTATGACGCAGACATGCCTGATTTTTACCATGAACAAATGCACGCTCATAATCGCACAGGATTTATTTATCAGAAGTTACGAGAGCCGCGTAGTTACGATTACCACAAAGCAGCCGGTAAAAAATATAGCGAACGCTTGCGTATGCCTCAGTTCCCACTGAGTACCGAAGACCGCGAGTCTATTATTACATTCGTGTTGGGGCTCGTCAGTGAACCGCCACGTGAAAAGTATTTATACAAACCGAGTGTCCGCACCAAAGCACTGATCGACGGCAAGCAAGTGCTCGATAAGTTCAACTGTGCAGGCTGTCATGTACTAGAGCCTGAAAAATGGAAATTGACACTGTCTGAAACTGAATTGCAGAACGTGCTAGCACAACATGTTGAAATTCCCAAGGAATACCCATTATTGCGGCCAGACGTGTCCGCTCAGGAATTGGCGGAATCCACGCAGCAGGACGCGCGTGGCAATATTACGGCGACGTTCAAAGGCATGCCTGCTGTCGGAAATGAAGGACTAGCATCCGCAAATGACGCTGAATTCGGTGATCCGATCGAGGATTATTTACAGGATCGCTTCCGCCTCAACGGTGTCGGTGAGTTGCAGTTCCAGTTGTGGGATTATGGAGTGTTAAACGGTGGAGTTGCCGCAGCGGGTTCGAACTTATCACGGATTGCCCCAACGGCTGTTTCTCAACGTACCGCCGCCCATGGTGGTGTCTTAGCAAGATACTTGTTGCCGATTGTTACTAGTCAAGAACGCCTCGTAAATCCGGAAGCCAAGGGCGCTGAAAGTTGGGCCTGGGTGCCACCGCCACTTGTCGGCCAAGGTTCTAAGGTGCAGAACCAATGGTTCCATGACTTCTTACTAGAACCGTATCGGATTCGACCAGCGGTTGTATTGCGGATGCCGAAGTTTAATATGTCCAGTGCTGAAGCGACCAAGATCGTCAATTATTTCGCTGCTCGGGACAATGCAAATTACCCTTATGAATTTGATCCGCGGGTTAACGGTGATCATTTGGCTGAGGTGGCCGCGGCCTACCAAGCTGAGAACGGTGCTGATAGCGACCGTTTGGCAGATGCGATGCAGATCGTCGTCAGTCAAGACTATTGCATCAAGTGTCACTCCATGGGCGATTTTGAGCCGGAAGGCTCCGTTCGAGGAAGGGCACCGAACTTAGGTATGGTGCACAAGCGTCTACGCGCGGGATATGTCCAACGCTGGATCGCTCGACCAAGTAGTATTTTGCCTTATACCGCTATGCCGCAAAATGTGCCTTACGACGAAGCCAAGCCGTATTTAGGAGCTGAACAAACTCAGAAATTGTTCCACGGTACGAGTCCCGAAACAGTTGATGCTTTGGTCGATTTATTAATGAATTTTGACGGCTACGCGAAATCACGTGCATCTGTTGCTGGATTAGTTGCCGAGGCTAAAGCGGCCAAGGAAGCAGCACTAAAAGAAGTGGAAGCGGCAAAAGAAGCGGAAACACCTAAAGAAACGGAAGCGGTACCAGAAAAACTACCTGTAATCGAGGCAAAACAAACCGAAGGACTCTAGCAAGCGTATTATTAATAGAGCGTTATTTAATGCCAACGATACTTTAACAAACAAAAACCAATCAATTCACGAAAGTGAGAATTGCAACTCGGGATGAGTTGTTGACACAACCTCGACTGAATTCTAACGATTAGAAATTCAGTGGGAAAAGGGAGAATGAAGATGAGAGCAAGAAGAATTAGTGTTCTAGCGACTGTGGTTTTAATAATCGGTTCGGTCGTGGGGTCAAATAGCTTATCAGCTCAAGGTTGGGGAAACGTCAAGGTACGTTTCGTATATGGCGGAAGCTACCAAGGGGCGCCTAAGATCCAAGTTAACAAAGACGCTGCGTTTTGCGGTAAGTTTGGATTGGTTGATGAGACATTGGTAGTAAATCCTGAAAATAAGGGCATCGCCAACGTCATCGTGTATTACCGTGATCGAGTGCCTGCAAAAATTCATCCGTCGTATAACGAATTGCTCGACAAGCCGATTCTCATTGATAATTCAAAGTGTCGGTTTGAACCGCACGTGACGGCGATTTGGCACAAACGCAAAATTGCTCTGAAAAACAGTGATACGGTGGGACACAATGTGAAAGTTGATACGTTCTTTAATAAAGGCATCAACCCGATCCTACCGAGCGGCGCAACACTTTCTCATTCGTTCACTATGGAAGAACGGTTGCCGTCAAAGATTAGCTGTAGCATCCACGCCTGGATGTCTGGCTGGATGGTTGTTCGTGACAATCCGTATATCGGTGTCAGCAACAAAGACGGTGCTGTTGAGATCAAAAATGTTCCAGCGGGTGAATTTGAATTCCAGTTTTGGCAAGAAAAAGCGGGTTACATTCAACAGGTAACGCGGGATGGCACTGCCGTGGAATGGCCCCGTGGTCGAGTTAAAATTAAAATTGTAGACGGCAAGACGACCGACTTGGGTGACATAGTGATCGGCGCAGATAAATTTAAGTAAGAGTGAAAAGACGAATACAAAGATCGGTGATGAACAGTATGACCATCAAAATAACAGCTAAATACGCTACAGCCTTGTCGCTGCTACTGCTAACGCTGGCAGTCGGTTGCACGCGGAGTGTACCCGATAGAATCAGTGGTGGTTCGGCGGGCGATGTCGGCGCAGTGGTCGATGCATTCGTTGCAGATGCTGTCGGAGCAAGTGCTGCACAAATACCTGAGCCTACGGGGTTCGGAACAATTACCGGGACGATAACTGTTACGGGGACCGTGGCAACAGACAAGTTCGTTGATTTCAATGTCAATAAAGACACTAATATTTGTAGTAAAGAACCCAATAGACGCGTCGTCGTCAATAACGACGGCGGATTGCAATGGGGCTTGCTTTACTATGACGGTCCATTTGCCTCGGGCGATGCTAAATGGGAGCACGCTGATTACCTAGCAGCGGCTGGTACGAATCTAGTTGGCGATCTGGCTTTCGATCAAAAGGAATGTATATTCTTATCGCGTATTTACGCGATGCGAACTAATCAAGTGTTAGAAATCAAGAACAGTGATACGGTGGGCCACAATGCAAATCTAGCTGGTCTAACATCCGCTAACATGCAAATTGGTCCAAATTCATCGGTATCTTACACACCGGCCTATCAAGAAAACAAACCGTTTACCGTCGACTGTAAAGCACATCCGTGGATGTCATCGTACATCATCGTGCGAGATGCTCCGTTTTTTGCAGTAACGGGTGAAGATGGTTCTTTCCAAATAAGTAATGTTCCCACCGGCGTGGCTTTGCCATTTAAGTTTTGGCATGAAGTCTTACCGTCTGGTGCATTTGAAGTAACGATTAACGGGGCTGGTGTGAAATTGAGTCGCGGCAAGTTCGACTTACCTCCCCTAGAACCGGACGAACAGCGCGAGTTGAACATCGAGATTAAGGCAGAATTTTTTAATAGCGCACTTTAAAGGTAAACCTGCGAAACAACAGCGGCCAAACAAAACATGATTCTTGCGCAAATGTTTGAATGCATGCGGAATCAAATGCGAACACAGAAAGAATGATTGGATACAGAGAAATGAAACAGTTTCACAACAACCGACACCAAGGAGTACGGATTGCATCCATTGCTGTCTTGGTATGTTCGGTTTTGTTGACCGCCTGTAGTGATCCCGCTTACTTTCAGTTTAACGAAGCTTATGTGCAAGCCACTCAGCGGAAACCGGATGTCGCTAAGCCGCAAATGCGAAAAGAAAATGATGTGGAACTGAATGAATCGCAAAAAGAGAACATTACTACGATCTTAGAAGGTACTTTTGGAACTCCGGACAATCCTCGGCTTCCAGGTGGCGTCGGCCTAGGTGATTTCCTGAGTCTGAGCAAGTTACAACAAGCTGCGGGACCCGTGGAACGAGATGAAGAGCATATTCCGCGAGGGTTGTATCGCCAGCACTGCGCACATTGCCACGGTGTCACGGGTGACGGACAGGGCCCAACGGCATCATTCCTAAATCCTTATCCACGAGATTATCGACTGGGTCAATTTAAGTTTAAGATGACCGATGCGGGTGGTGTTTTTAAAAAGCCATCGAAAGAAGATCTAAGAACGACTCTGCTAGAAGGTATTCCCGGTACGGCGATGCCAAGTTTCCGAGTTCTCGCGGGTACGGACCTCAGCCAGATGATCGACTATGTCATTTATTTGTCTATCCGCGGTGAAGTCGAGCGAAGCTTGATCGATGCGACTTTGGAACTCACATCGAGAGAAGAACATCCACTGCTAGTTGATTTCAATAACGGCGATCTTAGCGAAGTTAAGCAGTTGATCGGCAGTGTTGTTATTCAATGGGTCGGACCTGATAAGACCGGTAACGCTCAACGGACAATCGCCACAGCACCAGATAATTGGAATTCACCAGAGAGCGTGAAGATTGGCCGTACTTTGTTCTTTCAGGGTAAGGCTAACTGTTTTAGTTGCCATGGTCAGACGGCCATCGGTGACGGCCAAAAGAACTTGTACGACAATTGGACGTTGGAATTGCTTGGTCTCGATCCCAGTTCCGGTAATGCCGCGGACGCGGAAGATATTAGTCTAGAAAGCCAACTGTATTTTTATAACGAACATTTAGCGGGTATCGGGGCATTAAAACCTCGAGTAATCTCGCCACGTAATTTGCGTTTAGGGAACTTTCGTGGTGGCCGTCGGCCGATCGATATCTACCAACGCATCACATCTGGAATTCAAGGCACACCGATGCCGGGTAACACAAAGTTAACAGAAGCCGAAACTTGGGGTTTAGTGGCCTATGTGTTGAGTTTGCCGTATGAGGCATCGAGTCGACCACAATCAGCCCCGACATTTCAACGCGATCGTAATTAGTATCGAGTTATCGTAAAACATTTTAAGCAATTCAACGTAATTTATTTTTTGGGAGAAACAAGGTGGGACGTTTTTGGAGCCTACTATTCCTGTCAGTACCAATTCTTGGTGTCGCGGCGTTCGTATTTGCCGTAATACCTGGTGGCATTTTTGCTAACCATTGGTTACCTGAGGATATTAGCCAACACGGGGCGGTTATCGATAAGCTGTTCATGTTTATCATGTACTTGACGGGAGTCGTGTTCATTGTGACATCGTTCTTGTTGTTCTGGTTCATGTGGAAATATGATGCCGATAGGAATACAGAACCGGTCAAGTATGTGCATGGATCGCATACATTGGAAATCATTTGGTCCATCATACCGGCGGCAACGTTACTATTCATTGCGATCTTTCAGATGGACGCGTGGGCAGATGCTCGCATGAAATACCCAACTGACAAAACGACTGGTTTGAAAAAACCACCATTGCTTTTAGTCACGGGGCGTCAATTTGAATGGCGAATGCAATACGCCGGTGAAGATAAAATCATCGGAACGCCGGATGATATTCACCTTGTGAACGACCTCCGCATTCCGGTAAATGAAGAAATCGTTATTCAGATCCAGACACAAGATGTGTTGCACAGTTTCTTTTTGCCAAATATGCGTATCAAACAGGATGTTGTGCCGGGCATGAAACAGCACATTTGGTTTGAAGCGAAAAAGATCGGAACCTATGACATCGTCTGTGCTGAACTGTGTGGGTGGGGGCATTACAAAATGCGAGGTCGCTTGATTGTGCAGTCTGAGGACGATTTCAAAGAATGGATGGCGAACGCCATAGCCGAACAAAACAAAACTTCTCTTAATGTTAATGAGTAGTAACAGCAGGATATTAGACAAACGATGAATACAGCCACGGTAGATGACGGTCATGGACACGCAGGGACAATGTCTCTGAAATTGTTTATTTCGACGATTGGCATGCAGTTTCTGTTTACGACACTGCTATGGTTTATTGTTGGTGGTTTGTTAGCGATGGGAATTCGTTGGCAGTTAGCATTTCCTTGGACCGACATGCCGGTTATTGGTGGTCGTTTGTTTTCAGCTGAAGGCGGTCAGATTTCGCCCGAATTCTACACAACATTGTTTACCATGCATGCAACGGTGATGATCTTTTTCGTCATCATTCCAATCTTAGCTGGGGCATTCGGTAACTTCTTGATTCCGTTGATGATTGGTGCGGATGACATGGCGTTCCCGACTCTTAATATGCTCAGTTATTGGTTCATGTGGCCTGCTTTTATCTGCATTGGTATTAGTTTTCTCACGCCACCCTATGGAGCCGGCGGGGGGTGGACTTCCTATCCCCCCTTGTCCTCGGTGATAACGGCGGCGCCGGGAAGTGAAATGGCGCAAACATGGTGGTTGACTGGCGTTACGCTAGTCGGAATCGCATCGATGCTGGGTTCCGTAAACTACCTGACTACAATCATTCAAATGCGTGCTCCAGGAATGACCATGTTCCGGTTGCCGATGACGATTTGGAGTATGTTTATCACAGCTGTTTTACAGGCTTTCGCTTTGCCGGTATTAACAGCAGGTGGTGTCATGCAACTGCTCGATCGTCTCATAGGAACAGGATTTTTTATTCCCGAAGGGCTGGTTGTTAATAACTCCGAAATGCTTTCCGGTGGTGGACAGCCATTGCTGTGGCAGCACTTGTTTTGGTTCTATTCCCATCCAGCGGTCTATATCATGATCTTGCCAGCGATGGGTATGGTCTCAGACATGCTTTCCTGTTTTGCGCGCAAACCAATCTTCGGCTACAAGCCAATGGTCTATGCAATTTCTGGAATTGCGGGGCTAGGATTTATCGTCTGGGGGCATCATATGTTTGTATCCGGCATGAATCCGATGTTGGGTATGACCTTCATGGTTTCGACGATGATGATTGCCTTGCCATCTGCTGTAAAGGTTTTTAATTGGCTGGGTACAATTTGGGGTGGGAAGATTCAGTTCACCACACCCATGTTATTTTCATTGTCATTTGTATCGATGTTTATCATTGGTGGTTTGTCTGGAATTTTCATGGCTGCTACACCAGTTGATATTTTCATACACGACACCTATTACATCGTGGCACACTTCCATTATGTATTGTTCTGCGGCACAGCAATGGCCGTATTTGGAGCAATCTATTTTTGGTTTCCCAAAATGTTTGGCCGCAGTATGAACGAAACCGCTGGTAAGTGGCACTTCTTTTTGACTTTCGTATTCATGAATGGCACGTTTTACTTGATGCACATTTTAGGTGCGGTTGGATTCCCACGACGTTTGGCTGATCCGTATCATTACGAGACATTCAAACAATTGTTGCCGATGAACCGATTTATCACCTACTGTGCGTTTAGCATGTTTATTGCCCAAGCAATTTTTGCAATTAACTTCTTCTATAGCATATTCAAGGGACCACGCGTCGGGCGGAATCCTTGGCGTGCTAATGGATTGGAGTGGTTTTGCCCGAGTCCGCCCGTGGCCCATGGCAACTTTGATAAACAGCCTATCGTCTATCGTGGACCTTACGAATATGGATCACCGGAAGTGGATGAAGATTATTATCCACAGACGCAACCACCACCGGAGAGTGTTTCCGAGGGTGATGATACAGAAAGTGGCGGCGATCATTAATTGACGAACAAAACAACAAACGTACGAACATACAAACGAACGAATTAAAAAATTACACCAGGACTGGTTGTGTCATAGTTACCAATACGGCACTGCTAAAAGGTAAGTGAGAAAGCATGATGAGTTTGTCCGCCACAAATGGGCGAATGAATCGATGGTCGCGACGACTAGCTTTGCTACTTATTGTCCTAACCTTTCCTCTTATCTGGGTGGGTGGTCTTGTGACCACGACAGATGCGGGGATGGCTGTTCCAGATTGGCCGAATACCTATGGATACAATATGTTTTTGTATCCGTGGGAAAGCTGGTTGCTAGGACCTTGGGACCTATTCATTGAACACGGTCACCGGTTGCTAGCAGCATTAGTTGGAATGGTTACGATCGCATTGATGGTTGTCGTCCTTAAAACGGACGCACGGTCGTGGATGCGAAAGTTAGTTATTGTGGCATTGGTTGCCGTGATCGCTCAAGGAATCTTGGGTGGAGTCCGAGTACGACTTAACGACGTTACTCTGGCGATGATTCACGGATGTACGGGGCCAGCTTTTTTGGTTTTAACGACGATTATTGCCGTGATGTTTTCTACATTTTGGCAGAATCCCGTTTCACCAGAATTGAGTGCTGCTGAAGCAGACAATAAAAACGAACAAAACGAAGATAGTGAAGTTTTTGAGGACGACAAACAATATTTTAATGCTTCACTGCGGTTAGCGAGGTTGACGACGATTTTGGTTTATTGCCAGTTAATTCTGGGAGCTAGCATTCGTCATATTCCTGTAACCACAACGCCACAGACATATTCCGTGCTAGTGATTTTTCATATTGGCATGGCACTGGCTGTGACGGGACACATAGTGATGCTGTGTTTGGCAATTAGATGCACCAAGAACTTGCCCAAGAGTATACGCTCAGGGGCAAAACAGATGGGAATTCTAATTTTCGTACAGCTATTGATGGGAATTGGAACTTGGGTTTTGAAATTTGGGTGGCCTGCCGGGCTGGGTAACAACAAGTACCTAGCAGACCATCTGGTTGTGACCCAAGGTTGGTTTCAATCTCATGTTGTCACGGGACACGTTGCGATGGGGTCCGTCATTCTTGTAATGGCAGCCGTATTGACGACGAGACTGTTACGCTTGCAATTTGTAAGGCAAAAACTAGAAGCCACTGTAGTTATTGAGAAAAGTTAAATTATAAAATAGTATGCTCGACAACCAATAGGGTGTTGAGTCCGACAGAGTTTACGGGGAATTGTTTGATGAGTAGCAGCGTTATGCCACTGAACGAAACACAAGCTGGCATGCTTGCGCGGTTGGCGGACTATGTTGAGCTAACCAAGCCGCGGATCACAGTGATGGTCGTGGTTTCGGTTGCCATAACGGCATTCGTTGCAAGTTGGGGACAACCTGAGCCACTAGTTGTGTTGCATGCTCTCGTGGGGACGCTGCTGACTGCGTCGAGCGCCAGTGGTATGAATCAATGGATGGAACGTGAGCTTGATGCTCGTATGCCCCGCACGCAAAACCGACCACTCCCTGCAAATCGTCTTTCCGGACAGTGGGTGATGTCTCTGGTTATTTTGACGCTCGTGATCGGAGTCGCATACTTGATTTGGTTCGTCAATCCATTGACTGCTCTATTCTCGGTTTTAACTTGGCTCGTTTATGTTGTTGCTTATACACCACTCAAAACACGCACTCCATTGAACACTGCCGTCGGAGCTATCGCCGGGGCACTGCCAATCCTGATGGGCTGGGCGGCAGTCCAAGGGAGTTGGAGTGATCCTCGTTGGTTAGCATTATTTGCCGTCGTGTTCTTTTGGCAGTTTCCACATTTTATGGCGATTGCTTGGATCTATCGTGACCAATACAAACAAGCCGGTATGAAAATGTGGCCGGTGGTTGATCCCAGCGGGCGTCGAGCTGGTGTCGAAGCGGTCGTTGGTGCATTGATATTGTTGCCGATTAGTTTTGTTCCGTTATGGTTTGTGCCCGACAGTCATACTCAATTATTATTAGTATTCGTGATGGGGATGATCCAATTGAGTTTTGCCATCCGTTTTTGTTTTAGCAGAAATGAACGTTCAGCTCGTCAGTTGTTGCGGATGAGCTTGATCTATTTACCGATTTACCTACTAACCTTGGTTACGCTTCCGATAGGCTCGTTTGCCTGGTAGTGAAAGCCTTTTTCATAACCCTTTGAAATCTTAATTAGTTGAAACAAGAAATGAGTGAATACGAACAACATCAAGACGATGGTCACGATGGTCATCATGGTCATGTGGATTTGGTCTACCAAGAAGCATTGCCAATCAACAATGGCAAAGTAATCCTTTGGCTGTTTCTATCAACTGAAATCATGTTTTTTGCAGCCTTGATTGGTACTTATATCGTGCTGCGTTTTGGTGCTCCCGCCGGCACTTGGCCACGACCGCATGATGTACACGTTGACGAACTGCTGGGAACCATCAATACGTTCATCCTTATTCTCTCTAGCTTTACGGTTGTCCTTACTTTTGAAGCAGCTAAGAAGAATCTAGCTGCTAAGGCCAAGATGTATTTGACAGTCACCTTCCTTTGTGGCTGTGCGTTCTTGGGAATTAAAATGTATGAGTATTCGAGTAAATTTGCTCATGGAATTCACCCACAACCTGGTGGTCGCAGTCTGTTGCACGAACAGTCTGATGTTTACTATCTCTCACGGCTCAAAGATCAAGTAGCTGAATATTCCAAGGGAGCGGTATTGCCGTTGGCGGGGTCTAAAGCCGAGGACTCAGCGACTGAACAAGCTGAAAATGTCCCTGACGATAAGACCGTGAACATTGTAAATGAATCGACTATGAAAGCAGAGACTCAAGCGATGCTCGAGGAATTCCTGCATGGTTCGCTACAGTGGGCGGAATATGTCATTGGACGAGTGCCCAATACACAAAGTGCCGCGAACATTGCGGGACTCAATCACCGTGATGTACTGATTTCCGTTTCTCAAGATGTATATGCGTTGCCTCGATACACTGCCTACATACTGCATCTACATGAAAGTGAAACGGAATATATTTCGCGTCGTATAGCTGAAGTTAAAGTGGAACAGAGCCAGTTAGAACAAGCCGACGGCGAAACAGCGACCTCGTTAGATTTTGAAATGAAATTACTGGAAGCTCGCCAAGCATATTGGAGTCGCCAAAACTTGACGACTCACGAGGAAGAGCATGCTCATCCCGGCGGCGGGATCAATCTTAAGTTGCATGAGGAACAGCACGCCGGTTTGATTCTCGCAATGCACATCCCCAGTGGTAATATGTGGTCGAGCACCTATTTTTTACTGACAGGATTTCACGCCATTCACGTGATTGTCGGTTTAATTGCCTTTGGATTTCCACTGGCTTGGACCCTTGATGAAAAACGCGCCAACTACATTGAAAACACTGGATTGTATTGGCACTTTGTTGACCTTGTTTGGATTTTCCTATTCCCCTTGTTTTATCTGTTCTAAGTGCTGCACCGTAGTTGCGGCAAACGCACTTTTGCATTGAACGATTCATTATTAGACGTTACCGTTTGAAAGAGACAAAAAGATGTCCGATCACGAACAACAACCCGAAAATCATGATGATCATGAACACGAACATGACCATGGTCGAATCTACATCCAAGTTTTCATTGGATTGCTGATATGTACGGGCATTTCCGCAGGAATTGGCTGGATGATTTCCGTGGGAATGTTTGAAGGTAAGGAGCTACTCGGATGGGGAATCATGTTGTCCGTTTCCAGCGTCAAAGCGTTGTTAGTCATTTCGTTCTTTATGCACTTGAAGTGGGAAAAAGGAATGTGGAAATGGGTTCTTACGATCCCGGCTTCCATAATGAGTTTGTTTTTGATGCTGATGTTGGTGCCCGATGTTGGTCGACGAACTCATTACTATACTGATGAACGTTTGGATCGAGCGGCATATGAAATTGTCGAACCGGCAGTCCCGGTAACAGGCTTAAAAGATTCCACGCCCGATGAGGATCATGTCGAATCGGCAACGCACTAGCACTTGACATGACATTTCCGTTTTCCCCGTCTGCTTTTTGAACCGATAACCCAGAGCGTGGCCACGATGCAATCTGCCGCGATAAAAATTGAGCACCTCTCCTTTCACTATGGTGA
>LWDU01041438.1_pt1 | contig 23972 bp, 26 predicted proteins | sample 727161 | NCBI WGS metagenome assembly LWDU01 (sample SAMN04566230, study PRJNA314399) | hydrothermal vent metagenome | isolation source: deep sea hydrothermal plume seawater | place: Mexico: Gulf of California, Guaymas Basin | collected 2004-07-11
GACGAACGTGGGATGTTCCGGGTTGGCATCGGTGACGCTCACGAGCCGACGCCTTCGGTGACGAGCGGGCGGCCGTACTCGGAGGTGGGCGCGGGGACGTCGGTCTCCTGGCCACGGTTCTGCCACTGCCGCCACATGACTACGTTGCCGCCGAGGGCCACGCCGTAGATGGCGACTGCAACCAGGTCGCGGATCACCCGATAGGTCAGGGTGAACGGGATGCCCCACTCGACGATGCCCCGGTCGCCTGTCCATGGGAGCCGGGGGCCGACCAGGAAGCGGTCGGGCCGCCAGTTCAGCTCGCTGTCCGCCCAGGTCAGCCACTGGTGCGGCACCACTCCGTAGACCCACCAGAAGATGAAGAACACGTACCCGGCGAAGAGCATCGCCTCTCCCCAGGTGAAGGCCTTGTCAGCCGGGGTGCGCTTGCGGTACCAGTCGGCGCCGCCCACGAGGAAGACCAGCACGACGATTGACGTCACGAACGCGACCATCGACCCCTGCCCTCCTAGGTGGCTCCGGCGGACTTAGTGAAACAGTGCACAAGGTGTGCGCGCACCATGCTAACGGCTGGGCCACCGACACGCTGGCCCGGTCCGGGAACCGGAACGGGCCGTTGCGACGGTGCTTTCGGTGCAGGTTTCTATCACGGAGGCCCCGGGACCCACCACCTCCGGAGGTGCCCTATCCACGGGAACCCGGTTGCTCCGCCAGGTGGTGTCAGACCGCACCATCCGGGACTATCCACGACGTCACGGACCCGGCGGGCCGGGTGGTCCGCTCTTCGCACGCCGGCCTACAGTGCCCGCTAGCCTGCCGGTGTCCCAGAGCTGGACAACCGCAAGTCCGAGGGCCCGCCACCACGATCGGCGGCCCCGCCTGACTCCTCCGGAGCCCACGTTGACCGAGATCCCCGAGCACCTCCTGAAGCGGGCCCAGGCCGCCAAGGCCAAGGCGGCCGGCGAAGAGGCGGACACCGGTTCCGGCGATGCCGTCCCGGCCGCTGCGTCCACCCCCGCCGCACCAGCCGCCCCCTCCGCCCCCACACCGGTCGCCGACGCCGCACCGGCACCCGTCGCCCCCTACGTGGCGGCAGCGCACGCCCGCCGGAAGATCCCCTGGTGGGCGGCCGGCACCCTGATGCTGCTCCCCATCTGGGCCATCGCCTACGTGGGCACGCTGGAACGACCACCGGAGCAGACCACGGGCGTCCTGGCCACGGGAAGCCACGTCTTCGAGGCCCGCTGTGCGAGCTGCCACGGCGCCACGGGCGGCGGCGGTAGCGGCTACGCCCTGGCCGACGGCGAGGTGCTCGCCACCTTCCCGACCGCAGCAGCCCACATCCTGTGGGTGGCCACCGGCTCCGACGTTGTCGGCCTCGGCAACCCGTACGGCGACCAGGCCCGGGGCCGGATCGTCGAAGGCGGCATGCCCGCCTGGGGCGACGTCCTGACCGTCGAGGAGATCATCGGCGTGGTCCTCCACGAGCGTGCCCGGCTGAGCGGTTCCACCGATGACGCCGACCTGGCCCAGGCCATAGACGACGCCGTCCACCTCGGCGAGCTGGACCTGCAGGGCCACCTCGACCCGACCACGGTCACCGTCGACGAGATCCAGGAACTCCTGGATTCCGTCGCCGACGGCGGACACTGATCCGACGGCCCCCACGGGGCCGACCGGAACCCCACCGACCAGGCCACCAGCCATGACAGACACGTCGCCGGAGCAGCGGGTACACGACCTCCTGGTCATCGGTGGAGGCCCCGCCGGAGCAGCCACCGCCTACTGGGCGGCCACCGCCGGCCTCGACACCGTCATGATCGAGCGCAAGACCTTTCCGCGCGACAAGACCTGCGGCGACGGCCTGCCCCCGAGGGCGGTCCACCAGCTGGACGAGATGGGGCTTGGCGCCATCCTCGAGGGCTACCACCGGTTCGACGGGCTGCGGGCCATCGCCCACGGGCGCACCATGGAGATGGCCTGGCCCGACCACCCCGTCTACCCGTCGTACGGCTACGTGGTCCGGCGCTGCGACCTGGACGCCTTCGTGGCCGACCACGCGGTGGGCGCCGGCGCCACCCTCCTCCAGGGCACCGAGGGGCTACGACCACTGGACCCCCCGTCCGGATCGCCGAAAGGGGCGATAGGCGGCGCCGTCGTGCTGGACAAGGCCAACGGCAACGAGCACGAGATCCGGGCCAGGCACGTCGTCATCGCAGACGGGGCCAACTCCCGCTTCGGTCGGGTCCTGGGAACGACGAGGGACCGTACGTACCCGATGGGCATGGCCATCCGTGGCTACTTCGAGAGCCCCCTCCACGACGACCCCTGGATCGAGTCGTCGCTGGACGTCCGCGACCGCAATGGCAACGCCATGCCCGGCTACGGCTGGATCTTCCCGGTGGGCAACGGAACCATCAACGTGGGCATCGGGCTGCTCTCGACCTTCCGCGACTATCGCGAGGTCAACACCAGCCACCTGTTCGAGGAGTTCGCCCACACGCTCCCGGAGCACTGGCAGATCGACCCGACCCGCCCGATCGCACCGCCGACCGGTGGTCGCCTGCCCATGGCCGGTTCGGTCGGACCCAAGGCCGGACCCAACTGGCTGGTGGTCGGGGATGCAGCCGGGGCGGTCAACCCGTTCAACGGCGAGGGAATCGACTATGCCTACGAGACGGGTCGCCTGGCCGCCGGCCTCATCGCGGAAGCCGCCGCCCGGGGTGACGACGCCGTGCTGGCCCGCTACCCCGACCTGCTGGACGAGGAGTACGGGCTCTACTTCAAGGTGGCCCGCCTCTTCGCGAAGGTGATCGGCAACCCGACCCTGATCCGGGAGCTGACGCGGGTGGGGATGCGGTCCCAACCCCTCATGGAGTGGGCGCTGCGGGTGATGGCCAACCTCCTACGGGACGAGGACCGGGGCGCCGCCGAGGCGGCCTACTCGGCGATCGCCGGCATGGTCCGCCTGGTCCCCGACCGCCTCATCGCCTCCTGAACCCCACGGCATCGACCGGTGGTCGAACCGGATGACCGACGGGCGGCTCCGGTCCGGGGGAGAATGACCGGCATGACCGGCTCGACGACCACCGCCGCCTGGATGGCCCTGGCCCGCCACCGCGACGACGGCATCGCTCCACTCGGAAGGCTGCTGGGCGAGGACCCGGGCCGCGCCACCCGCCTGGGCATCGAGGTGGGCGACCTCTGGATCGACCCGTCCCGCCAACAGGTGACCGACACGACCCTCGGGCTGCTGGCGGACCTGGCCGACGAACGGTCGGTGGCCTCCTACCTGCAGCAGATGCTGGACGGCCAGCCCGTGAACGCCACCGAGGGCCTACCCGCTCTCCACACCGCCCTACGGGCGCCCCGCCACGAGGTCATCCGGGTGGACGGCATAGACGTGGTGCCGGGGATCCACGCCACCCTGGGCCGGATGTCCGACCTGGCCACCGCCATCCGCGATGGCCGCAGGTCAGGGGCCACCGGGCGACCGATCACCGCTGTGGTGAGCCTCGGGATAGGCGGCAGCCACCTGGGGCCCGCGCTGGCAGCCGAGGCCCTCTCGCACCTGGGCCGACCCGACCTGACGGTGCGGTTCTCCTCCAACCTGGACGGGGCCGACCTGGTGGCCGCCCTTGATGGGTTGGTACCCGCCCAGACGCTGATCGTGGTGTGCTCCAAGTCGTTCACCACCATCGAGACCCTCACGGCGGCGGAGAGCGCACGCTCCTGGTTGGCCGACGGGCTTGGAGACGACCGGGTGGCGGACCACCTCGTCGCCGTCACCGCCTCCCCGGAGCGTGCCGCGGCCTTCGGGATCGACGCCGAGCTGACCTTCCGGCTGCCGCAATGGGTGGGGGGGCGGTTCTCCCTACCCTCGGCGGTCGGGCTGGCCGTCATGGTGGCAATCGGCCCGCCGGCGTTCATGGAACTCCTGGCCGGGATGCGACTGGTGGACGAACACGTGGCGACGGCCCCGACGCTGCGCAACGGACCCGTGCTGCTGGGCCTCATCGACGTCTGGAACCGGTCCCTCATGGGACGTACCTCCATGGCCGTGGTCCCCTATGCGCACCGGCTGAGGCTGCTTCCCTCCTACCTGCAGCAACTCTCCATGGAGAGCCTCGGCAAGGGCACCACGCTGGATGGGCGGACCGTGGACACCCCCAGCGGTGCCGTGGTGTGGGGGGCGGCCGGGACTGACGGGCAGCACGCCTTCTTCCAGCTGCTGCACCAGGGCACGGACGTGGTGCCGTGCGACCTGATCGGCGTGGCCAGGCCTGCGGAGGACCCCCGCGGTGCCCACCAGGACCTGCTGCTGGCGAACCTGGCGGCCCAGGCCGAGGCACTCGCCCACGGTCGGACAGCTGCCGAGGCGGCAGCGGGAGGCACCCCACCGGACCTCGTCGCGCACCGGACCTTCGCCGGGAACCGCCCGTCGACCACCATCCTCCTGCCCGAGCTGACGCCTTCCGCCCTCGGCCAACTGCTGGCCACCTACGAGCACAGGACGGTCACGGCGGCCGCAGTGTGGGGCATCGACCCGTTCGACCAGTGGGGGGTGGAGCTGGGCAAGGAGCTCGCATCGCGCATCGCCGCCGACCCCGCTGGTGGAGCCCACGACGGATCCACGCTCGAACTGCTCCGCCGCTACAGGGAGTTACGCGGAACCTGAATCTGGAGGCGTCAGCCCAGCCCGGCGACGACCGCTGCGGCGGCCTCGACGGCAATGGAGATCGTCTCGTCTATGACCTCGTCTGAGTGGGCGAGGCTGGGGAAGAGTGCCTCGTAGGCCCCCGGGGCCAGCGCCACGCCACGATCCAGGAGGGCGTGGAAGACCTTCGGGTAGATGCCGTTGTCGGCCAGCACCTTCGCCTCGTCGAAGTCGGTGGGGGCAACGTCGCCGAAGAAGCACCCCAGCAGCGAACCCACCCTGGGCAGCACGGCGTCCAGCCCCGCGTCGTTGAAGGCGGTGGCCAGCCCATCGGCCAGGCGGGCGGCCGTGGCGGTCAGCCGGTCGAAGGCCCCGTCGTCGAGCAGTTCGAGGGTGGCACGGCCGGCGGCCATGGCCAGAGGGTTCCCCGACAGGGTGCCGCCCTGGTACACACCGCCCAGCGGGGCCAGGTGCTCCATGACGTTCCAGCGACCGCCGAAGGCCCCGACCGGCAGGCCGCCACCGATGACCTTGCCGAAGCACCAGAGGTCCGGCGTGACGCCGAAGCGCTCGGCCGCCCCGCCACGCGCCAGGCGGAACCCCGTTATGACCTCGTCGAAGATGAGAAGCGACCCGGAGGCGTCACAGGCGGTCCGGAGGCCCTCCAGGAAGCCGGGCGCCGGCGCCACGAGGCCCATGTTGGCCGCCACCGGCTCCACGATCACCGCCGCCACGGTCTCGTCCAACTCGGGAACCACGTTGTAGGGAGCGACGATCGTGTCGGCGACGGCGCCGGCGGTGACGCCGTCGCACCCGGTGAGTCCCTGGTTGGCCACCCCACTTCCACCTGCGGCCAGCAGGGCATCGCCGTGTCCGTGGTAGCAGCCGGCGAACTTCACGATGCCGGGGCGACCCGTGGCGCCCCTTGCGAGGCGGATGGCCGACATGGTGGCCTCCGTCCCCGACGACACGAAACGGACCGATTCGAGGCCGGAGATGCGTTCCACGACCATCTCGGCCATGACCACCTCGGCCTCCGTCGGAGCACCGAAGCTGGTACCCCGGGAGGCAGCCACCGAGATGGCCTCCAGCACCACCGGATGGGCGTGGCCGAGGATCCCCGGCCCATAGGACTGCACGTAGTCGATGTAGCGGCGACCGTCGGCGTCCCACACGTACGGGCCGTCGGAGCGGTCCACGAAGTAGGGCGTGCCTCCCACCGAGCCGAAGGCCCGCACGGGCGAGTTGACCCCGCCGGGGATGACCCGCTGGGCCCGTTCGAAGAGCGTCCGGTTGGCGTCGGTCAAGGGATGCTCAACCCTGCAGGATCTCGGCGGCCCGTCGGGCCAGGTACGTCAGGATGAAGTCGGCACCGGCACGTCGGATCGAGAGCAGGTGCTCCATGCCGACGGCGTCACCGTCCAGCCAGCCGTTTGCCGCTGCAGCCTGCACCATGGCGTACTCGCCACTCACGTGGTACGCCGCCAACGGCACGTCCACGACCGCCCGGGCCTCGGCGATGACGTCCAGGTAGGACAGCGCCGGCTTCACCATCACCATGTCGGCGCCCTGGTCGATGTCAGCCATGATCTCGACGATCGCCTCACGGGCGTTGGGTGGGTCCTGCTGGTATCCCCGGCGATCGCCACCGCCCACGATCTGGACGTCGACGGCGTCCCGGAACGGGCCGTAGAGGGCCGAGGCGTACTTGGCGGAGTACGCCAGGATCACCGTGTCCAGGTGCCCCGAATCGTCCAGGGCGCCCCGGATGGCCGCCACCTGGCCGTCCATCATCCCGGAGGGAGCGGTCACGTCCGCCCCGGCTCCGGCCTGGGCCACGGCGGCCCTGGCGTAGAGCTCGAGGGTGGCGTCGTTGTCCACCGAGCCATGGCCGTCCAGCACGCCGCAATGCCCGTGGTCGGTGTACTCGTCGACGCAGAGGTCGGCCATGAGGACCATCTCGTCGCCCACCTCGTCGCGTAGGTCCCGCAGGGCCACCTGGACGACGCCGTCCGGGTTCCAGGCCTCGGAGCCGGTGGCGTCCTTCACCTCGGGGATCCCGAAGAGGATGACGGCCGGGACGCCGAGGTCCCTCAGCGCTGTCACCTCGGCTCGGAGGCTGGCCCGGGTGTGCTGCACGACGCCCGGGAGGGAGGCCACGGGCTGCGGTTCGTGGATGCCCTCGCGTACGAAGAGGGGTGCGACCAGGTCGTCGACCGAAAGGTGGGTCTCAGCCACCAGGCGGCGCAGGGCGGCGGTGCGGCGCAGGCGACGGGGTCGCGAGACGGGAAAGCTCACCCGGCGAGCCTACGGAGGTCAGGTCGTGGGCGGCGAGGCCGCTGCCCAGGCCACCACCGCATCCAGGAGGCCGACGACCGAGTGTGGGTCGGCTTCGATGGTGGCGAATCCCAGTTCCCTGGCCGCCGCTGCGCTGATCGGCCCGATGCAGGCGGCGGCCACGGGCAGCGTGGCCCCGGCCACGTCGTGGTAGCGACGGACCGTGGACTCCGCGGTGAAGGTGACCAGATCGGCCACCCGGGCACGGTCCAGCACCGCCGGGTCCACGTCGGGTGCCACGTTGCGGTAGGCCACGACGACGTCGACCGCCCAACCCCTGGCGGCAAGGCCGTCGGGCAGCACGTCGCGGGCCACCTCGGCACGCGCACTCCGGCGGGGCCGGAAACTCCTCCAGCAGGCCCTCGGCCACGGCACGGCCGGGGACCAGGTCCACCGCCAGACCCGAGGCCAGCAGCGGGCCCGCCGTCCTGGGCCCCACGGCGGCGAGGCGGGCCGTTGTCGAACCGTCCAGCAGGTCGGCGACCCGCCGGGCACCGTTGGGTGACGTCACGACGATCCAGTCGTACCGGTCAGCAGAGGACAGGGCGGCGGACAGGGCGGCACCACCATCGGCCGGCTCAACGATTGCGACCACCGGCAGCTCGATGACCTCGGCGCCCAGGTCGGTGAGGGCACCGGCGAGGCTGCCGGCCTGGTCGGTGGCCCTGGTGACGACAACGGTGCGACCGGCCAGCGGGTTCACTGCGACTCCAGGAGCGCCGCACCGCCCCGCTCGTCGAGGAGGTGCCGGGCCAGCGTCCGGCCGAGGGTGGGGCCGTCGACCGATCGCCTCGCCTCGCGCAGGAGCACGGCGCCGTCGGGTGACGAGATCGCACCGGTCAGGCACACCTCGTCGCCGTCCAGGACCGCGTATGCCGCAATCGGGAGGTCACAACCCGCACCCAGCTCGGCCAGGAACGCCCGCTCGGCGTCGACGGTGCGGCGCGCCACGGCATCCTCGACGGCCGCCAGCACTTCGCGGACCCCTTCGTCGTCGGTACGGCACTCCACGGCCATGGCCCCCTGGCCCACCTGGGGTAGCAGGACGGACGGGTCGAGGCGGTCCGCCACGTCGGGTCTGATCCCCAGCCGATCCAGGGCGGCGGCGGCCATGACGATGGCGTCGAACCCGGCCGCCTTCTCCAGACGGGTACCGATGTTGCCCCTCAACCCGGCGAACACGACGTCCGGCCGGAGGTGGGCGAGGTGTGCCCGGCGACGGATCGAACCGGTGGCCACGGTCGCACCCTCGGGCAGGTCGGCCCAGCGGCACCCGACCAGGACGTCACGGGCATCGGCCCGCTCGGGTACGCAGGCCAGGACCAGTCCCTCGGGCGTGAGGGCCGGGAGGTCCTTGGCGGAGTGGACGGCGATGTCGGCGCGACCATCCAGCACCGCTGCCTGGACCTCCTTCACGAACACACCGCGGCCACCCATCTGCTCCAGCGGCGTGGTGCGATCCAGGTCACCGGTGGTCTGGACCACGACCACCTCGACGTCCACATCGGGGCGGACGGCGTTGAGGAGCCCGATCAGGCGGTCGGTCTGCCATCGGGCCAGGGCACTGCCGCGGGTGGCGGCCCGGATCCGCACGGCCGTCGCCCCGACCTAGAGGTCGAAGAGGTCGCGCAGGGCCTCGGACAGGCGCTCGCCCCGTGCGGTGCCGGCGGCATCCTTCATTCGTACCGTCGGCTCGTGCAGGAGCTTGCCCACGATTCCCGCAGCCAGGGCCTCGACGGCATCGCGCTGGCGGTCGTCGAGGTTGCCCAGCCGGGCGGAGAACCGCTGCAGCTCGCCGGAGCGGACGAGGTCGCCACGCGCCCTCAGGCTGGCCACCAGCGGGGCCACCAACCGGGCGGTCGACACGTCGACGTAGCGAGCCAACTCAGCGTCCACGATGGCCTGCACCGCGGTCACCTCGCGCTGGCGTTCCCGGATGCCCACATCTGCGAACTCCCGGAGGTCGTCCATGTCCAGGAGGGTCAGGCCTTCGATCTCGCCGGCGGCCGGGTCGACGTCCCTGGGTACGGCGATGTCGACCACGAGGAGTTCACGGCCGTGGCGTTCGCCGACCACCGAGGCCAGGTCGCTGTGCTCGAGGATCGCGGCCGAGGCGCCGGTCGAGGTGAGCAGCACGTCAACCTCGGCCAGGTGGCGGGGCAGGTCGTCCAGGCGTACCGGTTCGCCACCCAGGCGTCCAGCCACCTCGACGGCGCGGTCCCAGGTGCGGTTGGCCACGCGGATACCGGCCACGCCGCCGCCGTGGAGGGCGCGGGCCAGTCCCTCGCCCATCTCGCCGGCACCGACGATCAGGACCTGTCGACCCTCCAGGCCACCAAGGCGCTCGGTGGCCATGGCCACGGCTGCCTGTGAGACCGAGGTGATGTTGCGGGAGATGGCCGTATCGGTGCGGACCCGCTTGCCGACCTCGAGGGCGTGGCGGAACAGCGGGTTCAGGACGGGCCGTCTCCCATGACTTGCGAACCTGGCCGAGGATCTCGTGCTCGCCCAGCACGGCCGAATCCAGGCCGGAGGCCACCGAGAAGAGGTGCCGGGCCGCGTCACCGTCGTAGAGGCTGGTCAGGTGGTCGGAGAACTCCTCGGGCGCCACATGGGACGCCTCGGCGAAGAAGTTGCGGATGTCCTGGTATGCGCCGTGGAACTTCTCGGCGAATACGTACACCTCGATCCGGTTGCAGGTCGTGTGTTCGCGCGAGGTGAGGTCCGCCAACGCCTTGGGTAGGCGCGACTCTGGCACCGTCATGCGCTCGAGCAGGTCGAGCGGCACCGTGCGGTGGTTCAGGCCTACGACTACGACCGACAAGCGCCGATACTCCTTGTTCTCCGGCTACCCGGCCAAGGGTACGGGTAGTCGGTCTCGGGGCGGATGGGAGGGGTGGTGAAACCCCTCTCCGGACCTCCAGCATTCCCGATGCGGGCGGTTCTTTCCAACCCTTGGTCCCGGTACGTCGGGATATCCAGCTCCACGACCAACGCCTAGCCGGTCGCCCGGCCGGACCGTGCTTCGACGGCCCGGTGGTGCTGGTGGTACCCGAGGATCTGGAGTTCGGTCGCCAGGTCCACCTGGCGGAGGTCGACCCGCTCGGGGACGGTCACCACGGTCGGCGCGAAGTTCAGGATCGAGGTGACCCCTGATGCCACCAGGCTGTCGACCGCCGCCTGGGCAGCGGAAGCCGGGGTGGCCACGATTCCGACCGTGCAGCCGGTCTCGGCGACGAGGGCCCCCAGGTCCTCCACGGACCGGACGACGTTTCCAGCGACCCTCCTTCCCACGACCGCCGGGTCGGCGTCGACCAGGCCAGCCACCGGGAAGCCCCCGGCCACGAACCCGTCGTAGCGGCTGAGTGCCCGGCCCAGGTTGCCGACTCCGACGATCACCACCGGGCTGGGGACGCCGCCGCCCAGGACCAGGCTGATCTCGCCGATGAGATGGTCGACGTCGTATCCCACGCCGCGGGTGCCATCAGCGTGCAGGTAGGACATGTCCTTCCTCACGTTGGCGGCGTTCACACCGGCCAGGGAGGCGAGGACCACCGAAGACACCGTGCCGACACCGTCATCCGACAACTCGACGAGGCCACGCAGGTAGATGGGCAGGCGTGCGACGGTGGCGTCCGGAATCGCCTCATCGTTCCTCGGACCTGCGGCATCAGCCATGCCCCCAAACTAGGCGCTTGTGCACCATTTCACATGGCATTTCCGGGTCCGCATCGGCGGACACCCCCGGGCACCCGCCGCTTCCCCGCCGGTGGTCGCCGATCGACCAATACCGTTCCTGCCGTGACGCACCAGATCGCAGTGGCCGCGGCGGCCGCCCTAGTCTCGCTGGCCTTCGCCGCCACGGTCCTGGAACGCTGGCTGGACCGACGCCGCCCCCAGGACCTCGCATGGTCGGCATCCCTCGGCCTGTTCGCCGCAGGTGCCGCATCCCTCTGGTGGGGCGCCTCGAACGGCTGGTCCGCTGCTCCCTTCCGATCCTTCTACGCGTTCGGGGCCGTGCTGAACGTGCCGATCCTGGCCCTGGGGACCGTGTACCTCCTGTTCAACCGCCGAACGGCGGACCGGGTCACCGTCGCCACCGTGCTACTCGGCGCATTCGCCGCCGGCATGGTCTTCGCCTCGCCGATCCAGGGCGCGTTCGTCAGCGACGTCCTGCCGCGTGGCAGCGACGTGTTCGGTCCGGGACCCCGGGTGGCGGCGGCGGTGGCCTCGTCGATCGGGGCACTCGTCGTGATCCTCGGCTCGACCTGGTCGATGGTCAGGCTGCTACGGATCGGCACGGGGGCCGCACGGCGTGGTGCGCTGGGCAACGGCCTGATCGTGGTCGGCGCACTGGTGCTCAGCTGGGGTGGGCTGGTCAACTCGGTACTCGACGAGATGACCGGGTTCGCGGTCTCCCTACTGGTCGGGATCTCGCTGATCTTCGCCGGTGCCCTGGTCGCCACCGGGAGCCGATCCGACGGCTGAAGGCCGACCCGGTCAGTCCACGATCAGGACGAACTGGATCACGGCCGCGCCCAGGATGGCCGCCAGCAGGATCGCCGTGACGATGGTCGTTCCGAGGCGCATCAGGTCTCCTCCGATTCGTCAGCGGCAGTTCGTCCGCCGATCGTGACACGGGTGCTCACGCCTTCGTCCGGGTCGGCGGCCGTAAGGACCACCGCCCCTCCCTCACCGATGGCCAGGTCGGCGGCCGCCGATGCCCGTGCCGCCACGAGCGAGACCAGGCCCAAGGAGTCGACCAGCACGCCGAGGCCACCGGTCGGCACGTCGTCGTAGGCCGAGACCCGTCGGGCGGGAAGCACCCTGTCGGCGACACGGACCCGGAACCGGTCACCGGCGCCGAGGCCGTCGAGTTCCGTGGGGTCCACGTTCAACTGCACGTTGCCGAAGCGGTCCACCCAGAGCACCTCGGCATGCAGGCCGTCGGACTCGACCGCCGCCACCGGGAGCACCCCGGGGAGAAGGCCCGCCGGCTCTATCAGATCGCCCAGCTCGGCCAGGTCCACGCCGGTGGCCAGGTGGGCGGAGACCGGCGCGAACACGTCACGCCCATCGAAGGTGGAGCCCGGGGCTTGAAGGTGCCAGGCGGTGTCGGTCAGTGAAACGGCCCGACCCGCGCCGCCCACCATGGCGACAGCGGGAGCCAGCAGGCCGTTGTCGGGGCCGACCAGCACCGACTCCCCGTCACCCACCTCTACGGCAACCGCTCGGCGATCGGTCCCGACCCCGGGATCGACCACGGCCAGCACGACGCCCGGGCAGAGGTACCCGGAAGCGCGGGCCAGGGCCAGGCCCCCTGCACGTACGTCATGGGCCGCTATCCCGTGGGTGATGTCCACCACGTGTGCGTGCGGGGCGATGCTCCGGACCACTCGTCGTCGATGCCGTAGTCGGACAGGAACGAGATCGTGTCGTAGCGCCGGCCCACGATCAGCCGGCACCCAGTTGGCGTGAGCGCTCCGTGGCGGCCGCGACCACGTCGCGCACCATCGATCGGAAGTCGCCGGCCTCGAACACGGCCAGGCCGGCCGCCGTGGTGCCGCCCGCCGAGGTGACGTTCTCCCGCAGCTTCGATGCGGACTCCTCGGACCGGCGCAGCAGCGTGGCGGCGCCCAGCAGGGTCTGTTCGGTGAGGGCCACCGCCACATCGCGTGGCAGCCCCTCGGCCTCACCCGCGTCCATGAGGGCCTCGGCCAGGAGGAACACGTAGGCGGGACCGGATCCCGAGAGGCCGGTGACGGCATCCAGCAGGTCCTCGTCGACCACGACCACCTCGCCCACCGCCGAGAGGATTCCCGACGCCCAGCCCAGGTCGTCGTCGGTGACGGCCTTCCCTCCGGCGACTGCGGCGGCTCCCTCGCCGACGAGGGACGGCGTGTTGGGCATCACCCGGACCACCGGTACGTCGTCACCCAGGATGGCCTCCATGGCGGCGGTCCGGACGCCGGCGGCGATGGACAGGACGCGGGGCACGCCGATGGCGGCGAGAGCGGTACAGACATCGGCCACCACGTGGGGCTTGACGGCGACGAGGGTGTCGACGCCAGCCAGGGCGGCATCTCCACATGAGACGCCGGGAAGCGCCTCGGCCAGCAGGTCGCGACGCCCGGCATCGGGTTCCACCACGTGGAGTTCCCCGGCCGCCGCCCAGCCGTCGGCCACGAGGCCCCTCAGCAGGGCCTCGCCCATCTTCCCGCCGCCGATCACCTGGAGTCTCGTGGCCACGGAGCGAACCTACAGGCTGGCGTCGAGCGACGGCCGTCCGTCCGGCAGCACCCGGGAGGTGCCGACGGCGACGGCGACGACCATCACCAGCACGCCGGCTCCCGCCAGGACCGTCCCGGTCGACCAGAAGCCGATCGCCACCCCGACCACCAGCGGACCGGCTGTCTGGCCCAGCCGGAGGCCGCTCACCCACAGGGCCAGGATGATCCCGCGGAGGTGCTCGGGCGCCCGCTCCGCGACGATGTCCTGGAGGGTGGGGATGGTGATCCCCTCGGCCAGCCCGTACACCGCTGCCGCGGCCACGAGGAGCCACAGCGACCCCAGGCCCATGGCCAGGAACGTGGCGCCGAACACGCCGAGGCCGATGGCCACCATCACACCGGCGGACATCCGCACCCGGAACCAGGTGACCACGAGCGCTGTGGCCGTCGAAGTCACCGCAGGTACCGCTGCGACCATGCCGCGCTGTGTGGGGTTGAGGCCGAAGGTCTCGTGGAGGTGGATGGGGATGAGGGTGAGGAACACGCCGAACATGACGAAGAAGGCCAGCGAGCCGAGGCCGATGACCATGGCATTGGCCGGGATGGACACCTCGGCAAAGGCCTCCCTGAAGCGTTGCACCACCGGGATCTGCTGGACCTCCCACGGGTCGTCGAGGGACCGGGCCACCACCGCTCCCACGATCAGGGCCATCCCGTAGTAGGCGAAGTTCCACCTCCAGCCGAACAGGTCGGTGGTGACACCGCCCAGGAACGGGAAGATGGCCAGGAAGGTGGTGATGACCGCCGCGTTCTGGCCGAGGAGGCGGGTCCGTTCCATGCCGGACCAGTGATCGGTGATCAGGACCACGACGAGGTTGATGAGCCCGGCGGATCCGAGGCCCTGGATCACGCGGATGACCAGCAGCCACTCCAGCGACGGGCTGAATCCGCCGAGGCTGCCGAAGGTCCCGAAGACGAGCAGGCAGGGAACGAGGACGCGCTTGCGGCCGTAGCGGTCGGCCAGGAACCCGATGGCCGGGGCCGCCACGATCCCGGTGACGGTGCCGGCGGCGATCAGCATGCCGGCACGTTCGATCGGCTCGCCGAACGACTCCAGGATCTCCGGCGTGGAGCTCATGAGCACCGAGTTGTTGAGCAGCGCCATCGCCGTGACCGAGAAGACCAGGAGGCGCGACGGTGGCCCTGTCCGGACGGCGGTCAACGAGGCGCTCCGACCGGACGCGACAGGTCCGGCGGCCATGTCGTCAGAGAACTCACTTCCCCGATCGAACCCCGACGATCCGGCCGCCGGACCCGTGGGGCACGATATACCCAGAGGTATTGAAAGTCCACTATCAGTTTCCGCCGCCGGTTCCTCCGAAACGGCTGGCGAAGCCGATGCGAAGTGCCGGTCGGAAGCACCGCTCCACCGCCGTCCACACGGTGCCAAGGAGCCTGTCCAACCCCGCGTCGTCCACCGTGGAGGCCGGTAGGGCCCCGACCAGCAGCAGGGCGTCCTCCTCCCCTACGCAGAACGACACCCCGACCAGGCTGGAGTTGCGCTTCAGCAGGTGCTGGTGGAACGCGGCGTGGTTCTCCTCGGGGGCCGGCATCACGTAGGTCTCGTGGTGGAGCATCCGCTGTCGGAGGGTGAGGCGGATGGTCGAGGTGTCCTTCTCCTCGCCCACCACCCGCGCGAACCAGCGTCGCTCCATGGGCCCGGCGTCAGGGTCCCGCTCCACGGCCACCAGGACCGGGTTCTCCTCGAGCGTGCGGGCGAACCAGGCGTCGATGACCGCCTCGAGCGCGTCCATCTCGTCAGGGCCGAGTGGCGGCGGGTCTGAGGGCAACGTCAGGCGCAGTCCACGAGCACCCGGGAGGAGAGGTCGTCGCAGATCCGGCGGAGCCGCGCTGCGGTGGCCGACCAGGTGTACGACCAGGACCGCTGGGCGGCCGCCGTCGACATCTCGGATGCCGCGATCGGGTCGTCCAGGATCTCCGACACGTGGGCGGCGTACGTGGACGGGTCGCGTCCGTCCACCAGGTAGCCGGTGCGCCCATGGTCTACCAGGGTGCGCAGGCCACCCACGGCGGCGGCCACCACGGGGATCCCGCACGCCGCAGCCTCCAGGGCGACCAGGCCGAACGACTCGGAACGACTCGGCATCAGCACCACGTCGGACGCCCGGTACCAGTAGGCGAGACAGTGGTGCGGCTGCGGGTCCACGAACTGGACGCTGTCGGCGAGGCCGTGGGACTCGGCGATCCGGCGGACGCGTGACGCCTCGGCCTGCCCGTCGGACCCGCTGGCACCGCCGACCACGACGAGGCGTGCATCCGGTCGACCCAGCTCGGCCAACGTGCGCACAGCCACGTCGACGCCCTTGAGGGGCTGGATGCGACCGGCGAAGAGGAGGACGGGGCCCGCTCCCAGCCCGGTGGCACGGCGGGCCACGACCTGGGATCCCGGCGTGAAGAAGCCGTGGTCCACCCCGGGCGGGACCACCTCGATACGGGACCGTTCGGCGCCGTACAGGTCAACGAGCTGTCGGACCTCCTCGGGGCTGTTGGCCAGCAGGATGTCGGAGCACCCCACCACCTCGCCCTCGGCCCGGATCCGCCCTGGCGGCTCCGCATCGCCGCTCTGGTCCTTCACCATGCCGAGGGTGTGGAAGGTCGTGATGAGTGGGAGGTCCAGCTCGTGCTTCAGGCGATGCCCTGCGACCGCGCTCAGCCAGTAGTTGGCGAGGATCCCGTCGTGGCCCGGGTGGGTGGCCAGCCAGGAGGCCACGCCGTCTGCGAAGTCGTCGATGACGCCCGGCAGGTCCTCCTTGGGGAGGTCGTGTGCCCCGGCATCGACGTGGACCACGCGGAACCCCGGCTCCACGTCCACGACGGTCGGCGTGTCCGGATCCACCCGGCGTGTGAAGACGGTCGAGCGACCACCGGCCTGGGAGAGGGCTGACGCCAACTCGCGTACGTACACGTTCATCCCACCGCCGTCGCCGGAGCCCGGCTGGACCAGCGGGGAGGTGTGCATGGAGAGGACAGCCAGGCGACGCACTGTTCAGCCTCCCGATACCGGTGGCAGCAGGGCCACCTCGTCGCCATCGGTGACGGCGACGGCGGCCGCTGTGGACTCGCCGTTCAGCCAGACGCGGCAGGTGCCGGCCAGGGCTGCGAACCCGTCGCCGAACCTCTCGTCGGCCGCGGCGAGGACCTCGCCCACGGTCTCACCGGGGAGGCTGAGGCTTCCGGTTCCGGCGGCGACCCGGACCGAGGCGAAGAGACGCAGGACAGCCATCCGGTCAGTGTATGGAGGAGGCCCGCCGAGTCCGAAGGCCGGCGGCCGGTCCCGCGATCGGCACGCCGGTCGCCGCTACCGTCAGCTCCCATGACACGCCTCCTGGTCGTCCGCCACGGCCAGTCCGAGTGGAATGCCACGGGGCGCTGGCAGGGCCGGGCCGATCCGCCGCTGACCGACGAGGGACGTCGCCAGGCCAAGGTCGCCGGCGGCGCGCTGGGCGCATTCGACGCGGTGGTGGCCTCACCGCTGCTACGGGCCGCCGAGACGGCGACCATCATCGCGGAGCGCCTGGGCATCGGCCCCGTGCTCACGGACCCGGACCTCGTGGAACGCGACGCCGGGGAGTGGCAGGGCCTTACCCGCTCCCAGATCCAGGAGGGATGGCCGGGCTTCCTGGATGACGGCCGCCGACCTCCGGGCTACGAACCGGGCGACGCCATGCTGGCCCGGGTGCTCTCGGCGCTGGAACGCATCTCCGAACGCATGGGAGACGGTGACGTGCTCGTCGTGTCGCACGGCGGCGTCGTCTACGCCCTCGAGGAGGCCTGCGGGGAACCGTGGAAGCGGCTACCCAACCTGGGCGCCCGCTGGTTCGAGCTGTCCGGTGGCGACCTGTCGGCCGGACCCAGGGTGGACCTGGTGCCGGACGGGACCATCCCCGACGGGCTCTAGTCCGGCGCCCCCGACGAACCCTCGTCCAGGCGGGCGGCCACCGACCCGTAGCCCTCCAGGTCACCGCTGTCGACGCGCTCCATAGCCACCTCGATGGTGGCCAGGTCCGCCTCGAGGGCATCCAACCCGGCGTCGTCGATGTCGGCCGGGTCCACGGGGGCGGGCGGAGCACCGTCGGTCGTCGGATCGGTCGACGGATCGGTTGGCGGATCGGTCGTCGGATCGGTCGTCGGATCGGTCACGGCGGCGAGGGTACCGTCGGCTGGTGCCCGCCCCGTTGATCCTCCTGCCGCCATCGGAGGGAAAGGCCGCCGGTGGCGACGGCCCCCGCTGGGCGGATGCCGACCAGTCGTTCCCGGACCTCGTCGACCAGCGTCGGGCCGTGATCCGGGCACTCGTGGAGGCCATGGGCCTTCCGACCGAGGAGCGCTCGAAGCTTCTGGGTGTGAAGGGGGCGAACGCCGACGAGGCGACGGCGACCAACCTGGTGGTCGACTCGGCGGCGACCCGTCCCGCCCCCTCGACTACCCGTCGCTTCCGGCGAAGGTGCGCCGTGGAGTGGACCGCCAGGTCGTCATCTTCTCCGGGCTGTGGGGCGCGGTGCGGCCCACCGACCCGATCCCCGACTACAAGCTCAAGATGGGGGCGATGCTCCCGGGCCTTGGCCGGCCGGCCCGCTTCTGGAAGCAGGCGCTTACCGCGGCGCTGGCCGACGCCGCATCGGGCACCGTCTGGGACCTGCTTCCCAACGAGCACTCCGCGGCCTGGAACCCGGCGATCGCCGGGCGGCGCATCCGGGTGCGGTTCCTGGACGACGTGGAGAAGGACGGTGAACGCACGCTCGTGACGGTGTCGCACTGGAACAAGCTGCTGAAGGGGGCGCTGGTGCGCCACGTCGTGGAGCACGGGCTGGACGACCCCGAGGGCCTGGTCGGGTTCGACCACCCGGAGGGCTACGCCTACGACCCCGCGCTCACCCGGGTCGACGGCTCCACCACCGAAATATCCCTGGTGACCAGGCGTTAGGGCTCAGGGGCCGAGGACGCTGTCCAGGTAGTCGTTGGTGAAGCGGCGACGTGGGTCGAGGCGTTCCCTTGCGGCCTGGAAGCGGTCCCAGCCGGGATAGCGGCCGGCCAGCGTGTCGGCGGTCTGGAAGTGGAGCTTCCCCCAGTGGGGGCGGCCGTCGTAGTCGTCCATGATCGCCTCCACGCCCCGGAAGTAGTCCTCGTACGGCGTCCCCCGGAACACGTGGACTGCAATGAAGCAGGAGTCCCGTCCCGATGCCGTGGAGAGCGGTATGTCGTCGCCGCCCAGGATCCGGAACTCGATCGGGAAGCTGATCGGACGATCCAGGGTGTCGATCAGCGCCTGCACCCTTCGGAACGCCTCCAGGCCGTGCTGGCGGGGCACGGCGTACTCCATCTCGTAGAAGCGGACCCGCCGGGGCGAGGCGAACACGTCGTACGAGGTCGTCAGGTACTCGGCCCTCCCCGCACCGGTCAGGACCTGGCCGTTCAGCCTCGGGATGAGCGACGGCCGGAGGCGGCCCAGGTGGTTGAGCGCCCCGAAGGCCACGTTCTCGAGCAGTTCCTTGTTCTTGAACCGGTTCCAGCGGCGCTTCATGGCGTGGCGGGCATTGCGGGCCGGAGGGGGCGCCTCGGTGGTCCGGGTGTTTCGCTTCAGCAGGGCATTGGAGGTGTGGGGCATCCAGAAGAACTCGGTGTGGTCGGTGTCTTCGGCGAAGGCATCGAAGCCCGCCAGCACCTCGTCGATCGGCAGGATCTCCTCGACGGCGTGGAGGTTGAAGGCCGGCACGCACCGCAGCGTCACCTCGGTGACCACGCCGAGCGCACCCAGGCCGACGCGCGCCACATCACGCAGGTCCGGATCGTGGTCGTCGTCCAGGACCAGCACCGCTCCGTCGGCGGTCACCAACCGCAGGCCGACCACGTCGGCGGCGATCGACCGGAAGCCCAGGCCCGTGCCGTGGGTGGACGTCGAGATGGCGCCGGCCACCGACTGGTAGGCGATGTCGCCGAGGTTCGACATGGCCAGGCCCATGGCGTCCAGCTGCGGGTTCAGGTCGCAGAGCCGGGTACCGGCACGCACCCGTACACGCCCTGTCGCCTCGTCGACGGCCACGATCCCGGTCATGTCATCCAGGGTGACGAGCACGTCGTCGGTCCTGGCAATGGCGGTGAACGAGTGGCCGGCACCCACCACCCGAACCCCCAGGCCATCGGTGGCGGCCTCCCGGACCAGGGCCACGACGTCGGGCTCCGAGGTGGGTCGGGCGATGCGCACCGGTCTGCTGCGCTGGTTGCCCGCCCAGTTCCGCCAGGAACCGTCGCTGTGTATACCGCTCACCTGCTCACCAGCCCCGCAGGTCGACCGACCACGACTCGAGGACCTCGGCGTCGCCACCGGCCGCGGCATCGTCAACGAGGTGCAGGGCCTCGTGCTTGGCGATCGTCGGATCTATGTGGGCTGGTCGCAGGCCGACCCGGTCCCCCACCGCCCACGATGCACCGCCGACGGTCGTGTGCTCGTCGGAGCAGAACCGCACCTCGCCACCGCCCACCAGCGAAGGGTCGCCACTGTCCATGGCCAACGCCTTGAGGCCCCCGTCCAGCACCGCGTGGCCCCGGGAGCTGACCGACACCACCGTGGTCAGGAGCACCAGGCCCTCCCGGAACGGAAGGTCCAGGCGTGCGTAGTCGCCATCCATGAGGACGAAGGATCCGGCCTGCAGCTCGGTCACCACGTGGTTGCAGTCCCACGAACCGGTACCGCCACCGGACACCACCCCGCCACCGACGTCGGCATGCGCCCTCGTCAGGTCCTCCATGGCCCTGGCCACACGACGTTCCCGACGCTGGCGGTCCACCTCGTGCTGGACGTGGCCCTCGTAGCCCATGACGCCCCGGACCTCCAGGCCGGCGGCACGGGCCTCGTCGGCGAGGCGCCCGGCATCGGCCGGATCGCAGCCGCACCGGGGCATACCCACGTCCACGTCCACCAGGACCTCGCGTACCCCACCGGCCACCGCTGCGGCGATGGTGGCCGACGAATCCACCGCCACGGTCACCCTGGCGGTACCTGCCCGGACCAGGGCCCCCAGCCGACTGGCGTCGACGACCTCGTTGGCCAGGAGCAGGTCATCGCCCAGGCCGGCGGCGGCCATGCCCTCAACCTCCCGGGTCGTGGCGCAGCAGAAGCCGGTGTGGCCGGCCGCGGCGAGGCGGGCGGCCAGGGCGGTGGTCTTGAAGGCCTTCACATGGGGCCGTAGCGCCGGTCCCGGGCGAGCGGCCGACATCGTGGCCAGGTTCTGGTCCAGGACGGCCACGTCGGCCAGCAGCGCCGGGGTGGTGAGGTCGCCAGCCTTCATCGGCAGAGGCCTACGCGCCCTGCGGCGCCCTGGCCTCGGACCAGGACAGTCCCCGCTGGGCATCGGGTTCGCGCGGTAGGCCCAGAACCCGCTCGGCGATGATGTTGCGCTGCACCGCGAACGTGCCGCCACCCAGGGTCAGGGCCGGCGAGAAGACGTAGCCGTAATGCCAGATCGACGACACGCCCGGAAACTGCCCGGTCGTCAGGCGGTTCTCGGTGGTTCCCTCCTCCTTGGACGCATCCAGGCGACCCACCGGGCCGGATCCCACCAGCATCCCGGAGGTACCGCTGACCTCCTTGGCCAACGCCATGACGTGCTGCCCGTGGTCGTCGGCCATGGCCTTCTGGATGTTCGCCTCCGACCCGGGTTCCCGCCCCGCCAGTTGGGCGCTGAGGGTTCGCAGCCGGTTCAGGCGGAGCACCTCGGCCTCGCAGTAGAGGGCGGCGAGACGCTGGCGCATGTCGGACAAGCTCCAGCAGGTCGTCGGCCGACGGCCCGTCGCCCCACAACGAGCCGGCCGAGGACAACGAGACCCGCTCGTTGGCCAGCGTCACGCGGGCCAGCCGCCAGCCATCGCCCTCCTCGCCGACCAGCAGGCTGGCAGGGATGCGGACGTCGTCGAAGAAGACCTGGTTGAACGAGTGGGCGCTGGTCATGTCGACGATCGGCGACATCGTGATGCCCGGCAGGTCGGTCGGACAGATGAAGTACGAGATCCCCTTGTGCTTGGCCACGTCGGGATCGGTTCGGGCTATGAGGATTCCGAAGTCGGCCCTGTGGCCGCCACTGGTCCAGATCTTTGACCCGTTCACCACGTACTCGTCGCCGTCACGGACCGCCCGGGTGGCCAGGTTGGCCAGGTCCGAACCGGCGTCCGGCTCCGAGAACATCTGGCACCAGAACTCCTCACCGGTGAAGATCGGATCCAGGTAGCGGGCCTTCATCTCGACTGTCCCGGCCATGGCGATGGTCGGTGCCGCCCAGCCGATGCCGATCGGGTTGGCGGGCCGCCTCACACCCGCCCGGCGTAGCTCCTCGTCGATGATCACCTGGTGCATCGGGTCGGCGTCGATGCCGTAGGGGGCCGGCCAGTGGGGGACCACGTAGCCGGCATCATGCAGTTCGCGGCCTGTCGGCTCCGGGTTGGCGGCCAGCCAGGCACGCACCTCGAGGCGTCGCGGATCGTCGTCCGGCGGAAGGTCGAAGTCCATGGAGTCGAGTCTGACGCCCCGGCCGGTCAGCCGACGATGCGGGCCACGGCCCTGCGCTGCACGCCGAACGGCACGACGCCCCTGGCGGCCCAACGCAGCCAGGCGCCCCGCCCGACCGGCCTGCGGGTGGGGGGCCACCGTGCATCGAAGGTCCGGGCCACGACCTTTGCGACCGCCACCGGATCACCCCCGGCCTGGGCAGCCCGCCGGTCGGCAGCAGACATGGCCTCGACCAGCGGGCCGTACGGACCATCCGGTGAACCGTGCCAGGAATCGTCGCGCCAGATGCCGGTCGGATAGGCGCCCGGCTCCACGAGGACCACGTCGATGCCGTGGGGGCCGACCTCGAAGGCCAGCGACTCGGCCCACCCCTCGACCCCCCACTTGGAGGCGGCATAGGCAGACCAGGTGGGTAGGCCCCCCAGGCCACTCGAGCTGGTCACGCACACGATGCGACCACCGTGCCCACGCAGACGGGGCAGCACAGCCCGTGTGACTGCGAAGGTGCCGTGGAGGTTGGTGTCCAGGACCCGGTCGACGGCGTCGGGGGGCAACTCCTCGAACGGTCCGACGGCCAGCACGCCGGCGTTGTTGACCAGCCCCACCAGCCGGCCGACGTCGCCGGCCAGGCGAACCCAGGAGTCGGCCACCGCCATCGCCTCGTCTATGGAGGCCTGGTCGGTCACGTCCAGCCTCAGGACCTCCACCCGGTCGGCCACCCCCGCCTCGGCCAGAGCGGCGTCCAATGGGCCACGGCGCGCCAGGTCGCGCATCGTGGCGGCTACCCGCCGACCCCGACGGGCCAGTTCCACGGCGGTGTGCAGGCCGAAACCCGAGGAGCAGCCCGTCACCATGATCACCCCATCGGGATTCCGTGGCGACCGGACCGGTGGGTCCTGGTGGGTGAGGCGGCCGATGATCCGCCGCTGCAGGCCGGCGGGAACCACGCCCCTGGCCAGGAACCGGGCACGGGCACTGAGGCCGATGGGGTGCCGGAGGCCCCGTCGGCCCTCCACGATGGCGACCATGGTGGCCGAGACGCTGTGCGGATCCAGTGCCCGCGCCCAGGCCCGGTCGTCCCCGTCCTCCAACGCCCGTATGACCGATGCGTACGGACCGTCCGGGTCGCCGTGGATCGTCCCTGCTTCCCACAGCCCGGTCTGGACCGACGCCGGTTCGACCACCGACACGCCCACTCCCTGGGAGAACAGCTCATGGGCGAGCGACTCGGCCCATCCCTCCAGCGCCCACTTGGACCCGCAGTATGCGGCCAGCCCCGGCAGGGCCGAGAGGCCACCGACCGACGACACGATGACGATCCGGGAGTCCGGGGTGGATCGCAGCGCCGGTAGGGCAGCCCGGGTGAGGTGCATGGCACCACCCAGGTTGACGTCGAAGAGTCGCTTCAGGTCGACGGCGGGCGTCTCCTCGAAGGCGCCGGCCTCGCGGATCCCGGCGTTGGCCACCACTGCGTCGAGCGTGCCTCCGGTGGCCGCCAGGACGCGGGCCACCGCCGCCTCCACGGCCAGCCGGTCGGTGACGTCCACGACCATCGGTTCGACCGATCCTCCGAACCCGGCCAGGTCCGAGGAGGTCATGGGCGAATCGACGGCCGTCAGGTCGAATCCGAAGACCCTCCAGCCCCATCGGGCCAGGTCCAGCGAGAGGGCCTCGCCGATCCCGCTCGACGAACCGGTGACGCGAGGCTACGAGGACACCGGGCTCTGGACGTGGGCAGCCCACTACGGGCCTCCGCCGGTCAGCCGGACGGTCGCTCCACCGTGATGCGATCACCCCTCCGGATGGTTCCCGGCACGACCACCCGGGCGTTTATCCCACGCAGGTTCATCGCCTGGCCGACATCGGTCGTCAGGAAGTGGAAGACATCCAGGCCGAACCGCTTCGTGAACTTTGCGCAGCCGGTGTGGGGCTGGTCGGTCACCTCGATGACCGAGTCGCCGATCCGCAGGCGGGACCAGGGTGGAAGGTCATCGGAGCCGAGGGAGAGGTCCACGGCCAACTGGTCCCCGGCCAGCGCCATGCGTTCCGGGTCTCCGGCGATGAGGGCCAGGAACCGGCTGTTGATGATGTTGAGCTGCATGTCGGGGTGGGGCCCACCGTCGTCGGTGCGTCGGCTCCCCCGCTGGTTCCAGGTGTCACCCACCAT
>LWDU01043653.1_pt1 | contig 23965 bp, 13 predicted proteins | sample 727161 | NCBI WGS metagenome assembly LWDU01 (sample SAMN04566230, study PRJNA314399) | hydrothermal vent metagenome | isolation source: deep sea hydrothermal plume seawater | place: Mexico: Gulf of California, Guaymas Basin | collected 2004-07-11
ATGGTTACACCGCTTATAAGCAATCCCACTTTCAGTTTCAGCAATGAGTTGCAACTCTCAGGGCTTTCAAGACTGTCGTATCACACAGGTCAACTATCTATAAATCTTAGAGCTAGAAGATTTTCTACGACAGAATATATAGACACCATGTATGTAATTATGGAAAATCCAACACCCATGAATCGATTAAGCTTAAGCGTTATTAGAAAATTAAACGAGGTAACAAATTCAAAATGGGAATCCAAAATTAAATATGAATCTGTTTTCGTGAATGGCTTTATGGATAGTGAAAAATATTCAGAAACTCCATTTAGATCCTCGCATAGCTTTGCTTTTGACGCAATAAAGAAGCGAGGCAAGATAATAGGGCTTCAACAAAAAATGGGCTTCGAAACACGTCAGTTCATTACGATGGAGAATCAAATTGAGCCCCCCCCAGTTGGTTCCTTACTCATTTTATCTAAAGAAATTTTTAATATCTCGACTGCATACTATCAAGCTACGAAGCGTATCGCCAATTCAAGTAAAAAGATTAAACTGAAAATCTTATCTAGCATTATTTTTCATGATGAAGATGAAAATGTTTGGAATGGCCTTAATAACAATGCTCAAATCCCAACATCAGGATTTGGAGCTCATTTCGACCCCATGGCTGATAATTTACTTTTAGATAGAGGTGCATCGTCGGGATTGCTTTCAGCCCAAACCCAACTAGAGCATGGAGCTCTGCCGTTAAACAAGCTTGCAAGAGATTGGATGTCAAGTGCGCAACTTGAATACGAATTTGCTAAATATTTATCGGTTTTCGCGGGCGCATTACTTTATGACAACGATAACTTCGACGCTGTTGCTGGATTTATTGGATATTTTGGTCCTTTCCGAATCCACATGCCTCTATACTCAATTTCCATGATAAATGACATAGAAACGAGTGATTCATCCTACGAACCCTACAAATACTGGATGTTCTCATTAAACTTGAATAAACTAAACCCGTGGGGCATAATCCGAAACACGAATTAATCAGAAAGATGCTCTGACAAAATCACCAATATGTGGTGGAATTAACCATGTTACATATAAAGCAATATTCCAAAGTTTTTCATTGTACCCTCCCTCAGATGCACCTAAAATAATATTATCTCTACTCACTCGTAAATTCGCCTCCAAATTACCCCCCTCATCGAACATTGCTTCGAGTCCTATCACTCCATAGAAACCTAAACCAGTAGATGTCAGGTTACTCCCAGCCCCACTGAACTGACCGCCGCCGTTATAAAAGGTAATGAGATCATAGGTGTTGGTCTCAATATTAATATAGTTTCTTTTAATTTGGACAGATGTTGCAGTTGCACCGACCTCAAATATCCATGCTGCCTCATCAATAATGTATGCTGAGGTTCTATATACAAGTGTTCCTATCATTCGGCGCTCTTGTCCGAAAATTCCATACACCTTGATGTCGTTACTACCCTGCCCTTGCCCTGGAAGTAAATCAGTTTCTAGAGTCCAAGGTCCAGCAGCTTTGAGGTTAACTGCGTCTATGCTCATAACTAAGGCGCTTTCTGGATTCCAAAAATATAGCATTTTAAGACCCAACATAAGTCCCGGGTCGTATGGCATTAAAAGCGGTGAAGAATCATACGGAATCCAGAAATTTCCACCACCAAGGTTGAGAGTGTTATTGATTTGGTCTTCAGTAGTGCCTAAAAAAAGTCTATCCTCAATAGAGTAAAGGTTAGCCTGATTGTCACCTAAATCGTACCATCCAGCGCCGTTATAGAAAATGCTGGAATTCGGATGCGCTCTGTAAACTCCTAAATTCACTCCGAACTCCATACCCTGTCGGGTCGACACATAGAAATCATCCTCATCATCCCGATTTTGAGAAAAACTCGTGAAGAGCAGAGACATCGCAATAGACATTACAAAAAGGATGAATGACTTGATTTTCATATTTGCAAGATACAACCTAGTAGTGATTTGCCTATTTTAAACTGGAAGTAAAAATGGCAGCCCACTGGGAGCTGCCATAAAATTTCTTTTTATATTAAAACTTAGTTTATCGATATCTTAACATATCCCACAATTGATGTCTTAACCATTTGTGTAGAGCGGGAGTAATCAAGGATATTTTTAATAGAGGAAAGTCGAGGTCTTCTAATTCGATCAGAAAGTTCTTCGACCATAATAGTAGTTTGCTTCATGCAATATGGATTTGAAATTCCCCATTATAACGCACACTATTTTATGATATTGTACTGACTCTAAAATTAATACTGCGTTAATTGAATTCCGTTTTCTGCGACTAACTTCTTTAAATTAATTACGGCATACCTCATGCGGCCTAAAGCAGTGTTAATGCTAACATCTGTACACTCCGAGATTTCCTTAAAACTTAGATTTTGATAAATTCGCATCCTGAGAACTTCCTGCTGTTCAGCGGGGAGGTGGTCAATTAGATTTTTAACGTCAGTATGGATTTGATCCACAACAAGTTTATCCTCGATGTTAGTATCCTCAGTGCCTATAGTAGCAAAAATATCGTAATCCTCTCGACTGCGAACTAGAGGCATCTTTTTATTCCTACGAAAATGGTCTATAGCAATATTGTGAGCTATCCTAAGAATCCAAGGTCTGAACTTGCCAGCCTCAACGTATTTGCCCGATTTTAAAAGCCCTACGACTTTAATGAAGGTGTCTTGGAATAAGTCATTTGCAATATCGTTATTCCTCACAATGAAAAATATCTTCGTGAAAACACGATCTTGATGACGGGATAATAAAATTTCGAAGGCTTGCTCGTCACCGCCGCGGAACGCACGGATTAACTCGCTATCTGAAAATGATGCACGCATAACTCTACTCTTTTAAAGGTTCAATTTGTGCCAGGCGATCTGACTCAATAAGGATCAATTAGAGTAGAAGTGTTTCTATACGTTTTGTTTTTTCTGATTAACTTATCTAAATATACAATTATATTTCATATAAACAAAACTCAACATAACTTTAGAGTGTTAAAAATAGCTAACTAATTTCTGATGGAGATAACGATTCGGGGCGCACGTATGCATAATTTGAAGAATATTGATGTTCGTATACCTAAGAAGAAACTCACTGTTATTACTGGGCTTAGCGGGTCTGGAAAGAGCTCCCTTGCTTTCGACACTCTTTATGCTGAAGGCCAAAGACGCTATGTCGAATCCCTCTCTTCTTACGCGAGACAATTCTTAGGACGCCTCGATAAACCCGATGTCGACTCAATTCACGGTCTCTCCCCTGCTATTGCAATAGAACAAAAAACTTCTACTGGTGGTCCGAGAAGTACCGTTGGCACGAGAACGGAGGTTCACGATTACTTCAGGATGCTTTACGCCCGAGTTGGAAAAACTTATAGCCCCATTTCCGGTGAGGAGGTGAAACGTGATAAACCTGAGGATGTCTTAGAAAAAATCCTTAGTAAAAAACCCGATACTCGTTTTATGATTGTTGCTCCTTTGATTGATAAGGAAAACAGAAATACAACAAAGCAACTACAGCTTTTATTAGAGCAAGGATTTTCAAGAATACTTGTCAATTCTAAAGCAACTCTAATAGATGAATTAATCGCTGTAAAGACCGAGAAAGAACTTCAAGACAACAAATTACAGATTGTCATTGACAGGATGACGGTGTCTAATGCAGGTGAAGAAAGTTCAAGGATACTAGATTCATTAGAAACTGCTTTTTTTGAAGGAAATGGAAACTGTTCTGTAGTATTTGATGACGAAGAGGTGGAGTTCAATAATAGATTTGAACGTGATGGGGTAATCTTTCATGAACCATCTCCAGATTTATTTAGCTTTAACAGCCCTGTTGGAGCATGCCCTACATGCGAGGGGTATGGAAGTACCTTAGGAATAGATCCTGATAAAGTAATTCCTGATTCATCCTTGAGTATCTATAATGATGCTATAGCTCCATGGAGGAGTGATAGAATGAAAAAATGGAAAACAAATCTCATAATGGGGGCCGCTGAGGAGGATGTGAACATCCATGCTCCTTGGCATGAGTTGAGTGAGGTTGAAAAAGAAAAAGTTTGGTCTGGAACGAAGAACTTTAAAGGACTAAATCAGTTCTTTGGATATGTTGAAAAAAAAGGATATAAAATACAATACCGAGTAATGCTCAGCCGCTACAGGGGCAGGACTTCTTGCCCAGAATGTAAAGGTGCGCGCATAAGGAAAGAAACCTCTTATGTAATCGTAGCAGGTATTACTCTTTCAGAAATACTAGTTTGGCCTATAGACAAGGTACTTGAACATATACAATCATTAGAATTAGGGAAGAATGATTCAATAATTGCGAAGCGTATTATTTGTGAAATAAACGAGAGACTAGTGTGTCTGATAGATTTAGGATTGGGATATCTAACCTTACTTAGAGGTAGCTCAACTCTCAGCGGAGGGGAATCACAAAGGATAAGCTTATCTACATGCTTATGTTCTCGACGAGCCCAGCATTGGCCTTCACCCACAAGACACACATAGACTTATTTCAGTTCTTTATGGCCTTCGCGATAAGGGCAATACTGTTGTGGTTGTTGAGCATGATGACGATATCATGGCTGCTGCTGATAATTTGATAGACATGGGGCCTCAGGCTGGTTCGTTTGGGGGAGAAGTTGTGTTTTCCGGGAATCACGCTAAACTTAAAAAATTACCTGCTAATCACAAATCTCTTACAGCTGCTTACCTAACTGGCAGGTTAGAAATCGCTACTCCTAAGGTGAGAAGAAAGTCAAATGACGAGATAGTCATCAAAGGTGCCAGAGCAAATAACTTACAGGGATTTAATGCTGTATTTCCACTACGGTGTTTAGTTGCGGTAACCGGAGTAAGCGGTTCAGGAAAGAGTACGTTGGTTTCAGAATTGTTAGTTCCTGCTGTTAAAGCTGAAATTAGCGACTTCCCTCCCTTTTCTAATGGACTTGATGGTATTGAGGGGAATAGCGGAACAATAAGTTCTATTGAATTTATTGATCAAAATCCTATTGGTAAATCTTCCCGATCATGTCCTGTAACTTATGTAAAGGCATTTGACGAAATACGATCTCTACTAAGCGGTACGACTCAAGCAAAAGCTAGAGGATTAAAACCGTCTCATTTCAGTTTTAATGTAGCAGGAGGGCGGTGCGAAACTTGTGAGGGAGAAGGTGTCATAACTGTGGGGATGCAATTCATGGCTGACTTAAAACTCAAATGTGAAAATTGCCGAGGCAAAAGGTATACTGATGAAATTTTAGAAATCACCTGGCGAGGAAAAAACATACACGAAATCTTATCTATGACAGTTGAGGATGCATTATTGTTTTTCGCACCTATTGAGGATAAATCTGCTTCTACTAAAGAAAAAAGACTCATCACAAAACTTCAACCTCTTTTTGATGTAGGATTAGGCTACATAACCTTAGGACAAGGATCTAACACTTTGAGTGGCGGAGAAGCTGGGAGGATTAAGCTTGCAACCTTTTTATCGCGAGGAGACAAGCAAGGACATACACTTTTTGTATTCGATGAACCTACAACAGGGCTACATGTACATGATGTAGCTAAATTGTTAGAATCCTTTGAACGGCTCATAAACAAAGGACATTCAATAATCGTTGTCGAACATCAATTAGATGTAATTAATACTGCCGACTTTGTTTTAGACTTGGGACCAGGAGGTGGAGAAGATGGTGGTGAATTAATCTTTTCTGGGACTCCAGAGGATATGGTTAAATGTAAACGCTCAATTACAGGCAAACATCTAGGTAAAAAAACCGCCCTATGATATTATATCAATAGGGCGGCAATTTCATTAAGAGTAAACGATAGAGTAAACAGCGTAGACCTTCTACTTTAATCTGGTCTCCTCCTCCAACTTGAATCTCATTTTCGTAAACAGCTTTTGTTCTTCCGTGAAGGTTGATAAATCCATCAATTTTCCCCTCAGTAGTAAGTTGCATTAATAAAATTCTCTTTGACTTTGGAGCCATACTTTGACGCTTATCAGGAGTAACAAACCAAGCTCCATTATCGGTAGATATTTCACCACCTTCTGTTTCAAAAGAACCAAACTCCATAATAAATCCTGAAAGAGCATTCATGTAATTGTCTTCAGACCCAATGGTCACCCAGCTATCAAAAGCCAGTTCAGGGTTAACAGACATATCGTAACGTTGGATATCTGTTGAAAGCGGACCGCCTTTAGGGTGTTGATAAAACGGCTTAGTTGATGTAATCTTGAGTGGTGCACTGGCTTCACCATAAACAGCATCAAGAATATCCCCTGAATTTTCAAATACAGCGAAAACTCTAAATGTTTTTCCAGGTACAATTCCCCCATTATCTATTTCCTCAACGTCAATTCTTACAAACTGAGCATTCGCATCAGTATTCTGTAAAGACAACAAAGCAAATAAAGCTGTTGTGAGTATTAAAGTAATCTTATTCATATTAAATATTTTTATTGAATTATTTAACTAGTCTTTTGCTTTCAAGGATTCTCTTTGAACTTAAAGTGTTTTTCCCAAATCCTCTTCTATGTGCTAAGATGTAGGTTAAATTTATCTCATGAGAATGTTGGCTTAACACGTTGTCTCCTGTTGTAATATCATAAGAATAAGATAACCCCACGCTTGCAAATTCAGCTCCTAAAGAAAAAGTAATCGCATCTCCAACTCTTAATCCTGCTCCACCCCAATACGCTACTTGATAAACAGAATAAATAGCTCTAGAGTAAAAATCTAATTGAGCAGGTGTCACTTCTGTTAATCGAATCATTCCTGAGGTTTGGACTGCTACCTTAGAAGATACATCAGAAGTATAGCTTCCCATAAATCTGTAATGACGTATATGCTGATTATACTCGTCTTCTACACCTGAAATATTCACATTGCTTTGAAATAAATTAGAGATTGCCACGCCGAAAGAGTAGTCAGTTCCATAAACCATCATTCCTGTTGAAGCATCTACACTAAAGGAAGTTTCCATCCCCCCCGTTAAAGCAGGATCGTCTTGATCCCAAACATTTAAGTCACTACTATCAAATCCAAACTGAATTCCTTGAAGACTGAGACCAAACGAAACGGCATCAGTATTGGGTAGGTTAATTTTATACGCACCCGCTATCTCAACACCTGTCTGAGAAACCGCTCCACCCATATCATCGGTGTAAAATATTACTCCCGCTCCCAAGGAGTTAGGGAATGAAGAGTGTGCGCTTAAAATCGTAGTCGTTGGAGCACCATCAAATCCGGCCCACTGATGTCTGTAAGTGGATCCTAAGACTGTTACTGGCTCCGTTCCTGCCACAGCAGGATTTATGATAAAGGAATTAACAGGAAATGATGTCCTACGAAAACGTTGTTGGGCTTGTAACGGAGCTGCAAGAAGTGAAATCAAGCACGAAGCAAATAATAATCTTATCATAGCGTCAGTACTTTAGAGATACTGTACCCGTAATTGGCGGGTCGTATGGGGTTAACACAATAGTGTAATAATAGTCAGCAACAGGAAGACGTTGGTCGTTAAACCTTCCATTCCAATGAACATCGCCCTCGTTTGAGTGAAACAAAAGTTGACCATATCTGTTGTAAACTCTAACTTCTGACAAAGGGAAATCAAGTAGACCTCCGACTATCCACTCATCATTGTAACCATCTCCATTCGGAGTAATAGCATCGGCTATAAACAAGCATCCTTCAATGTGAGTAATCGCCTCCACGGTTGTGATGTTACAACCTATAGCATCAGTTACTGTTACAGAATATACATCTTCTGTAAGCCCTATAGCAGTAGAAGAGGTTTGGTTATAGGGATCACTCCACAAATAGGTGAATGGGTAATCACCGCCGTCAATGGAAACTGTAATGGTTCCATCTTCCGCATTCCAGCAGGTAACAGGAGATGGGAAAGTAGTTAAAACCATATCTGTAATTATACCAACACTAATAGAGAAGGTGTCTGTGATCTCGCACCCCAACACATCGGTAACGATTGCAGTGTAGGTCATCTCACTTAAGTTATTTAAGTTAGCTACGTTTCCCAGTGTGTCAACAACAGTCCAAGTAAGTTCTCCCGTCCCACCGGCTGGGAAAATATCTGCAGAACCATCACTCATACCTGTACAAGTTGCAGGAGATGGTGAAATTAGAAACTCTAATGGTGGTGGTGCGTCAATTAGAAACGGAACTTGATTATCACATCCATTTTCATCAACAACAGTAGCAAAGTAGTCGGAAGTACATAAACTATCTAAAGACTCTGATACTACACCGGTGATAGAGTTAGTTATTTGAACTGTCAACTCTCCAGTACCTCCGAAATACAAAAGATCAACAGCCCCGTTACAATCACTTCCACAGCTAATAGGAGCAGCAGAGACAATTTGCAACGTTAAAGCTTCAGGATCAGTAATTTCAACTATTTCTATTTCTGGAGAACACCCGAAGGAATCAATTATCTGAACGTTGTAAATACCCGGTGCTAAATCTGATGATGAATTAGGGAGTAGAAGAGTATCAGTATTAACTGATAAGTACAAATCTCCAGATCCACCAGATGCTTCAGCACTAATAATTCCGTTTGCATTACCATGACAATCAATCTGCTCGGTTGAAATTACGGCCTCAATAGGCTGGGGACAATTAATGGTTATAACAGTATCTAAAGAACATCCTTCATTGTCTTGAATCGTAAAAGAAAAAGATCCAATACCCTCATTGCAAACTAAGTTAGTCCAACACTCATCTTCTCCATCAACAGAAGCAACAGGATTGCCACTGGGGTCATCAACAGAAATCGTCAAAATACCTGTACCTCCAATTGGAGTTTCTAGCAAACAAACAGTTGCGTCTCCTGCGCCGAAACAATCATTATCTGGTCCAAGATCGAAATTCGCAAGGATAGGATCAGGTGCAGTTACAGCAAACGCTGTCGTGTCAATACAGTAAAATTCATCAATAATGACCATAGAATAGTTTCCAGGCGATAAGTCGTCGAATGAAGAATTATCTTGAGCATCAACAATCGTATTTCCTCCTTGATCTAAAAGACTATATGTCGCAAGATCAGAAGCACCAAGTCCTAAGAACTGAACTTCTACAGTTGAAGAACCTCCAGCACAAGGTAGGACTGCACCCGTAACTATTGCATCCTGTGTAAGATAAGGTTCGCAGGGGTTCTGAGTACAGATTTGCTCATCAAGAAGGAAGTATTGAATTAACTCTTCCTGTTGGTTTCCTTCAATAAAAACTTGAAAATTAGCACTGAAACACCAATCACCACAAGTAGTGATTTGAGCTATAAGAACTCGTAAATCATCTCCTGCAATAGCATTCTCTGGTACGCCAAAGGAAAAAATAGCACCATCAATTATTGAAGCAGAACATATTTCTGTACCCTCATCAATAGTAGCAGCATAAAGTGGAAGTATACCAGGCGCATCAGAACTTGCCATTCCAATAGTCCAATATGAGTCATATTCCCAAAACGGAAAAGCATTCCAAAAAAGGCTTGAATTAGAAGGATCCATTGTAAAAGTTGCGAATAAAGGGTCAAAACAACCACATTCAGTCACAATCTCTACAGGAATTGTTGGCTGAGTTACATCTGAATATATTGCACTCAACACATCCGTAGTGTTAGTAAACTCAGCGTATACTTTATACGTTACATAACCATCAAGTTCGCCTAATATATCAAACGTGTCATCAGGGGTAGGTGTGTCAACACCATAGAAAGCAGTATCCACATCAATAGTTATACCTGTCATCTGAGCCATTACAGAAGAAGAAGACAAACTAATAGAAAGCAGTACAATTATTAATCTAAAATTCATGCAAGTATTAGAAATATACAAATGAAAACGCTGTTCAATTCAAGAGCGCAAAATAACGGATTAATGCTATTAAAACGAGTGAAAAGTGAGAATTGGTGTGAAAAGATTAAAAAAAGTTTATCTCAGACTAAAGAAATAGTTTCGTAATGAGCTTAAATGAAAAGGGTGCCCCATCAGCTTTAGCCTATTTTTGCGATTGAAAATGATGAATCCTAATGGAAATTCAAAAGCCTTACAAGCCTAAAAACAAAGTCAGAATCGTTTCCGCTGCCAGCCTTTTTGACGGGCATGATGCCGCGATAAACATTATGCGTAGAATCATACAGCGCACTGGTTGCGAGGTGATTCATTTAGGCCATGATAGGAGCGTTGACGAGGTTGTGAATACAGCTATACAAGAGGATGCTCAAGCTATTGCGATGACATCTTATCAGGGTGGTCACAATGAATATTTTAAGTATATGAAGGACCTACTCGAGGAACGTGGAGCAGGACACATTAGGATTTTTGGAGGTGGAGGAGGAACTATACTTCCAGAGGAGATTGAAGAGCTACAAAATTATGGTATTGAGCGCATTTATCATCCTGACGATGGTCGTGAAATGGGATTGCAGGGGATGATTAACGACTTAGTCGAGAGAGCTGATTATAAAACGGTTCCTTCAATAACTGATCTTGATGGAGCTCTAGAAAGATTAGGTGAAAGAAACATACGAGATATCGCTCGCTCTATCACTGCAGCGGAAAATGATGCGGAGGCATTTGCTAAGGCATTTACAGCGATTTATCCTGAATTACCAGATGTTCCAGTTTTAGGAATCACCGGAACCGGTGGGTCCGGAAAGTCATCAATGGTCGATGAGCTCGTAAGAAGATTTCTTGCAGATTTACCTGATAAACGAATTGCACTTGTTTCTGTGGACCCTTCAAAACGCAAAACTGGGGGGGCTTTATTAGGTGACAGAATTCGCATGAACTCAATTAATAATGAGAGAGTGTACATGCGCTCTCTAGCGACTCGTCAGTCGAATTTAGCTTTATCAAAGCACGTAGCAGAGGCGTTAAATGTGTTGAAGGCTGCTAAGTTTGATCTCATTATTTTAGAAACTTCAGGTATAGGACAAAGCGATACTGAGATTATGGAACACAGCGATGTGGCACTCTATATAATGACTCCCGAATTCGGTGCCGCTACCCAGCTAGAGAAAATTGACATGCTGGACTTCGCCGATGTAGTGGCAATTAACAAATCGGACAAACGAGGGGCGCAGGATGCTATTCGCGATGTGCGAAAACAGTTTAAGCGCAACCACGATCTTTGGGAAGCGAAGGATGAAGAACTACCTATTATCAGCACTATCGCATCTCAGTTTAACGACCCTGGGACTAACAAGCTCTACTTGAAATTAATGGAAGAGATCGTGAAGAAAACTGGAGCTGAACTTTCGAGCGTTTCAGAAAATTATAGCACGGTTGAAAAAAGTGAAAAGATATTCATCATCCCTCCCGCTAGAGTAAGATACCTAAGTGAGATCGCCGAGGCTAACAGAGCATATGACAAGTGGGCGGCGAAACAAGCTGCTGTAGCTGGTCGCCTTCAAGCACTGCAGAACTCTGCTTCTGAATTTCCTAGCGACGCTGAGACTCAAGCTGCCGTTGAAGCTAAGGCAGAAGAAGTAAGACTTGAGATGGATTCGAAAATGCTTGCATGGCTAGAGGATTGGCCTTCACTAAAAGCTCGTTACTCTGATGAAGTATTTAGTTATGAAGTACGAGGAAAAGAAATCCAAATACCAACTAAGCGAACTTCGCTTTCGAACAAGAGCATTCCTAAAGTAGCCCTCCCCACTTTCACGGGTTGGAGCGACCTTGTTAAATACGCTGCACAAGAAAATCTTCCTGGATCGTTTCCATACACTGCAGGGATATACCCGTTCAAACGTACAGGTGAGGATCCCACGAGAATGTTCGCCGGAGAAGGTGGACCGGAACGTACGAACAAGCGATTCCACTACGTCTCTTTAGGTATGCCCGCTAAGAGGCTCTCCACCGCCTTCGATTCTGTGACTCTATACGGAAACGATCCTGCCGAGCGTCCTGATATATATGGTAAAATTGGAAATGCTGGAGTGAGTATCTGCTGCTTAGACGATGCGAAAAAGCTGTACAGCGGTTTCGACCTTTGTTCGGCCACGACAAGTGTCTCTATGACCATCAATGGCCCTGCGCCTATGGTACTCGCTTTTTTCCTTAACGCTGCAATAGACCAAACCTGCGAGAAATTCATACGCGAAAACAACTTAGATTCTAAAGTAGAAAAAGTACTTAGAGCCAAATGGGACGACAATGGGTTAGAACGCCCTCAATACGAAGGTAAACTCCCCGAGGGGAATAACGGACTAGGCCTCATGCTCCTTGGATGTACTGGAGATGATATTCTGGATGCGAAAACCTATGCTCGTCTCAAAGCCGAGTCATTAACATCAGTCAGAGGTACTGTTCAAGCAGATATTCTCAAGGAAGACCAAGCTCAGAATACGTGTATATTCTCTACTGAATTCGCCCTAAGACTGATGGGCGATGTACAGCAGTACTTTATCGATCAGAAAGTCAGGAATTTTTATTCTGTTTCCATAAGTGGATACCACATTGCAGAAGCCGGAGCAAACCCTATTACTCAGCTTGCCTTTACTTTATCAAACGGATTTACCTATGTTGAGTATTACCTAAGCAGAGGAATGGACATTAATGCTTTCGGGCCTAATCTCAGTTTCTTCTTCTCTAACGGAGTCGATCCGGAGTATGCTGTGATCGGTAGAGTGGCAAGAAAGATTTGGGCGAAAGCTATGAGAGAGAAATACGAGGCGTCGCCAAGAGCGCAGATGATGAAGTACCACATCCAAACTTCAGGGCGCTCACTGCACGCACAGGAAATAGACTTCAACGACATCCGTACCACATTGCAGGCGTTATACGCGATCTACGACAACTGCAACTCGTTACATACTAACGCATATGACGAAGCTATCACCACTCCTACTGAAGGGTCAGTTAGACGCGCCATGGCGATTCAGTTAATCATCAACAAGGAGTTAGGACTTGCTATGAACGAAAATCCTATGCAAGGATCCTACATCATGGAAGAACTCACTGACCTTGTAGAGGAAGCTGTTCTATTAGAGTTCGACCGCATCACAGAACGAGGAGGTGTTTTAGGCGCGATGGAAACGATGTACCAAAGATCAAAAATTCAAGAAGAAAGCCTTTATTACGAGACGCTTAAACATTCTGGCGATTATGAAATAATAGGAGTAAATACGTTCCTTAGTAAGAATGGTTCTCCGACAATCATTCCTGGAGAAGTTATCCGTGCAACAGAAAAAGAAAAACAAATTCAACTTCGCAACCTGAAGAGCTTACACAAAGCAACTGGATCGAAAGCAACTGAAGCTATTTCTAAAATCCAGGACGCCGCTGTGTCTGGAGGGAACATCTTTGAGGAGATTATTGAAGCTGGGAAAGTGGCATCTTTAGGTGAAATTACCAATGCTATGTTCCAAGTTGGTGGGGCGTACCGAAGAAATATGTAAGTAAGTTACTTACGCATGAAAATACTTAGAAAGATATTTAGCTTAATTCTCGGAATAATAGTTGGCGGTCTTGTGAGCTTTTTTATTGAAAGACTCGGCCATGAAAACCTGTCTATATACCAAGATGTTCCGGACATGAATGAGGTGGAAGCCTTTGCGGCATTTATCTCAAATTTACCTATTAGCGCTTTCTTAATTTTACTTTTCGCTCACTCGATTGGGACTATGATCGCGGGATTTATAGCTACGCTTTTTGCAGGAGAGACTCGCCCCATAACAGCAACTGCAGTAGGTGCAATTATGCTAAGCTTAGCAATTCTAAATTTAATTTCGATAACATCTCACCCAGTTTGGTTTAAGATAGCAGAAGTAATTATTTATATCCCTTCAGCCATTTTAGGTTTTCGAATATTAATTAAGACTACAGCAATTCTTAAACAACATCCTACCTCACAATAGTAATGTAACCTCTAAAAGTTGAGGAACTTAAATCGTGAGATCCAAGTGCAGTAACTGAGTACATGTAAACTCCGTCAGAGACGAAGTGTTCACCTCCATTTAAGTTATTTTGACCTATCCAAGGCGTGTCTGGATTCGTGGTTTCAAAAACAACTTCTCCCCAACGGTTAAGCACTGTAAAACGATACTGCTCGGATGTGAACCCTTGGCCTAAAGGAAGAAAACTATCGTTTACACCGTCATTATCAGGAGTGAACGCATTAGGTATAAAAATTCTAAATTCAACCTCCTTAAAGTATGCTACTACATTTTCGTAAGGGACTCCTTCCAAATTGAGAGCCATACTAGGACTCCTATCGCTTGGGGAAGGATCTGTAACTAAGACTTCCCATCTATCAAACTCCCACTGATCTGCAGGAGACGCTTTGAAAATAAGTGGGCCATCTGTTACTAGTCCAGAAGTCCAATAATCATCTACGTATGCAATGTTTACAACTGTAACAGCCCCTGAGCCATCGGGCCTCACCTCAACTTCTAATTCAGTATGCTCAATGTAAATGAAAGTTGCCGTTACCATTCCTGGCTGGACTACTTGAAGATTTGCATCCGCTGAATTCATATCTGGGTCGATAGCATTCATATCATTGGATAAAGTCCAATGAGAAAACTCCCACCATTGATTTAATGGCAGAGCTTGCATGGAATGACCACTAACTGTTAGAGTTTGTACTGAAGGATAATCCGTAATTAACACCCCGTCTAAGACAATTGACCCTGCTCCTGCAGGATCAACATTGAAGGTGATATCTTCAGGCGGCACAGGGATTCCGAAATGAGCTACTATTGTAATATCGCCTTCTAGATCTACCTCCCACTCTATATTAGATGGATCAGCAAGAGGTGCAGAACCAGCCGTAATTTCCCAAAACAAAAACTGTACTCCGTAATTTTCTTCTGCCGTAAGAGTTATAGGCAGTTCCTCGAAATAAAATCCACTAAATGGACTGTCGGCAGGCGTAATATCTACTGTATTTATTTGAACATCACCCTGACCTACAATTTCAAGTGTGAGCGTTACGGGGGTTACATCGTAGCAGTCTTCCATCCCTGAAAGAAGTTCTGACTCACAACGGTCATCAATAAAATCTCTGAGCTCTTGCAGCTCAAATTGCCAACCAGCAACATTACCTCCCCATCTAACACATTGTCTTGGCATTTCAGGCTCTATCACAAGAACCATACTGTCAAGAACAGAGTGCATATAATCACATGTGAAATAGGTGTTCCCCAGATCAGCCCAACGATTAACATATGTAGCGTAAAATGTTTCGTTATCAAGTAAAGCATTTAGAACAGGAATATGTCCCTGCCCCCCTACATCTCCCATTGCTTCCGGATTACACGGGTCTGCTGTAGCTCCTGTATCTGGCACTCCTGTATAATTAATGTAATGTCCGAAAGTGGCATCCATATCCCAAAGCGCATATCTCCATCTCTTAGCATCACCATCAGGATGTCTCCCCCTCCACCAAGCTGTATTCCAGTTAAGCCAATCCATACATACCACATAACTGTTAAGTACGAAATAGTCTATCAAGCTAAGTGGGTGAAGTTGGGTTGTGACGTAATCGTAATTAGCCGCATCAGTCATATCCTGGCCTGTCACGAAGTTTACCAGAGTATACCAATCATTCCCAGAGCCATATTCCTCCCAAGTTCCACCCCAAGTTTTTAAGAAGTCAACGAAATGCCTAGGTTGGTCGTAGTACTTAGTTGTAAAATCGATATCATCTACCTTCTCACGGTATTCATAAACGCCCCAATACAGGCCATTTAAATAAACTATGCAGCTCTCTGAAGTACGCTCATCTAATTTCAGATCCGCCTTGTGACTCAGGGTATGAACATATGCATCTCTTATGTGGGCACCCGGTTCGAATGGGTAATTGTCATTCGCAGCAGCTTTAAAAATCAATCTTTGAAACTTGTTGCGGTCTTTTATCGCGAAAAGCTGAGCTTCAATGGCGTAATCGTAACCCATTTGGTCTCTGGTAACGTAGTCAAACCCCCGTTGTCCGTAAGCATTTGAATCATTTCCGTGCTCGTTGCTATCGCCAGTAGCTTCAACCCTAAACGATCCATTAGCATTGAAAAACTCGATGTGCATCGGCTCATCTCCTCCTCCACCCCATCCTCCTGGCCATGAACCATCCTCCTGACCATTTCCACTTACTGAAACCACAGAAATCGTGTGCGAATCGGCTCCAGTAAAATAAGTGTTCGTTGCAATGTAGCTAGGTGCATTTACTCCCGACAGATCAAACGATATAGCTCTAAGAACAGTCGTTGTAGAAACATTTATTGCTCCCGTGTAAAGTGTGCTGAAAGGACCCGGAGCGTATCCGTCTGTTGTGTACCTCACTTCACATCCCACGGGAACGTCGATAGCGACATTGAGACCTCCGGCGTAAAATCCAGCTTCGTCGCTGAACACAGGTGTCGTGGCATATCCCGAGAACATGTCTCCCCCATTCGCCGCTTCAGGTGTAGGGTTAGTACATATAGACCAAAGAGCTCCCCCGTCATTGTCTCTAGCCCAACTGTGATCCGCCTGCGTAGTACCTATGTTTGAAACAAAAACATACTCCTCTAATATCGCCCCGCTAGGATCACTAAATACCATTGCCTCACCCTCACATTGGTTCACTTTGAAGTTCGTATTCAGATTCCCCCCAATATACAGATTAGGCAGAAGTTCACCTTCTCCAGAGCACATCACAAGGAGATACCCACCTGCAGGAACAAAAGTCCCTGCTGGGATTTCAAATTTATCAGGATTAGCTGGGTTATCACTTAAAAAATAACCTCCTATATCAGTAGGGGCAACACCCGGATTGTAGAATTCGATGTAATCCTCGTTATCCCCACCCACACCAAGAGTGTAGTTAGAGCATGAAAATTCATTTATTACAACCTGACCCTGCACGAGATGAATCGTAAAAAACAAGCCTGAAATTAATAGCAAATTCCTCATTGAGATATTATTCTAACTATTGTTTAGCCAATTGAAGCTACTGAATATCAAATCTCCCTGACATAGGAGCTATACGTTGTCCCGAAAGCTTAAAGAAATAAGCCCCTGAAGTAAGATCTCCTTTGATAATTTCATGTTGAGTCCCTCTTACATTTTCTTCTCTCACAACTCTACCTAGAGCGTCAACAATTTGAAGGTGTAGCTCATCTCTCATAGGATTGGAGAATGAAAGGGTTGCTGAGGAATTCATCGGGTTAGGCATAATACTCACAACACCTTGATCCATGTTCTCAAGCTCAACAGCACCTACACATCCATCTATAATATCAATAAGTGTATTTTGGTAAAACGAGTTTACAACGTCTTCGCAGTGAAGCAGACAAACATCTTCTTCTACATTCATCCAGTATAGACGTAAAAATGGAGTCCACTCATAAAACTTCAACATGCTTTCTCCTTCATAGCTTAGTCCTATAACTTCTGAACCACCAGGCACGAACGATGGCGTAATGGGGTAATTCACTACGTCGGCAAGTGATATTGCTTGAGAAATTTCAATTCCTGAGAACTCGAGTTGATAACCTACTATTCTGTTATTCGGGTTCAAAACATGAACATCTAAGAAACCTTGATCCCAGTTTATATCACCAATTTTAAAATGAGTTGTGTCGAAAATATTTGTGATTTCAGTCACAGGGAAGCTACACTTATCGTGGAATCCAGAGCTGTCTGGATGCTCGTGAGCTACGTTCCAGTATTGGCAACGCGACATTAAAGCTGCGTCTGTAACAGTGATATTATCATCTTGGTCTATATCTGTACAAGGAAGAGCATCGATGTCATTTCCGAGGATCCTTTCTACATATGAAACCGCATCTGTGTACTCTTGTGCTCCATTGTAATCTAAGTCTCCTACAAGTGCTCCACCGTTACAATCTCCATTACAATCTTCTATAGCTTGACCAAATAATGTTCCTTCACAATCGTTGAATGGCTCACAATCGGTATAAACATCAACATTAAGACTTCCCATTGACCTGTCGAAGTTTACACAAACTGCTGCGTAATTATTAGAATAATCCGTTTCCTCTCTTCCCAAAGCATCTGGAATAAAATCCCAATTCGCACGTACTAAAAGGAAGTATGTACCGTCTGCTACATCAGTAACATCAATCCACTGACAGCTAAGACCACTTGAGTAAATATCTCCACATCCTGCAGAAATACCCATAGTACTACATCCATACTGTCCTGTTCCGCCACCTGAACATTCAAGATCCATTACGCAGAAACCATTCTTAAAACCGATTGGGATGTACTCCCCCTCTAAAGTGTAGAGATCGTACTTAGCGTATCCTTTGTGGTGCCAGTGATTATGGCAGTCTCCCCATTCAAATTGGTTATTCGTATTATCATTTGTAGATCCGATGTAATAATCAAGGTCACCTATGTTTTTAATGTGTGTCGTAAACCTTACAATTTCTCTATCACCGTATCCGTTTAGACATCCTTCTGTAATATAGCAATCAGATTGACTGACTTGCATATTTGTAGCGTAAATACTATTTACAACGGCTTCTTCTACAACAATAAGGTCTGGCCCATTACACGCTGGGTCACCTGGATAAATACAATCTCCACTATCTATCTCAGCAGAAGGGTTGTAGTTACAAGCCTCCTCATCTGTACATCCAACAGGTGGACCCACATAAGTGTGTACCCAGTTCCAGTCTCCATCACAACCATCCACTGAATACCATCTTATCCAGTATGTTACTCCACCTTCTAAGAGCATTGTTTGAGAAGCTTCTTCTCCACAACCTCCTTGATTATCATCATAATAAATTGTTCCTATATTGCTGTTGTCGAAACTACTCATGCTACAGTATTCATAAACATATAGTTTAGTGTCACAACCAGTTTCACAACTACTGAAATCATACATTCCATTAGCATCAGGTGTAAATGTGTACCAAAAATTACTTCCTTCTTGTGCTATCATATCGCCTTCTTCAGAAGGCATTCCTAAATCCACTGCATCATTACATGTAGAACCCGGGGCACACTCAAAGGCAACCTCATCACCGTAAGTATAGTTGCCGCCAGAGGCGATTTCTACTCCATCAATGTATAGCCAATATCCACCTGGCGAGTCAATACCATCTCCATATGAATCGTGTATTTCAAATAAATAACATGGGAACAGATCTGCTGAAGACACACATAAAGTATCAACGCCTTCTCCATCACCTGAAGCGAGCAACTCTCCTCCTACTGAGATGTCCCAACTAATTTCATTAGGCCAGTCATCTGCGACAATTTCAATTACCACCTCTGTTTCTCCATCGGCACAGGAGGTTTGGGCTGATATATTAAACGATAAAAATAGGACGAAAGATAATGCCCAAAGAGCTGGAAAATACTTCATAGTAAATTATTGTAGGTTACAATACAGGTTTCAACAAGCAAATTACAACTTTTTACATGGAATATGTATCTTCGCCAAAAAAAACACAATGTCAAATCACGAAGAACCTCAACAGGACGAAATAGGAGGACCGGTAACTATTGCTCTATTTATTTTCGCAATTGTTATTATTTCGATTTACTTTATAGCTTCGTAGATAACAGTCTTGCTGCTATTTAAAGTAGCACTTATTTATTCTGAATCGACAATTGTCATCTCCTCTACGAGATGCCCTGCCCCAGCGTATTTATCGATAATCCAAAGCACGTAGCGGATATCTACCATGATATTCCTGCACCGATTTTCATCGAATAGGATATCGCTCATTGTGCTTTCCCAGCTTCTATCGAAGTTGATTCCCACTAGATATCCATCGCCATTAATTACTGGGCTTCCAGAGTTTCCTCCAGTGGTGTGATTGCTGCCTGTGAAGCAGATAACGAGATCGTCGTTTTCGCCATACAACCCCCAATCGCCATCATTAAGGGCTGAAACAAGGTCTGATGGGAGATCGAAATCGGGGTCACCTGGCTTATATTTTTGGAGTATCCCTCGAGCTGTTGTGGTGGGGTTGTATGTCATACCGTCATGCGGAGATGACCCCTCTACTTTCCCGTAAGTTAATCGAAGAGTAGAATTCGCATCAATAGGGAAAAGGCGATCAGGGAAAAGCTCTCGAAGACCACGAGTATATATCGCTGTAGCAGATTGTATCGATGAAGAGCCGGCACGATATCCAGGCGAGATGTTCGCGAAGTAATGAGATCTCTGCTCCAATATTAGAAGGTAAGCAGGATCATTTTTCAGCTTAGCAAACGTCTTTTTCTTGCGTTTTAAAAGAAGAGCTTCCAGGTCATCTGGGTTATCAAAAATAGAGTTTTTGAAAAAACTTGACGCATACGAACTCGATGAACTCGCTGAATTAAAATCAGCGAACATTTTTTCGGGAGTCAAAGTCGAAGGGATAAGATCCAGGTAGGTAGAAACAAGATCTCCTAGTAGGCGTTCATCTACGGAAGCATCGTAGTTGCGAGCGTACTCAGAATTCGCCTCTAACAACGAGGCTATTTCGTCATCAAGCTTGCCTGAAGATTCCAAGTTATCCCAATCATCAATGAGATCAGCGAAATCGAAAGCGTGCAGTAAGATATCAGGGCCGTAATATACCAGCTCGATAAATAGAGCACGTGCCTCTAGATAAGAGAAATAATCTGCATTTGCTGCCTGAATCTTATCAATCACTGTTAAAAACTTAGGATTAGAAAGCTCGGGTACAGAACGTGATAGAGCAATGGTTCGGGATTGAAATTCCGATTCCAGGTCGAGCTTTTGTTGTACTGCGTTGAGTTCGACGAGTCCGGTTGTTTGGCCTTCCCACTTCTTCCATGCGTTAGAAATACTACTTTGCTTAGGTGCGTATGCAATTCTGAGAGCATCTGAAGATGCTCGGGCCGCGTTTATGATCTTAAGACTAGCATCACGCATAGCAATGCGCATAGGGTTGAGGCGTTCGATAACGTGAGTAACTGCATCCGAAGTCAGGTACTGTTCCGTTCTCCCGGGAAAGCCGAAAACCATCGTGAAGTCACCTTCGTGAACACCATCTAAAGAAACGGGAAAGTGGTGAGCTGGGTTGTAAGGCACATTGTCTTCATTATAATCCGCAGGGTTGTTTTCTGAAGAAGCGTAGATTCTGAAAACGCTGAAGTCTCCAGTGTGTCTAGGCCAAAGCCAATTATCCGTATCCCCACCGAATTTACCCACTGCGGAAGGCGGAGCCCCTACAAGTCTCACATCGTTAAAAGTGCGTTTGGTGATTAAGAAGTGTTGATTTCCGAAATCAAAGGCGACAACGCCACCCGTTAAATCAGTTCCGTCAGTGTATTCCGCCACGATCTCAGCATAAAGAGCTTTGCGAGCAGCAGCAAGCTCCTCCCCTTCTAGTCCATCAAGAGTTAAAGCTACCCTTTCAGAAACATCTTGAATTCTATCAATAAATGTCGCAGTAAGACCTGGATTAGGTAATTCTTCCGCTTTAGACATGGCCCAAAACCCGTTCTTTAGGTAATCATTTTTAACAGAGCTGTGATACTGTATTTGGCTATATCCGCAATGATGATTCGTTAGAAGTAATCCTTCTGAGCTAACCATCTCAGCTGTGCATCCTCCACCGAAATGAACTACAGCATCCTTCAGGCTACTGTGGTTCACACTGTAAATATCTTCTGCAGTAAGACGAAGCCCCATGGCTTGCATATCCCCTTCAAGTGCCTGAAGAAGAGTTGGAATCCACATACCCTCTTTCGCACCAGCATCAATAGATACTAGGCCCATAAAAAGCCACAACAGAACTATCTTAATACTAATTTTCATGCTACAATTTTATCTAATTTCCTTACTGAACTATCGCTCTTGTATTCCAAACCACAGCACCACGCTCACCCAAAACCTCAACTAAATAAATCCCCGAACTCATATCTGAAACATCGAGTTGCATCTTATCTGTAACCTTAATAGATTTAACAATTCTACCACTCCCATCTCTAACACGACATAAACTATTTTCACTTACACCGCTAAGATTTAAAATTGTTGAGCTCAACATAGGATTGGGAGAAATACTCCATTCATTCTCTACAGCAATATCAGAAGTAGACAATGCACAGTTCACGATAGAAATAACAACCGCATCTGTAGCCTCACAACCATAATCATTACTAACTGAAACCCCCACAACAGCAGTTGTTGCAATCTCATCTTCCGTATTTAAAATGTAAAACTGCCCCATCGATCCGTCCTGCCACTGATAGTTATAATTCCCAACTGGCCCGAAGAAAAACTCGGTATCTCCAGCACACATTTCGAAATCTGCACCTAAACTAAACGGAGTAATACCCACAAAAGGGACTTCTACGTCCATGTCTACTGAACACCCATTGCCATCTATCACTTCAACATTGTACCAGCCTGTTTCAGCTGCTGAAATATCCTCATAGTCCCAGTCAAAACTCTCCGGTCCATCCCAATCAATATCCATATCACCAGTTCCACCCGTAATCTGAAGGTCTAAAGAACCACCTGAACCATTTTCACAAGACGAAGTCACAATAACATCTAGCTCAAGAGGTTCTGGATTCACAATTGTATAAGATCCCGTTAACATTTCACCTGTGCAGTTTGAGACCATCTCTACATTATATACACCAGGTAAAAGACCGTCAATATTCAGACCTGAGCCTGTGTATCCAAATGGTCCCGTCCAAGTCGCATCCCAGTCAAGTCCTCCATAATAAGAATACATATTAATATATCCATCTGGATTAAAATCTGTCTCAAGAGCACAACTAATATTATGTACTGAAGCTCCAAGCACAGGCTCTGCTTCAGAAGGCTCAACTGTTAATTGGGCAACGCCATTTGAACCATACCAACCATCAATTTGGATAAGGGCTTGAGTTCCAGCTTCCATGCATGATGTGTAACAAGTGCTTGAATAAACATTTCCCACTCCACAATTAGTATCGTCATTAGCTCCCATTAATACAAAGCTTGACCAATCACCACAGTCATCCGCTACCCAAACTGCAATCTGAGTATCGAAATTTGTACTATCGTTGCAAGAGCTGACTTTGTAATTCACACCAGCTTCTGCCGTGAATGTAGCCCAAACTGAGACACTAGCATTAGTCTCGCACCAAGCACCTGGTGTATTACAACCATAAGTAGTCGGTGCTATTTCGGAATAACTTGATGTGGCTCCCACAGAAGAAATTTGAATCGGTGTCCCGTCAGTTAAAACCTCTGCAGCATCACAAGGCATATCATGATCGATTAAATCAATGCCCGTAACATCTATCGTAAATACATCTCCATATCCTCCACCGTATAAATATTGGGTGGGCATATCGTTAATTAAAACTGTAAAAGCTGACCCCCCATCGCCATAACTATCAACATGAATTAAATCCACCTGCGAGCCAGTAGCGATACAAACAATGTTAGATACAAAAATTTGATTGCTAGCGTATGCTTGGCCTTCCGAGGCTCCAGCGCCATTTCCATCACACCCAACATCCATATTTCCTCCGCTTAAAAGCACAGGGGCAGAACCGCATGTTTGGTCTAGCGTAACAAGCTCCCAGTACATCTCATAACCCCAGTTATCAGTATCAATAACGATCTGAACAGCAGATTCACCATCAGCACATTGAGCAGATAAAACGCCAGAAGATAACATTGCTAAAGCGATAAATAAAGTAGGTGTCAATTTTTTCATGTGTGCAATATACCTTCGCGCAATGCTAATATTACTCTCTCCGGCAAAAACAATAGTCCTTAACGCTCCAAGATGCAATGAACTAGCTAGTTTACCTAATCACATGACTGAGGCAGCCGAATTGATGACTGTTCTAAAAGCATACACGCATAGCGACTTAATGAAATCAATGAAACTAAGCAAGAATTTAGCTGAAAAAATTGCGGATTGGCACGCAAGCTGGACCACTCACACTTCGGTAGATGCCGCAATTAAATCTAAAGCTAAGGCCTGTG
>LWDU01000106.1_pt1 | contig 23948 bp, 21 predicted proteins | sample 727161 | NCBI WGS metagenome assembly LWDU01 (sample SAMN04566230, study PRJNA314399) | hydrothermal vent metagenome | isolation source: deep sea hydrothermal plume seawater | place: Mexico: Gulf of California, Guaymas Basin | collected 2004-07-11
TTCCATCAGAACTATCTCTGGAAAGTATTTGTGTTAATGAATTATCTTGAGTTATGGAAGAAAAAGTTAAACCACTTAATAATATTAAATCGTCATTTACCGTAATAGGTGAACAACCATATAAATTAGATGTGTAGATACCAGTACAAGCTGATAATGTTGTTGCACTTAACCCACCAGTAACTGTTAAACCAGTAACGGTATTAAATGTCGCATTAAATGTTGATCCGCTATTATCACTTATTGTGAATGTATTAGCGCCATCATAAGTAAATCCAGTGACAAACGTGTTATTATCGACTAAAGTAGATAAATTTAAAGTATACGCACTTAATAGATTAGTTCTATCAAAAACAACTTCGGTACCTACTAACGTTGCGCCAGTAGTGTAATTATCTAAAGACCCAAATATATCTAATAAATTTGTCCCACCACTTAAATAAACAGAGGCGTTAATAGTATTTGCTGAGACAATATCACTATGTAATGTTAAAGTACCACCAGTACAGTTATAAATATTGTTTGTATAAAATGCGGTACACGCACTTAATACATCAAAATCTGAAACAGATTGAACAATATAATTTTTTTTTATGTTTGATTCGTCACAACTACTCATTCTATTAATCCACTTATTTCTACTACTGAATTTTGTAATACATCAGTTTTATTTATGCTTATATATAAACTATCACCGTTGACTACTTTAAATGGTATTGTAACAGGTGACCCATTAACCTTAATAGTTGTAGTGTTAACATTTGTTGTAGTTAATAACGTATAATTAGCATTTATTTCTATCGGTATATTTACTGAGTTAACTCCCCTTTCAAAAGTAATAGTAATACAAATAGTTTTTTCTTCATCATCAGTACTTATCTGAAATGGGGCAATAAATGAATCATCCACTAACTCATAAAATGTGATTCCTCTACTAATTGCTGGTGCCACCTCAAAATCATTTTCATCTAATAAATACCCCATCATCTTAATCGTAAATAATTGAACATAATATTTTCTCTCATCTAAATTACTTACCACACTTTCATCACCGATACTTTCTAACATTAAAGGTATAGGGTGACCATTTATCCTTAGATATTTCTGTCCTGACGCAAAAGACTCTAATAATTTTTTATTAAATAAATTTAAATCTCTCATTTTATTACAAAATATTCTAACCTCATATTGTAAATCAATAGAAACAGGTTGTGGTATCTTGTATATATCATAACTTTTTATGTTACCATCCCAAGTGGGTATTTTCATATAGGTGAATGTCGGTTTACCTGGAATAGTATATGATCCCGCATAATTTGTCCCCACTTGAGCATCTGGTTTTCTAACTATTGTTACAAAAGGTATTTTTATATTTTTATTTTGGTCAGAAAATTGCCATGTTTTTGCAAACTCTGCCCATCTTTGTATACTTAAGAAAATAACCGGAACTTTCTCACCACCTACTACTAGATCGATATCATTATCAATATATTCTATAAAATCTCTATCCATATCTTCATGTAGTAAACCTTTAGGTAGATATGTTCCGGGGTTGGCAATATTATTTAACATTTGCTGTCTAGCAGCAAATCCTTGTTTTGTTGGTGTTATTTTTAAACTTTTTTTATAATTCTTTGGTAATCCCATTATTAAACTCCTTTAAATTCATCTAAATCTGTTGGTACACACGTTATTGTTCTATAAAATCCTTTATATCCACCTATTGTGTGTGTATTATCAGAGTGTATTATCCCATTGTTAGATACTGTATAATATTTAAGTTTATCTTCCGTTTCTGCGTATCCTATATAGTCACCATAATTAACTTCAACTTCTAACTCATCTAAATGATCTTGATAAACCCCCAATGTTAAATTTCCATGCTCTAAATACCTTAAAGATCCATCTGAATTATATGCTTTATTACTTGGTGCCTCCATTTGGAAATTAACTGTTATTTCTACGGGTGGTTTAAATCTTATTTCATCCCTACCCGTTTCACCATAAATATCATCATTTAGAGATTCTCCCCTCTCAACTTGAAATAATATCACTTTTATATTTATATCCCCCTCTAACCATTCTCGACCAAAATCTACCTCTAATCCGAAGTCCTCCTCAGAAAAAAACTTATTAATTCTATTTATAGGTATTTTTTTATTGCTTTTCATGCATCTTTTATAGATAAATATTTATAGTTAATAAAAAAATGTTTATTATTGTAATAATGTTAGATATAAAAGATATAAAAGGTATGAAATCGGAAGAGATATTAGAATTATATGGAGGAAAAAATCCTTATATAAACTATATGAAGAAAAAATATATGACAGAAAAATCATATTTTTTGACTACTAATCAAGCAAAATATGTGAGATTATATCATAACATACCTCCAAAAGTAATAAATAAGGTAACTGAAATAACCGATTATTTTTCTGAACAATTACAGGAAGAACATAAATTAAAAAATCCACCTAAAAAAATATTAATAGAAACTTTATTAGCGGAGTCAGATAAAGCCATTCATGTAATATCTAAATTATATAAAAACCAAAAGGATGTAAAATTAATATGGATACCTAAAACCCAACTAATTGACGATATTCATTTTGAGGAAGTAGATATTGAAGTCGATTATGAAAAATATCAAAAAATGGATAAAAGGGGTTGGAGAGCATTTAAACATCAAGAAGAGGGAATTGAATTTTTATTAAAAAATAAAAAGTGTATTTTAGCTGACGATATGGGGATCGGGAAAGCAGAATTCGTTAATAATGAAGTATTTACACCTAAAGGTAGACAAAAAATAGGTACATTAAAAAATGGTGATTATGTTATCGGTTCCGATGGTAAACCAGTAATTGTTGAGGCTGTTTACCCACAAGGTGTCAAAGATTTATATAGAGTAACCTTTAATGATGGATATTCAGTTTTAGTTTGTAAAGAACACTTGTTCACTGTTAGTAGTTGTAATAGTGGTGATAATAGTAAAAATAGAGAAAATAAATACCACACGATTAGTGTCGAGCAAATGTTAGATACTGAATTAAATTTAAATGTAAAAGGTAAGGGGTGGAATGAAAAAAGGGGATATGGATTTAAAACCTACTATAAAACATCTAATGGTCAAAATAAGTGGCAAATACCAATAGTTAAACCTATAGAGTTTAGTGGTGATAGTGTGTTACCTATTGAACCTTATTTGTTAGGTGTTTGTTTAGGTGACGGTTACATTGAAAATAGTTCAGTAAGAGTTGGAATACACAAAGATGATTTTGAGGAGGTATTTAGAGGGCAACTAATAAATGAAAATAAACCACAAGGAAACGTGAGGTGTTGCAACATTAAATTAGGTGAATCTCTTAAAGAATTAAATTTAAACCAAACAAGGTCTCATACTAAGTTTATTCCTGACATTTATAAATATTCAAGTATAGAAGATAGGGTATCTATCTTACAAGGTCTTATGGATACTGATGGTCACTGTATGAAAAGTAAAGGGGGTAACTTTACGGGTACCGAATACTGTACAGTATCTGAACAACTTGCAGATGACGTAGCTGAAATTGTCCATAGTCTTGGTGGTATTGTTAGAAAGAAAAGTAGGATACCAACATACCATTATAAAGGGGAGAAAAAAGAAGGTAAAAGAGTTTATAGGTTGAATATTAAATTTTCAAACGATATTAACCCGTTCAGACTTAAAAGAAAGTCTGACGAATACCTCCAACCAAAGAAATATAAAGCTGGTAGATATATTAAAGACATTAAGTTAGAAAAACAAGGTGAATCTGTTTGTATTCAAGTTGGTGCTGAGGACCATCTATATGTAACAGAACATGGGATAGTCACACATAACACATATCAATCAATAGTGGCTGCGTTGGAAATCGATGCTGAAAGAATTTTAGTTGTCTGCCCATCATCATTAAAGATAAATTGGATGAGGGAAATCCAAAACTTTTGTGAAGACGTTTCAATTATAAAGGGTAAACATTGGGATCCAGATAGGTTTACAATAATTAATTATGATATATTAAAAAATTTCCATACGATAGAAGAAAGAGGTAAGAAATATGAGGAATGGGAATTAAGGAGAGAAATTGTTGAATTTAATCCGGATTTAATCATTTTAGACGAGGCGCATTTTGTAAAAAACCATAAAAGTATTAGAGGGAAAATATTAAAAGATATATCTAAAAAATTCTCACCGGAACGAATATGGTTATTAACGGGGACACCGATAGCTAATAGACCAATGGATTATTATAATTTGTTATCGATAATAGACTGTTCCGTTGCCAATAATTGGGTTCATTATGCTAGAACATATTGTGAAGGTATAAGATTTAAAAAAGGTGGTAGATACATATGGGTAACTAAAGGTGCTTCAAACCTAAAAGAATTATCGTCAAAAACTAAAAGAACTGTATTAAGGAGAAAAAAAGAAGATGTGTTAGACTTACCAGATAAATTAATTACCCCTGTTTATTTAGAATTACAAAATACTGAAGGTTATAAGAATGTATGGAATGAATATTTAGCTCAGCGTAAAAAAGACGGAAAAAAAGGAAACCCTGCAAGGGATTTAGTGGAGATGACATTACTGCGGACATTTATTGCAATGGAAACTGTACCATATACTATAGAAAAAACTGAAGAAGCATTAGAATTAGGTAAAAAAACTATAATATTTTGTAATTTTAATGATGAAATGGATTCACTAATAAGTTACTTTGGTGATAAGGCGGTATGTATAAGGGGTGGAATGACAGATAAACAAAAACAACATGCAGTAGATAGGTTCCAAGAAGATGAAAGTTGTATGGTATTTATTGGGCAAATCAAGGCGGCAGGTGTGGGAATAACATTAACCGCAGCAGAAATAGTTATTATGAACTCTTTAGATTGGGTTCCTGGTAACCACGAACAAGCAGAAGATAGGGCATATAGAATAGGTCAAAACAAAACTGTTAATATTTATTATATGTTAATAGATGAAACAATTGATACTTTAGTATGGGAAATACTAACTGAGAAGAAAAAAGTAATCGACACAATAATGGGTGACGATGATATAATAACAGAATTTATAAACAAAATTGAAGATGGAAGTTATAATGTTTACAATGAAAGGTTGTCCTCACTGCGATAATCTGAAAAAGAAATTAAGTGAAAATAAAATATCTTTTACTGAAAAGGATATTGATGTACATGAAAAACTTTATGAAAAGTTTTCAAAATCAGTAAAAAGTGAATTTTTACCTGCGGTGGTTATCGGTAAGAAAGCTTTTATCCCTGATAGAAGTTTCAAAACAATCGATCAAGGGGCTCAACTTATTGAAAGTTACCTTCGGGAGCTTTAGGTCCTGGACCATTAAGATTAAAGTTGTAGTTATCTTGACTATTATCAGCAATTAAATCACCCAATACGTTTATTATATTATCATATTCTGTATCGTGTTCAGCTGCAAACCCTTCTTGTCTACCAGCACCACTTAATAAAGACATTCTAATACTTTCTAACCCCTCTATTAGCTCTTTATCATCTGCATATTGTAAAGCCGACTCTATTGCTCTTAGAGCATCAGTTAAATGATTCATTGCTTTATGTGACAAACCAACAGCAATATCATTACCATTTTGATCTAAATCAGTTACTTCTTTTAATACTTTTTTAATTATATTTTTCATTATTTATAAATATGTGAATATTTATTAATAAATACTTTTAATATGGCTAATGCAATAAATGATCAAATAAAAGAAGAATTATTTACTATGATCAAACATAGGTTAGGTGCACCTATTAGAAAAATCGAATTAGATTGGGATCAAATGTGCTCTTTACTGGAAACTTCTATTGAGGATTACGCTCAAAGAGTTCAAGATTGGTTAATTGAAAATCAATGGTCCTCCCTTTTGGGAAATGATGCTCAAGATGCGGACATTGCATTCGCGTTAACTACAAGGTCTTTAGATTTTGAAAGTAGGTTTTCATACGCATATTCAAAACAAGTTGGTTTACAAGATAGGGGTCCTTGGGAAATGAAAAAAGATTATGTTTTAATTGAATCTGGTAAACAAGTTTATCAAATCCCTGCAGACAGAGAAATAAATGAAGTATTATGGATCACACCTAACTCTACAGATCACGCGTTATATTCATTTGCTGGGTTTGGTGATTATGGATTCGGTGGTGGTTTTGGTCAAGTCCCTTTCGCTGGTTGGGGTCAAGGTGGTGGTTTGGGAAATGGTGGTTTCTATGTTGCACCAGCATTTGACGTATTATTAAGAGCTGCCGATTTTAGTTTAAAATCAAAATTATTAAGGAGTGAGTTAACCCATAAAGTAACTGCTGGACCAAATGGAACAAGATTACTCCATTTATCGCCAATTCCTGGTAGTAGATTATCATTTGCTGGTGGAGGAATGTTAGGGTCACAAATAGGATTGGCAGGGACAAAAGTATGGTATTACTATTATGATACTGGTGGATTGTCAGAGGAAGAAAAAAATAATTGTTTAAATGAAAATAAAGATATTATTAAATTACCCAACGAAGTTCCTTTATCTAAATTACAATTTTCTGATTTAAATGAACCTACAAGGGTTTGGGTAAGAAGGTATCTTACTGCTTTATTTAAAGAAGCTTTAGGTAGAGTAAGAGGTAAATTTAGTGGGTCATTAAAAGTACCTGATGCGGAACTTACTATGGATTATGATAGTTTATTAAGTGAAGGGAAAGAAGAACAACTTAAACTATTAGAAGATTTAGATGCTAGATTAGAAAGGTTAAGTAATTCAAAACAATTAGAATTAAAAGGGTTAGAAGCTGAAAACCTTAACAAATCGTTAAGTTATCGACCACTAGGGTTATTTATCATATAACCTGAAAACTCATCTACTATATCATACTCCTCGAACATAAAAGTGGGGGACACACCTATCCTTTTCCAAAACGATAACTCCTTATCGGTTATAGTTAGTAATTCTTCTAATTTATCTTGATCACCATCATTAAAAGGTTGTCCAGATGTTAACCCTAATTCTTTTTTTGTAAAATATTGCCTATCTTGAGGTGTAGTCACTAATATCTCATCCCTTATTTCTGCACTAAAACAAACTAATAATGGTTTAACTCTTTTATTAAACGCATCTAAATAACGAGCTATATTATATTCACCAGTAGCATCAGGATCATTCTCTATTAAATCATTATGGATATAACGACAATTTAATTTAATACCTAAACTCTCTCTAGGAACTGGTTTACCATTATTAGATTCGAATAAAAAAGTTTGTTGACTATCTAAATTATATTTTGGTTTTGATAATTTTTGTACATCACCATGTGATTTTTTTGTTCCAGTATTAACATAATAAATTGTATCACCTAAATCTACATTAAGTCCCTCACTCATAATTAATTCCATGTGAGCTTGTTTAGCCATAGAATTCCCGGCTTTATTTTTGGTCTTCATTTTCTTTTTATAATCCTCTACACTAATTCTAACTCTAGCTTTATTAGCTATTTTCGAAAGCGGTATTTCTTGATTATAAATCATTTCTACTGTATCATAATATTCATTAACAAAACTATACCCATCACCATCTAAGATATTTTTAACGCCTTTATCGATAAACTCTGCAATATATGTTGGCATCTTTTTAGATTTAATAGAGTTCCCCACTAATTTAACTTTTCCATCTATTAAATCTGCGTAATTCTTTCTGGCGATATTCATTGTGGCTTGACATATCTCATCTACATCTAATCCCATAACACCTTTCATATATTTGTCATTGTATTCAGCAACAACTGCATCTAAACCCTTATATGTTTTACCTAACCCATTAAATCTATGGTTACCGTTTGATGTATAAACGAATTTATCTATATCGTTAGGTACTGAGAAGTTAAACCCATCAGTATCCCCTACCAAGGGTTTAAATCCTTTATGGTTAAAGAATCTAATCATATGTCTAAGATATTGTCTACCAGTACAAGTAATTTTTTCACCTTCATCTATATCACCCCATGGAAATACATGTGGTGCGGATATTGATCCGAACATACCATTGTTTAATATCTTTAAAGGTAATTGTTTTTTATCATAATATTCTGATTTATCTTTATCACCTTCTAAAGCATATTTATTTTTTAATTCTTTATATAGGTTACGATAGTCATAGTTATATTGTAATAACCCTTTCATTGCACCAGTAACATCACAATCAGTAAAAACATTGTGAGTAATTTGAATTGAGGGGTATAGTGAGGCAAAATCGAACTTAACTACATTTTGACTGTAACCCACTTCTAATAACTTAGATAACCCACCTATAAATGTTTGGGATTCCATTGTATGTGGTATACCGATACCTTTCTTATATGACCACCCTAACATTAGTAATTTCCAAGTTGCGGCAGTACCCATAGTAGATGACCTCATAAAAGATGTTGGTAGTATCTTAGCTAAGAGGTATGTGGCTTGATTAAATATATCATCTACCTTCTCAGTCTCCCATAAATCATCTACTAAATATCTTTCTACTACATCTGCACCACTCACAATTTTTAACCCTAGTTGTTCGAATGTTCTATCCTCTAAGTTATATTCATTCTTTAACCCCCAAGTACCATTAGATTCAGAAAACCAATACTCATTTTCTTTATCTGCGAAAGTCTTACCAATCTTATCTCCTGGTACGTATACCCTATTTTCTTTAGCAGCATTAGAATATTTTGTAATGTATTTCAGTGACCAAGATTTAATAGAAGAATTAATAGCTTGTGCCCTTCTAACTGCGTGTGACACATCCATAATATTATAACCCCACATATGTGTTTGTTCATAATATTCCATTTCTGGACCCATCTTTAGTGTTTGTTTTTTTCTATAAAAAGGGATACTACCTAATGTCTTAGCAATCTTTTTAATATCTAACCCTAAAACTTCACATCTAGTAACAATAAAATACCAGTCAAAATTTTCAGAATTATAACCAGCTACAATGGCTGGTTTTAAATGTGTTATAATTTTAAAAAAAGTTGTTATTGCTTCTCTTTCTCTTGAATTAACAACTTCTTCATCTGCGTCTTCTATTGTTAATATGTGTTGGAATCCCCTATTATCTTTTGTGCCTATTTGAAATATTCTACTATTATAAGGATCCAAACCCGTTGTTTCTAAATCGAAAGATAGTCTATGGATTTCACTATAATCTTCCATACCTTTAAACAATCTTTTTCCTGTTTGTATTAAAAATTGTTCTGTAGGGTTTATAGCTAAAAAGTTACTTCTATGTTCTTCATCATAAACACCCATCTTACCTTCTTTGAAAAATTTTAGTAAATCACCATAAGTACCTTTACACCTTACTAAGAATTTATATCCGTCTTCTAACCTTTTAAAGTTATTACCTTCTTCATCGGTAACAGATAAGGGAATGAATTTAATTTTAAATTCCCTCATTTTTTCTTTAATTGTTCTACGATTACCACCATATAGGTTTTCTACATTAGGTGACTTCATCCAAAGAAAAGGGGTTAGTTTATGTTTTTCTATACGTTTACCTTTTTCAGGGTCGTGAATTATAAGATGCACTTTATTATCATAATAAGATGACTCAACACCTACTATGTATTTTTGGTTATCATATCCACCTAAATATTCTTCTATTTCTTCTACGGATGCAGGCATATTTATAATCTTTAGTTACAAATATAAAAAAGAAAAATTAATTTGTCAATTATCTATTACATTAATAAATAATTCTTCCCTAATTGGGGCTATTAAAGTTCCATCACCACCTAAAAAAGTAATTGTGAATTCCCCATTATATTGACCAACCCTTCTAGTGTCTCGATCACTCCATTTATAAACAATATAATATTCTGGCTCATCCCCACCAATACCACAAGTTTCACATTTTAACTCAATAGTTGCATCTGCTTTGGCAATGATTTTTACTTTGGTTGATGTATCATACATATTAAATTTAATAGTTGCATTCTGTATTTTTTCGTAAAATTTTCTGAAATCATTACGACCATCGTTAACCAGTTCCATTTTTAGGTAAGGTAACGTACTGTTTTTGTTAATAAAAAATTCCATAAATTTTATTGTTTTTCTAAATATTTTTTTATGTTAGCTTTAGCCTTTGACAAATTAGATTTAGACGTTCCAACGTTAATGTTTAACATATTTGCAATTTCATGGTGTTTATGCCCTTTTAAATAATATAAATCAAAAACTGCCTTGTATTGGGGGCTTAAATTTTTAGATAACGATATTATATCTGCACCACTTACACCACCCCAATCAACATCATCAGTTTGGGTATCTGGATCATAACTCCATTTATCCATTCTCCCCCATTCTGGTTCTTCATCTGTGTATTTTATTTTTTGTTTTCTAGTTTCATCTATGATACTGTTATTTATCACACGTTTAACCCAACTTTCTAATGAACCTGTTGACGTATATTTATCTAAGTTATTATAAATTTTCATAAATCCATTTTGACAATAATCTTGTGCTTGATTAATGTCATTAGTATATTTCATACACACCCCATAAAGCATTTTATCCCACATTTCAGTATACACATCTTTAAAGTTAATATCACTTTTTTCTGTATATTCTTTTAAAATTTTTTTAATGGTTCTTTTCATTTTATCATTGTTTTATCATTAACAACCCTACTTCATTTAATGGTGCCCCACCATTACCGGATGTCTGATATATATCACCTGTAGTTAAACCACTTAATCCCGCATCTGTATCGTTATTAGCCATCACTAAATTACTAATGTTTAAAGTTGGTACATAAACCGTATCATTTGTTGTTCCTGTGATATTACTTCCACCAATAACTACTGACCTTAATACATTATCACTTATTGTATTCCCAGACCCAGCGAATATTCCTGAACTTGTACTACCGGTTCCTATATTATGGTCATTACCTCCGAGAATTGCTGAATAATCACCGTAAGCACCAATAATTCCAGAATTAATTGTTTGTTTAAAATGAACAAATGATGTATCACCACTTGAAATAACTCTATGGGGTCCTCCTCCACCAAAATGACCTCCGTAACCGCCTGCGTGTGAATATTTACCACTTGCTATAGTACCATCACCTTCAGCGTGAGAAGCATCTCCACTTGATATTGTCTCTTTACCTTCTGCATGTGAATATTTACCACTTGCTATAGTACCATCACCTTCAGCGTGAGAAGCATCTCCACTTGATATTGTTTCTCTACCTTCAGCATGTGAATAATTACCACTAGCCGTTGTCGAAATCCCCTCAGCGTGTGAACCATAACCACTAGCAATAGTAAATCTTCCTTCAGCATGTGACCCAGAACTACTAGCAATAGTATAACTACCTTCAGAGTGAGCACCATAATTACCAGATGCAGTTGTATTATACCCTTCAGCGTGTGAAGCAACTCCACTTGATATTGTTTCAAAACCTTCAGCGTGAGAAGCAACTCCACTAGCGGTTGTTCCACTTCCCTCAGCGTGTGAAGAATTAGTGGTGGCGCTTGTACTGTCACCTTCAGCGTGAGATCGGAAACCACTTGCAATTGTGAATTTACCTTCAGCGTGAGAATCATTACCAATTGCAGTTGTTGCCCAACCCTCAGCGTGAGATCGGAAACCACTTGCTATTGTTTTATACCCTTCAGCGTGTGAATCAACACCACTTGCAGTTGTACTATATCCTTCAGCGTGAGAATGATCACCACCAGCCGTTGTAGAAAACCCCTCAGCGTGAGAAGTAAGACCACTTGCGATTGTAGAGTCACCTTCCGCGTGAGATTTCCCACCACTAGCAATTGTCTCTTTACCTTCTGCATGTGACAAATCACTCGCAATTGTTCCTGCCCCTTCTGCATGTGAATAATTACCACTAGCCGTTGTGTAAATCCCCTCAGCGTGTGAACCATAACCACTAGCAATAGTAAATCTTCCTTCAGCGTGAGCACCATAATCACCACTTGCGGTTGTATTAAATCCTTCAGCGTGTGAAGTATAATTACCACTAGCTGTTGTATTATATCCTTCAGCGTGTGAATATTTACCACTTGATATTGTTTCTCTACCTTCAGCGTGTGAATATTGACCACTTGCAATATTCCCTAGACCTTCAGCATGTGACCAGTCACCACTTGCAGTGGTTCCACTTCCCCAAGCAATAGAATTAATACCTGTCGCAGATGAACTAATGTGTTGTAAATTATCATTTACAGTTATCGGTGAACATCCGTATAGGTTAGATATATATAAATCTGTTATACAATCTCCTGATGTGTTACCTGTGAATGCCAATAAAGAAGATACGTTCACACTGAATGGTGGAAAATCTGTATTACCAGTGAAATCTATAGAGGTTGTACCACTATTATATACACCACCAGTAACGTATGTATCTGCCGATGCCGTATAACCACTAATAACGCTTTCTAATATTGCGAATGTTACATTAGATGTAACACCATCTTGTACTATCGCAAAAAGATCTGCGTTTTTTATTGTGACTACGCTTGGTAACTGACTTATTTTTTTAGGTAACGCCATAATTAATACATTTCTATATAAATATAAACTAATTTTGTTTTATTACTTAATAAATAAACCTAATTAAAAATTAATTTTTAATTAAACCACTAACCCAAGAAAATCTTTTATTAATTTTTTCTATTAAATCGTTGGGTAATATATTCTCATGTTTTTTATAAGATATCTTCCCCTCGACTATATCGTGTATAAACTTATAATTGTAATAACTATCCATCTCAAAAATAGTTTGCTTTAAATCGGTAAAATTATTTTCACTATAATTATAGTTTTCTTCACCTAAAAATTCATGTATTTGATTTAAAATTAACTGTGGGTTTTCAGTCAAATCCTTATACTTGACAATAAGTATTCTATTAGAATAACCCATTTTTTGTATATCCTCTAATAATTTTACTGGTCTACCAACCAACCCACCATCACTTATAAAGTGCTCTACTCTCTTTTCTAAAGTGGATAAATCAAATTTAGGTTCGTCAATACTCTCTAATAATATAGTTTCCCTATGTCTTTTTTCTATTGATGATACTACGTCTATTGGATCTCTATATGTCCATATAACCTTTGTGTTTTTATGTCCCAATATCTCATCTAACAACATTAGATTTGTTGTCCACCCCCTAGATTTATCGAAAACAATGTTTTTATCTTCATAAAACCCATTAATAAACCCTCTCATTCCTTTTCTCATCGATTCAAACTCTTCTAATCTATTATGTGTTTTAAATGTTGGGTTATGTGAAAATGTGCTTCTAATATTTCTTAATATATCTACCATAGGAGAGGTAGATGTTGTGTAAAAATTAGGATTCATATTTAATATGTTACAAAGAAGAGAAGAACCACTTCTTGGTAGTCCAGCGATAAGATGTATATTTTTCATTTAATAATGATAATATATATTCTTTTTTAGTAAATATTAATTAAAATATGTAGTCTAGTGGTGATCTACCCCAACCAGAATTAGTTTTGATATAAACATAGTTATCATCCCAGGTTAATGAACCAATTTCACCGATAGTGTCACCACTACTAGTGGGTGTATAAGATACACTAATATTTAATTGGGGAACATAAACCGTATCGTTTGTTGTTCCTGTAATATTTGAACCACCTAATACAACTGACCTTAATACATCATTACTTATTGTATTACCAGATCCTACAAATATTCCAGAACTTGTACTACCTGTACCTATATTATGGTCATTACCTCCGAGAATTGCTGAATAATCACCATAAGCACCAGTAACTCCTCCAGAAACACTTGTTTGTTTAAAATGAATAAACGATGTATCACCACTTGCGATAATTCTATTACTTCCACCATCCAATCCTTTACCCCCAGAATGAGAATTTTCACCACTTGCGGTTGTATAGTACCCTTGAGAGTGAGAACCCTTTCCACTTGCTATTGTTTTATAACCTTCAGCGTGAGAGTTAATACCACTTGCGGTTGTATTATATCCTTCAGCGTGTGAATATGTTCCGAATGCCTTTGTATTTTTACCAAAAGCAAATGAGGTTGCACCTGTTGCTGAAGAAGTAGTGCTTTGTATATTATCTCTAACAATTAAAGAACCGTATATATATTTTTTAAAAATACCCATAATTAAATAAATAAATCATTATTAACTGCGACTTCACCGCTTATATTATTTATATTAAAATCCGTATTTAATATTGTATTAGACAATATAACAGGAGAACCCCCACTATAATTTATAGTTGTCCCACTATTTGATATTATTGTAGAATTATTTACCATCAGTTTACCAAAAGAAGTTGTGTTTGATAATGTATCTCCAGAAGAAGCATTTATAATTTCTGAATTACTTATGATTCCATTAACATAACTACCATCACTTAATGCACTACTACTATTATTTAACTTAATATAACTATTTGATATTTTAACACTACCTTCAACAACACCACCATTTAAAAACAATGAACTACTTGAATTATCTATATCAGAAATAATTATTGAGTTATTTATGTTAACTTCACCATTATAGCATTTTATTAAAGGTGCTGCATAGTTGCCTGTGATTGTGCCATTAAAATTAATTTGACCGGTACCAAGTGTTTGGAAAATTGTATCTGTTGTTACCCCAGAACCAATATATCTAATGTCACCGTTAATGTTAAGTGTATTACCGTTTATATCCTTAACAATATTTTTACCAATACCGCTTGTTGTTTTAGTTATTATATCACCATTTAAGTTTACTGTAAACCCACTGTGATTAATATTAAAAAAAGGATAAGCTTCACTGGTATAATCAGAATCTATAATATTACCATTAATATTTAATGTTGACCCACTTGTTGAAGCTCCTGATTCAAAATAAAAAGCACCAAAAAGAGAAAGCATATTACTATGATATATATTATCAATTGAAAGATTAATATCTGTATTGTAAAAGTTACCAATGATTCTGAACATTATATACCAATTGGTACTGTAAACTAATTTTTCACCTATTATATTTATTTTAACATTTTCATTTCCACCTGAAAAATATGTTACATACTTCCCACCATTTAGTGTTCTTTCTCTTATATTTGATGTATATTCTATATTGTATACGGTATTTCCAGCTCCAATAAATTCTGCGCCGCCTGTGCCAGATTGTCCGGTTACATAATTATACACTAAAGAATCACTTTTTATGTTTATGGTTGTATTAATTGAAGGATTAACTCTAATTAATGCTGAAGAATATGATGTTAAACTTTTAGTTTCTGAATTAAATTTAACTAAATCTGAAATGGAGCCAGTAGCATAAGTTTGTTGCCAGTAATAATGTATATGTCCATTAACGCTACCATTATCACCTTCACTGTGTCCTTCAAACTCTAAATGGCCCATTACATTACATGAAGTATTACCAGAAGCTGATGGTGGGCCAAATAAATACATGGAATCACCACTATATTCTTCATTATAAAAAATGACTTTACTGTTAGGTGAAAAATAATAATCTACTCCATCTTTCCATAAATTAACCAACTCTTCAACTTGGCCATTATATGGATTTCCCGCAGAATTTCTATTATCATATGTCCATGTGCCTGGAAACACATAAACTGTATCTCCTGATGTTGATGCACTTTTTGCTGCATATAGATTTCTATATGGTTTATTAATATCTCCTTTTGTTCCTGTTGAATCATCCCCAGTTTCTGCAACAAATAATATATTTCCTAAATTAGTGCCGCCACCACTAGTGGTAAAAATACTCCAATCAACACTTGTTCCAGACCAAGGGGATGAACCAAGTTTATAATATTCTGTACCACCACTAACACCAACCAACATACCAGATCTTCTTCTTTCATTAGGTATTGCATTTAATTGTGTTAAATTATCAACATTTCTTAAACCATCAATACCATATAAGGTATCTATTACTGGAAATGTGTCTGCAGTATCAGTAGGGGATATAAATCCCGTTACTTCTACACCACCTGATAAACTAAAATCTCCCATATTTTATTTTTTAACTACACATCCACGCATCTATATCTCCAGCGAATGAGTTGAATGTTCTATAAATATTATAAGTTACTGGGAAACCATTACTATCAGTAATATTTATTTCCCCCAATTCTACTGTTGGTATTAAGAATCCAGTACAACCACTATTACTATCTCTAAATTCAGATGGTTGAATAAATGTGGTTGGTATTAATATATAACCATACCCAGCTCCCGTTGGTAATGTTACATATGTATCCACAACACTACTAGTATTTGTAAATGTTAATGATGTTGCATCAGCAGGTATAATACTTGTTTTGTTAATTTTACCATAATAAATTCCTGGTGCCGCTGGTACGGTTACTGATGACAATCCAAATCTAACCTTATTATTTTCAAAATCAGCTCTTATTATTGTAGTATCTAAACTACACCCATATAATTTAAATATTGCTGCATCACCCTCGAATGTTCCAGCAAAATTTTCTTGTATTACTAAATTATTATCTTTAACGTCTGGACCATTAACAGTATTGGTTTCAATCAATCCTTGGGATCCACCTCCCCAACTATAATTAAATGGTACCCCTTGTTGTTTTTCTCTATATTCATATAATTCTTTAAATAAAAACTCATTAAAATTATCAACACCCCACTTTAAAAACCCATTAACATAAAAATCTAATCTACCTTTTCTTTGTGGTACACCATTTAATTCACACCCAATATATTCTTCATACGCTCTAAATCTAATTGATATGTGTATCCAACTATCACTATATATAATACCTGGTTCACTATATTCTTCTGTAACAGTTGTTCCTGTAACCCATTTTTCTGTAACAGTAACCACTGTAGTTGTTCCTGTACATTTACAACCACATTGTTTGTTACAATCTACAATTGTTGTTGCGGTAACTGCAGAGCAAACCCCAGATATACCTATTGACCTATACCCTATACTACCATCTGATTTTATTCTAAATCCAAGTGCGTTATTAACTATATCTAAATTTCTATCTCTTTGGTGTGTTGTAACTTGAGTAATTCCAGAAAAGCAGCAACATCCTTGTGGTTGATAAACTAAAAATGGGTTATTATTTAAAACTTCTTCATTCTCTGTAGGTGGTGGTAATGGGTAACCTGAAGTTGTAGTATAACCAGTTTCACCACTAAATAAGTCCCAAAATTTATTTTCTGCTCTGGTACCCATATAGAAAAAGAAACCAGTATTTCCACTATAAACATCATTTAATGTTGTTGCGGTATTCCCACTACATACATCATCATCATCTTTTCGTAACCAAAACATTGATGTCCACCCTTGTTCGTATCGTGTTGGTAAAACTTGGTAATTATATGGTGTTGGTTTTTTATCGCTATAACATTTATATGTTATCTTTGGATCGACACAACATTTAGTTGACCCTGTAATTCCAGTACAAACTTCAGATGATGGACAATTAAACCAACTAATTGGCCAAGTAAACATATTATCACTAACATCATCAAAAAATGTTTGATCGGATAATTTAAAAAATCCTTGATAAAATCCACCACATAATCTTGAATATCTACCTTCGGTTGATCCCGTTAATGGGGTTATAGTATAATCATAGGTACAACCACTTACCCTAGTCATAAAAAATCTTGTATCTGCAGAAGATAAAAATAAAGTTGACCCTGTAAAAGCAGATAAGAATGTTGCACCACTTGTTGATCCTGTACAATCATAAGTAATAAACCCATTATCAATACCAGTTAACCCAATATCATTTAATGTAACACCACTACCATATACGGTTGCCCCATCCCAATCAACTAAATTATATAACGTATTTCCTGAATAAGAATCATTATCATTAATATCAATATTAATTAATAAACAACTTCCCGATAAAATTATATCGGGGTCTGGAGCATCTTTACAGTCATAACATAAAAATAAATCCCAGTAATCACTGTTACTTAATCTCATTGTTAAACAATTATCGAAACCATGTTGGTATATATTACTCATATTTAATAAATATTAGAAATCATTAATATCTTCTATTGTTCTTGTCCCACCACTAAAAATAATTTCTGTGGTACCACCAGAGAAATAAGTGTAATTTAATTTTAATTCATCTATTTTATTAAAACACTCCTCTTGAGTATCAAAAAATAGTAAATTCTTTGTTGTGTATGTCGTCCCTGATGATTCAAGTAACGCATACACCTTATTATTTTCATATACTAATCTCCAACTCATATTAACTTGTTGTTATCGTCCAATTATTTGTTACACCTGTTAAACTACTTAAAGCGGCAATACCATCAAACCCACCACTTGTTGAGTCGGGTGCTGCGTTTGTACCACTAATATCTAATGTTATGCCTGTCCACCCAGATGGGTTTAGGTTAGTTGATATATTATCAAAATCTACCAATATATGGTTAACATCGGTCACTGACATAGAATTATGAGATATGTTTACCTCACCATTCATTGATGCACCCGATAAAGGTAAAAAATTAACATAATCTAAACCACAAGAATAAGCGTAATAACTACTAAATGTTTGTGTTGTTACGGGGTGTATTATACCAGTTAATGCTGAGTTAGAGTATATAACAAACTGACCACCTAAGTTTGGAAACATGGATACATCATGATTTCCTGTTAAATTACAAATATTTGCAAAATAACTACTAAATGTTTGTGTTGATGCTGTATGTGTTATACTAGTTAATGATGAGTTATTGTTTATAACAAACTGACCACCTAAATTAGGGAACATGGACATATCATGATTCCCAACTAATCCACAATTAGAAATCCAATATATATCAAACACCTCCGTTGATGTTGTATGTGTTATACTAGTTAATGATGGGTTAGAGTACATTCTAAAATTACCACCTAAATTAGGAAACATGGACATATCATGATTACCTATTAAACCACAAGAATAAGCATAATAATAAGTAAACACTTCTGTTGATGCTGTATGTGTTATACTAGTTAATGATGAGTTATCCTGTATCCAAAATATCCCACCTAAGTTTGGAAACATGGATACATCATGATTTCCTATTAAATTACAATTATTAACCCAGTAATCACTAAATGTTTGTGTTGATGCTGTATGTGTTATACCAGTTAATGCTGAGTTAGAGTATATTCTAAAATTACCACCTAAGTTTGGAAACATGGATACATCATGATTTCCTATTAAATTACAAGAATTAGCGTAATAAACGGTAAACAATTGTGTTGATGTTGTATGGGTAACGCCTGTTAATTCAGAGTTATTTTGTAATCTAAAATCACCACCTAAGTTTGGAAACATGGATACATCATGATTTCCTATTAAATTACAAGTTTGAATTTGATAACTACTAAACACTTGTGTTGATGCTGTATGGGTAACACCTGTTAATTCAGAGTTAGATCCGAGTAGGAAAGTACCACCTAAGTTTGGAAACATGGACATATCATGATTTCCTATTAAATTACAGCTTTGAGCATTGTAATAATAGAACCCCTCTGTTGATGTTGTGTGTGTTATCCCTGTTAGTTTAGGATTACTAGTTGCATTAAAACTACCACCCATATTATCCCAACCACTGAAATCTAAATCACCAACTAAATTATCAAAATTGAATGCAACCCCATATAAATTACTTAATTTATTAGTTCGTAATGTAACTGTTTTTGTTGTACCTGTGTCATCATAACTGTAACTTAAACTACTATCCGCAACATACCCACTACCATCACCCAAATCCCAAGAAACTCTATCAGAAAGACCAGGTAAAAAAGTTACTGTTGGGTCGAATGTTGTTGCACTACTAGAATCTGTTTGAAACGACATTGTTTCCCCAACCTTATTTTGTGAACGGAATGTACCTCTACCCATTATAATTAATTTTATGTATAATCATTACCTACCGTCCAATAGAAATTGGTACCATTATAGGTAAATGAAAGTATGTCGGTTGCACCTGCGGTTGTTGTTAGTGTCGGTGCACCACCCCCACCATTTACAACTTTATGTGTTCCACCAGCGAATGATAAAGTACGTGAACCAACCCCATCTTGTGTTACTATTAAAGTCCCATAATCACCATTTCTTACATTAGACATAGTAAGTGTTGTGACACCTGTAAGTGTTGCTTCATAATTTGTTGAGGTACCTGAAACATCCCAAGTGATAGAAGTTACATTACCTTCGTCTTGATATGGGTCGATTGTTGCACCACCTCCACCACCAGTGGTTCCTGTTACAACATTACCACTTGAATCAATACCTAAATTATTAATCGAAGCGCCACCACCTACGGTACCAATATTAAGATTCGGTACATAAACCGTATCATCCGTTGTTCCTGTTATGTTTTGACCACCAATAATAGCTGAATTAGTTGTATTAGATAAAGTATTATTTTCACCACCACCAATAAATGAACTTGTGGATGTGAGTAATATATTATTATTTTGACCACCTATAATAGATGTGTTGTTTGCTTCACCATTAATTAAGTTGTTATCCCCACCTATAATAGAAGCATTATCAGGACCATATATTGAATTACCGTTCCCACCCACTATGGTTGAATTAATTGGGTCAATACCAGCAAGAGTGTAAATACCACTAGATTGACCACCTAATATGGAATTGGCGACTAATGAAGTTCCAGTTATAGAATGACTATTACCAACAACTGTATTATAATTACTGGATGGATCTAATGATAAATCATTATTGTCACCATTTATTACTGTATTCCAAAAACCCCTACCACTTATAGAATTACTCAAACCATTCCCAATAAATGAATACTCCCCTTCAACAGTGTTACCGCGACCACCAACTATTATTGACCTTGCACTATTTGTGTTTATAGTGTTACTATCCCCACCCAAAATTGATGATTTGTCACTTGAAACCGAATTAGCTGATGTGTTAGTTGGGATTATTCTATTATTAGCTGTTGTTGAAGTAAAGGCTCCAGATGTGTCTGTACTGGCACTAGCGGAATTAAATACCCACCCAGATTTACCTGTTTCATCTAATTGTGTTAATACGTAACCTATTGTTGATGCGGAAGCACCATCGGTTACAGTTAATTTTTTTGTTGTTAATCTCCCATCTACAGTTGCGTCTTCTATAGAAGATATATAATCTAATGGTCCCTTATAATCTAAAGTGCCCGCAGAAAAGTTTTCTTGTATTGCTGAAGTAAATCCTGTGACCGCAGAATAGGTTGTTCCCGTACCACCTGATAAATCTCCCACCACATTAAAAGGGGAATATGTAATAGTGTATCCCGTATATTGTGTGTCAATAACATAATCACCTGTCATACCAGTTTGGGTCGCTGTCCATATTGGACCAACAATCTGGGTTGTAGCACTTATTGGGGTAATTGGTAGAGTTAATCCTGAAGTATTAGCAGAAAATAGTGGGTTTGACCACGTAATACCACTATATATATCAAATACTACATTATAATTAGGTGATAGGGGGTTTGAAACATCGAATAAAGTAGTTAGGTTATTACCACTTAATACTGCACTTTCAGAGGATCCCACAACCCCTAATGAAACAATAGTTGAGGTGTCAACACCTGTTGGGTAACCGCTAAATGGTAACCCTGCCTCTATTTTACCATCAAAACAAGCAGTATTACCGGTAATAATCTTTGCTTGTCTCGCTAAATCTAATAAAGTATTATATTTAATTTCGCACGCCATATTTTTCTTTTATAATAAATATTTGATTTTTTGTTATATTTATATAAAAAACATTTACAATGAATAAAAGATATAAAAAATCAGATATAAATAAATTAAAAAATGAATCTGTTACCATAGAAGAAGATGAAATTAATGAATTAATTAATGCAGATGGTACAATGTTAGATAGGAATGACAATTTTAAGGCTAGCACACGAATAGTTAGATCTAAGAAAACCACTGATGATTTCGTTAGAAGTGCAACGCAAGGTCCTGAAGCATATTTTATTTATGGTGGTCCATATTACGGTATTAATTATTCTTATACGGTAAATGAAGAAGAAACTTTAACCGAAGAAGATGATATATATGATGAGTTAGAAATTGTTCCTGAATTTTCACATGATAGAGATAAAAGAGCTAGAAAATATGCGGATAGAGATATTAAAAAACATTTTAATAAACCAGCACCACCATTTTATGATGACTTACCCACAGAAAAATGGAGGAAACATTCTTTACCTTATGACCCTGAATTTGATGTAGATTTATATTCAGAACAAGAAATGAAAAGTTTGGTTGACGAGATTATACACAATAAAAAAAATAGTGGCGGTATGGTTAAAAGATCAAACGAACAAGGTGTTATGGGAGGTTTACCGCAATCAATACCTGACATATCTGAACTTAAACAGATTCACCAGAAACCAATGGTAATTAGAAAAATGAATCTTTTTTTAGATCTTATACATAAAGAAGGTTTAAATGGTGATGAATTAGCAATTGTTCTTAACCATATCATAGATAATGTCGATATTGATAAATTAAGTGATGAACATAAAGAAATAATAGGAGATAAAATTAAATATGGCAACGAGGGACGAAAATAAAGGTGGAAATAGTGAATTAGAGGGTAAATTCTGGAAATGTCCCGATTATGTGCGTAACTGTTTGAGTGATGCAGTAAAAAGATATAACTACACCAATAAAAATGGGAAACCAACCGAAGGATATAAAAGAGCAAAAGGTATTTTAGAGAATGGTGAAATAGAATATAAAAACATGAAAAGGATTAAAAACTGGTTTAAATCTTTTGAAGGGGATGTTAATGATATAGAATATAGATTAAATGGTGGGAAAACAATGGATAATTGGATTAACAACACTTTAAATAGGGAAATTAAAGCGATTGAAGGACCAAAAAGTGTGAAAATGAAAACTGGTATGGCAAACCAATTTATAAAATCACATGAAAAAGATAATAGTAAGGTTAATAGCCACTCTTTAAAGATGAAGCTACCCAAATTACATAAAAGTTCCGTATCTCACCAGATATGGTCAGGTAAACCAGTTTATTCAGAAGAAATAGAAAGAATAAAATATTTAATAATATATGAATCAAAAAAATAAAAGATTATGGCAAGTAAATTAGAAGAATTAGGGAATCAGTATAGAAAAGATAATATAATAAAAAACACATACCAAAACGGTGAAGGTAATCAATATAACGCAAAACATAAAAATGCGTTATCAGATGGTGATAATAAAGGAAAAGGTACTGGCGTTTTTTTAGATACTTATAACGGTGGTGGTGTATATGATGAGTTAGGCTCACCTAGTGACCCAGGATCTGGTAGAAAAGGTAATATAGTAAAAAACCAATATAATTCAGAGAAACCATATTCTCATCCTGATACTGAAGATAATGATGGGCAATTTAGAGCAAAATAATAAATGAAACTTTACAATATAGCATCAAGTCTTATATTAGAAGTTGCAAGTCGAAATGATATTATGGATGGCATGCACCAAAAAAGAATAATGGAACTTTATTATGATGATGATGAAGATCCGGGTGGTAAAGGAAGAAGATGGATACAAATGTATTGTTATGGAACATCAAAAGCTGGTAACGATGTTGTAAGAGTTTATCAAGTAGGTGGAGATACGAAAACAATGCAACCAGGGTGGAAACTATTTAGAGTTGACAGGATGAATAACTTAAGAAAATTAAGTGGGACTTTTGACGAATCTAAACCATTATTTAACCCTAATGGGGATAAAGATATGATAAACATACATTATATAACACAATTTGATATTTAAAAATTATGAATGATATAAATAAATTAAC
>LWDU01036289.1_pt1 | contig 23945 bp, 20 predicted proteins | sample 727161 | NCBI WGS metagenome assembly LWDU01 (sample SAMN04566230, study PRJNA314399) | hydrothermal vent metagenome | isolation source: deep sea hydrothermal plume seawater | place: Mexico: Gulf of California, Guaymas Basin | collected 2004-07-11
GGAATTGCCGGAAACCAGAAACGGGGCGGTCAGGCTATTGGCTGTTGCCGCAATGACACCGGGAGCCCCCTGTGCCACGACGGATCCGCCAGCCAGAGCACTTTCGGGGCCGATATCGATAATCCAGTCGCTTGCTTCCATCACGTCGATGTTGTGCTCGACAACGACGACGCTATGTCCGGCAGCCACCAGACTACGCAGCAGAGTGTTGAGATACAGGACGTCCTGGGGGTGCAGTCCGCTGGTCGGTTCGTCCAGAATATAGAGCGTTTTCTCCGGACGATCGGCCGCTAGTTCCGTGGCCAGACACACTCGCTGGGCTTCCCCACCGGAAAATGTGGCTGACGGCTGTCCCACGTTTCCAGCAATTTCCGGAGCACTGCGAATTCGCTGAAAAACTCACAGGCCTCGTCGACTCTCATCGCCAGGATATCGGCCACATTCCTATCTGCAAATCGAATCAACAGGGTGGCTCGATTGAATCGGCGGCCACCGCATTCCGGGCAGCTGACGACCGCGTCCGGCAGAAGACTCATCTGCAAATCACGCACTCCCGTGCCCTTGCAGGCCGCGCAACGTCCGTCGCCGGAATTAAAACTGAATCGTCCCGCCGCATATCCTCGAGCTCGTGCTTCGCGGGTCTTGGCGAATATCTTTCTGACGTCGTTCCACAGTTTGCTGTACGTGGCGATGCAGGACCGACGGGTGCCGGACAACGGACGGTTGTCGACGGCTACAACTCGCTGCACGTGTTCCATCCCGTCAACGCCATCACAATCTGCGTCAGCCGCGGCCAGCGAGCTGTCACGGTTCTTATTCAGGTGAGCGGACACGACCGGCAGCAGCGTGTCCATGATCAATGAACTTTTCCCGGAGCCGCTGACTCCCGTGACGCACACCAGTGTATTAAGCGGAATATTGACGGTTACATTCTTCAGGTTGTTGCAGCGGGCGTTGCGGACGGTGAGTTCTGCGGGAGGGCATGTGTCTTCTATTGGAAAGAGTTGGCCTTGTGCCGCCGAGGCAGCGGGAACGGTCGGCCGTTTGCTGCCCCGAGTTCCGTGCCGCTCTGTTGGCTCGCCAGCATGATCGGCGGACGCAGAGACTCCGGCGCTGATGTCGCCTCGAAGATAGCGACCGGTGGGTGTGTCGGATGTTTTGGCGGCTTCTGTCGGGCTGCCGGCGAAAAGCAATCGGCCGCCTTCGACGCCGGCTCCCGGGCCAAGGTCGACCAGAAAATCTGCCGCCCGCATGATCAGGCCATCGTGTTCCACAACGACCACCGTCGCTCCGGCATCCCGAATATCAAACAGCGTTTGCAGCAGGTTCTGAGTATCACGGGGATGCAGACCGGACGTCGGTTCGTCCAGGACGAAGCAGGCCCCATGGAGTCCCGTGCCCAGACACGCGGCCAGTCGTGCCCGTTGAAATTCGCCGCCGGAAAGAGTTCGGGTGGGGCGATTGAGCGTAAGATAGCCGATGCCCGCCTGCTGCAGACATTTGAGCCGCCGCTCAATGTCGGGAAGTGTTTTGGCTGCGACGAGGGCAACTTCGTTCGAAATTTTTGGTGCCCCATCGCCAGCCACAGCGTCAACGGCTGATTGTCCACTCGGCAGAAACGTTGCCCACGATCGCAGGCGTGCCAGGGCATCTTCGACACTCAGCGATGTGAAGTCGGCGATCGATGCCCCCAGAAACGTGACGCCCCGTGCGAACGGCTGCAGCCGCGAACCGTCACACGCAGGACACGGAGCCTTGCGGAACACGGTGATGTCGGCGATTTCGTCAACGACCCCCGTCACTCCAAAGCCCTCGCAGTCAGGACAGGCTCCGTTTACGCTGTTAAAGCTGAATGTCCGCGGCTCCGGCGCAGGAAAGCTGAGATTGCAATCGGGGCAACTGAACTTCGTGCTGAAAAAGCGGTCGCGCCATCGTCCGTCGATCTGCTCGCAGACAACACACGTGCCATCGCTTTCCCGGACGGCCAATTGAACGGATTCACGCAGCCGCTGGTCGATCCCGTCCTTCACAATGATGCGATCAATCACCGCATCGACGTTGTGCTCCTTGCCTGGGGGCAGGTCGGGCACGTCGGCGATATCCAGCAGTTCACCATCGACTCGAACGCGGACGAAACCGTTACGGCTGATACGTTCGAAGACGTCCTTATGGCCGCCACGGCGGGCACGCACCATCGGCGACAGCACCATCAGCTTTGTTCGTTCCGGCAATCGCAGCAATCGTTCCACGATCTGATCAACGGACTGACTTTCCACCGGTTTACGGCACTCGGTGCAGTGCGCTGTCCCGGCTCGAGCGTACAGCAGGCGCAGGTAGTCGTAGATGTCCGTCGTGATGGCCAGAGTGCTGCGAGCAGGAGCGGTGGTGACTCGCTGGTCAACGCACACAGTCGGCGGCAGTCCGCTGACTTCGTCCACCTCCGGTCGCGGCAACTGTTTCAGCAGAGTTCGCGTGTGGACGGACACGCTTTCCAGATATCGCCTCTGACCTTCGGCGAACAGCGTATCAAAAGCCAGCGAACTTTTACCGGAGCCGCTGACACCGGTCATCACGATCAGCTTACCGAGCGGCAGATCGATGCTGACATTCTGCAGGTTGTGCGTTCTGGCGCCGCGAATCCGTATGGATGCTGACGTCTCACCGCTGGTCATGGTTGAGCCTCTTTTGCCGGCACCGTAACGAAGTGGTCGGCCGTTAGCGACTGTTCTCCGTCAAAGCGGTAGGCACACAGGAATCCACGTTTTGCGACGCTGTAGTCGAGACACGCAATGTTTGGCTTAAGCGGTGCGGGAGTGGCATGCGGCAACCAATAATGACCAAAGAAGACCGGCGATTCCCTTGCGGCGTAGGGCACGGCCGGTGCATTCGCGGGAATCGGTTCGTCGGAAAGATGAGGCTTCGCAGGCAGACTGTAGGACGCCCACGTCTCGTCCGTCGGTTCATCAAACCAGCGAATGCGGATGCGACGTCGCATGTTTCCTTCCTTGTCTGTTACCGTCACTCCGTCGGGCAGTGTGAGTTCCGGGCCTTTCATTACACATTCCACGGCCTCAAACAGCGGATCGTCGGGTGTGGTGGCGTGTTTCAGAAACGCTGCCGTAAAACCGCCATCGCGCCTGACAGCCGTGTTGATCGTCTCAATGCCGGCGGCATCCCAGCACGCATGAACAACTCGCAGAGTCCCGAGATCCAGAGCCGGTGGCAGAGTCCGAAACCATGCCAGGGCGGTGGCGAGGTCTTCGTCGCTGAACTGCCGCAGCGTCTGCAGGTGCTGGTGTTCATTCTTTTTTGAATGAGGACGCAGAAACTGATTCGGCGCTGCGGGATCAGGCGTGTGGTAGGCCAGAGCGTTAAATTCGTGGTTGCCCATGACGGCCAGTGCGGTGCCGCCTTCCACCATCGACCTGGCGATATGCACGACGTCCGGAATGTTCGGACCACGGTCGACAAAATCGCCGCAGAAAATGACACGTCGGGTGGGATGACGAAAACAATCGGACTGTTTCGAGTAGCCCATGTTCGTCAGCAGTTCGATCAGTTCGTCAGCGTGACCGTGAATGTCTCCAATGATGTCGTACATGTTGATGTCGTGATTTGTCACGTCCTGGTGTTGGGGTAGCCGAAGTCGCCGGACTTTGGACGACATACAGAAAAACCTCCAAACTCTGGCGAGTTCGGCTACGGAACAACCCCTGTTCTTAGACTTGACCACGCAGTCGTATGTTATCTGCAAATCGTGGTCGCTGCTGTCGATGCTTGCCGGGACTCGATGAATTCGCTCAGGCGGCCTGCTGATCCTCTTTTGACCGCCGAACTCGCGGCGCCGACTTCCAGCGGCGATGCACCCAGAAGTACTGATCAGGAGCCCTTCGAATGAGTGATTCCAAAGCCGTCGTGAATTTCTGAGTGATCTGTACAACCGCACCGGCGGTGGTGAAGTCACGGCTGTCAATGACGTCCTCGGTGGCCAGTTCAAACTGCGTCCAGCGACTGTTGTATTGTTCGTGATCCGGCAGTCTCCATGCCCCGCCGACCACAATGATCGCGTCGTACTGCAGAGCCAGCAGCGCGATGGACTTGAATGTTGACGCTGGTTTTCCGAAGAAGTCAACAAAAACACCACGAGGACCCGCGTCCTGATCACATAACAGCGAAACACTGCATCCTGCTGTGAGTTCTTCCACAAGCTGCGTACTGGCACCGGATTTGGATATCGTCCAGTTGCCGGTGGATTCGCGAAATCGCTTAAACCACGAATGCAGCCACGGATTGTCGAGGTCACGGGCAACGACACCCATCGGAAAATCGAAATGCCCGAACGTGTTCACGGAGATCTCCCAGTTGCCGAAGTGGCCTCCAAGAAACAGCACAGGGCGACCAGTCGCGACGGCCTGAATGCACTTGTTACGTTGATGGAATCGAAGAACGTCGGTGCAGTTGTACAGTCGAAAACGACGTTCCAGCTGAATGATCTCACAGACCATGCGGAACAGGTGTCGCCACATGCCGTAAGTGATTCGGTCAACATCGGCGTCAGAAACATCGTTGCCGAAGGCGCGACGGATGTTGTCCGCAGCGATGCCGTATCGAGTCAGTCGCCGCGGCACGATGCGATGCAAAAACCAGGCATGAGAATCAGCAATCCGTCGGACGGACCGCACCGGCAGGCACCGCAGCGAGAAAACGACGGTACAAAAGAAGACGTATTCACAGAAGTGTCTGGCTTTGCGGGCGTCCATGCCTGGTGGTTCCGAAATCGTTGCTGTCGCTGGTACCTGAAGTCTAGCGCACTTCGCATCCGTTCGCCAGACCATCCGCGGGCAGGCATCTGAACGTGCCGCTCAATTGATGGCAGAGCGTTTGCGCCGTTCGCCGTTATGACGCAGTCACCTGTTGCTCCAGTGGCAACGCCGCCAGTCCGATTCCTGAATAGTAAAAGCCGTGGCGAGCCATCTGGTGGCGATCATACAGATTGCGACCGTCGAAAATCACAGGAGCCTTCATTTTCAACTTGATATAGTCGAAATCCGGGCTGCGAAACTCGTTCCATTCCGTCAGGATCGCCAATGCATCAGCTCCGTCGCACGCGTCATAGTGGTGCTGGCAGTAAGTGATGCTGTCGCCGAGTTCCTGCCTGACGTTTTCCACGGCGACCGGATCAGATGCCTGTACGCTGGCACCGGCATCCAACAGCGCACGAATCAAGATCAAAGACGGTGCCTCACGGATGTCGTCGGTGCGAGGCTTAAATGAAAGCCCCCAGACGGCAATCGTTTTGCCCGCAAGGTCGCCGTTAAAGTAGTCCTTTAGCTTTCTGAACAGCACGTTTTTCTGCTGGTTGTTGGTTTCGTCCACGGTGCGAAGAATCCGGGGTTCAATGCCGTTGATCTCGGCGACGGCAGCAAGGGCACGCACGTCTTTGGGAAAACATGACCCACCGTAGCCGACTCCGGGGAACATGAACGCAAAGCCGATGCGTGCGTCGTGGCCGATGCCTTTGCGAACCTCGTTGATATCAGCGTTCACCTTTTCGCAAATATTGGCGATTTCGTTGATGAAGCTGATCTTTGTCGCCAGCATGCAATTGGCTGCATACTTGACCATTTCCGCACTTTCAATCCCCATGGAAATGAATGGTTTTTCAGTCCGCAGGAATGTCTTGTACAGCTCGTTCAGAACGTCGGCCGCGGCCTGTTCGTCAACCCCCACGACAACTCGGTCCGGTTTGGTGAAGTCATCAATGGCAGCGCCTTCTTTCAGGAACTCCGGATTCGAGGCAGAAAAGAACTTCGTCTCCGTTTTCGATTCGATCCACTCGCGAACCCGCCGATTGGTGCCTACGGGAACAGTGCTTTTGCAGATCACAACAGCGCCCTCATCCAGGTGCGGAGCCATTTGTTCGGCCGCACTCTGTACGTACTTCAGGTCGGCCGCTCCGTCGTCGTCCTGCGGAGTACCAACGCAGATGAACACGCACTTTGCGCCCCTGATGGCTTCGGCGTAGTCCGTTGTGAACAGCAATCGACCAGCCGCCGCGTTGCGGGACACAAGCTCGTTCAATCCGGGTTCATAAATGGGAACGCCGCCACTGTTCAACAGGTCGACCTTCTTCTGGTCGACGTCAAGACAAGTGACATCGTTGCCGCTTTCGGCGAAACATGTTCCCGTGACGAGTCCCACGTAACCCGTCCCAATCATCGTTACTTTCATCGATCTTTCCTAAACAAATGCGACATTCAGTCGTTGTGTTACTTCGTGAATTGCTGATTTCCGGTTCGCAGTTATTGATCCAAACTGTAGTTCTGGTTTTTTCGACCGTAAACCATCAGCTCTGCTTGAGAGCACTCATGAGTACTCTGTCGTTCTTGATACAAGCATGTGGAGCAAGCAAGTGTTTTTACAAAACGCACGAGACCCACTCGCTGGCGCTTCGAGCTTGTATTGTGGCCCCCGTTCTCATACCACAGGCTCTGCCGGTGGTTCTGATTCGCTGCGGCCGATGCCGCGTTATTAATTTCGAACTGCTGGCGAATGGTGATTGACATCAGACGACGTTTGGTGATTCCAGCGTGCATCGACATCTTCAAGGATCCGGTCAAGTCTGCGTGAGTCATCGCCGGAGTGTTGAGCAGTGGCGTCCACATAATTTCTCACCTGGTCGGTCACATAGATCGGTCGAGCCCGGACCTGGTCGTAAATTCGTATCACGTATTCACCAAGCACGCTGATTCCAAATGCGTTCAATGCACCAAAGAACGATGCCGTGATGATGATGGATGCCCACCCGGGAATGGCAAATCCGGTCAACGCCTTGTGATACAAAACGAAACCAACGGACGTAAGGCAAACTACTGAAGACACAGCGGCTATGCCGTAGAAAAGTGTCAACGGAAATGACGAAAATGAGAAGATGGCTGTCTTGGCGAGTTTAAACAAGCCCACGAGCGAAACCCGCGGGTGGTCATCGTGACGCGCCAGACGCTCCACCGGAATACCCGTTTGGCGAAACCCAGTCCAGCTGCGTAGACCGGGCAGATACCGTTCCCGTTCGGGAAGACTCAGCATGGCATCGACGACACTGCGGTCCATCAGGCTGAAGTTGCCCGCATCCTCGGGGATTTTACTCTCGGCCACGGCGTTCATCACGCGATAAAAGCTGTGAAACAGAACCCTCTTCGGCAACGATTCTTTGCGGTTAAAGCGTTGAGCGTAAACAACGTCGAAACCGTCTTCCCACTTCTTAAGGAATTCGGTAATCGCATGTGGATCATCCTGCAAGTCGGAGTCCATCAGAATGGCGACACCGGCATGCACGGCCGGCTGGTGTCCAAAGTTGCGGGACAGGTGGACAACAACGACCCGTTTATCCTGCTCAGCAAGATCATCCAGCAACGCACGACTGCCGTCCGCCGAGCCGTCGTTTACGTAAACAATTTCCCATGTGCGGCAGCATCTCTCCAGCACGTTGCGCACAGCGTCCGTCAGCTGTCGCAGAATGGCGGCCTCATTGAAAACGGGCATCACCACTGAAACGAAGCATGCACGACGATCTCGGATGGGGGCGTCGGTCACGGCCATCATTTTCGCAGCACTCCTGCCAGTGACAATCCGGCTGGAACCGGCAGTTTGTCCATGCACCATCGCTCGGCAGCGGCTGCCGACAACAGTGCCTGATTGGTAAAGCGAGAGACTTCCGGAAAATCGGGTTGTTCGCGTTTGGGGAAAACTTTTTCCCAACCACGAACCGCCATCGCCGCGGGCAGAGTAAAGCTGTTCCAGTGATTCAACCATTGCACTCGGAAGCCCGCCTCATTGGCATGGCGACGAAACTCTCTGGCCGTGTACCGGCGAAAATGCCCCAGCTGCACGTCCCATCGACTAAACAGCCACGGATAGGCCGGCACGGTCACAATGACAGCACCATCATCTGCCAAAGCGCGATGCACGTGCTGCAGAACCTGGACGGGGAATTCGACATGTTCAAGCACGTCCAGCAGAACAACGGCCCTCAGTCCACCGTCCTCAACCGGCCACTTGTCTCCCAGATCGTGCACGTGAACATTTTCCACGCCGCGACTGCGAACGTGTTCCACCGATTCGGGCATTAGATCGAAGCCCGTCACATCGTACCCGATTTCCTGAAATTCGATCAGATTGCGACCGGAGCCGATGCCGCCTTCGGCCAGACGACCGGGCGGTGGGCAGTACTTCTGCAACAGCCGAGTTACCAGCTGACGCTTGGCGACGTGCCACCAATAGCTGTCCTCAAGGTCGACGAGTTGTTGCAGGTGGCTGGCTTGCATGTGTCAGTGTTTTCCGAAACAGAACAGATTTCGAACTGAACTTTGTCGCCTGAGCGAAGAGTTCATGCCTCGTGGACGAAGGTACCACCTGTGCGGATGTGGGTCGGACTGACGTCTGCAGCGGCGACGTATTGTGCGGATGTTCCGGAAAGTATGACGGTCGTACACATCATGTTGATTTTTGGCAACATCGGGCCAGGTGTGCGCGGTGCTGAAAGGCAGTTCAGATGGTAAATTCTGCACAATCGTCGTTGTCACAGAAGCCGCGCCCTTCAAATGCGGCGTCGACAAAACGCCACACACGGACGGTTTCCAATTGACGAACTCAATACAGTGACACAGGGTTTCCCTGTGGAAACCCGCATCACGCCCCGCGATCCGAACGTCGGAAGGATTCGGAATTTCACGTACGGCACCGAAAGTCTGGGCGACTTCCGCTACGTAAAACCGCACAGTTGTTTTGGGGCCGGTCCTAAGTCTCTGAAGACCATTCGCGCGGTAAAAAGATTACCACTCCAGACTCGGACAGTCCGTGCCAACATTCACTTCGCCAGCCGTTGCCAACGATTCAGCGATCGCTTCCAGACGGACGATTGGTGGGGGCTGCGTGCTGTTGTTGTTGCTCCTGGGCCCGTTGTTCGTGTGCATGCCGTTGAACTCGGACACCGCTTTGTTTGATCTTCAGGCAGAACGCGTTCTGGAAGGCGGTGTCCTTTATCGCGACATCGTGGAACCGAACCTGCCGGGCGTTGTCTGGATTCACCTGGCGATTCGCCCACTGGTCGGCTGGTCGTCCGAAGCGATCCGTGCGGTTGATCTGCTGATTCTCGCGGGAATCGTTTGTCTCGGCATGCGCACGCTGCCTGACGGGCGGACGAGATCTCTGTTTGCGTTCACCGCCGCCGTGTTTTATGTGTGTTGCAACGAATGGTGCCATTGCCAGCGCGACACATGGATGCTGCTGCCGGCAATGGCCGCAGTGCTTCTTAGACTGCGGTCAGGGACCGATCACCCGCGCCAGCTGAAGTTCGCAATTCTGGAGGGAACACTTTGGGGCTGCGCGTTCTGGATCAAGCCTCACGTAGCGGTGCCCGCGTTGTTTGTCATCGCTGTGGACGCACTACACCGACGAAATCGAAGCCGTGTCATCAAAGACTTTGCCGCCGTAGTTGCGGGTGGGATTCTTGCGGCCCTGCCCGGAATCTGGTGGTTGATCGATAACGGCGCGTGGCCGCATTTCTGGGAAATGATGCTGGAGTGGAACCCTGAATACCTGGAAGCCGGGCGTGAGCGGCAGAGCCCGGACCGCTGGCTGATGATGACCTACCGCTTTCACCCGTGGTGGATTGTTCATCTTGTGGCCGTACCGCTGGCGTGGCGAGCCATCCGAACTGCCATCACTCTACGAGACCGGAATGCGAGCGACCGCAGGGTGAGTCTGGTGGCCGCCGTATACGTCGGGTGGTTACTGCAGGCAATTGTCCTGCAGCACGCGATGGACTATATCCACGCACCGCCAATCGTTCTCGGTCTGCTGCTGATCAGCGTGTGGCCGTGGCGATTGGACCTGGCACCTCGCAGAGTTGCCACCGCGTCCTTCCTGTGTCTGACCCTGCTGGCGGCTCCTATCCTGAATCTGCAGCGTCTTGCGATGTGGCCGCGTTGCTGGTCCGAAGGAAGTTCAACACAGGTTCGAGCCACATTGGCTCACGGCACGTTTCCGGCGTGGCAGGATCTGAGCCGGGTTGTCGACTTCCTGCGCGAACAGCGCGTCAGCGACGGCGAACTCACCTGCCTGAACGTTCACAGCGTTCACGTTTTTCGAGAACTCAGAGTGCAGCCGGCGACACGATACTGGTGCACGTTGATTCTGCAGGACCTGTTTAAACGTCGCGCCGCCAGCATCGATGCTGCGGTACGACAACACACCTCGCGTTTCATCGTCACGGAATCGATCGAATCTGAACTGACAAATGGAGGGTCCCCGGACGACTTCCCATGGAACCTTCCCGTCGTATTCGAAGCTGGGACATACAAAGTACACGCCACAAATGTTCTGCAGCCTGGTACAGAAGACGATCAGACGTTGTCCGTCAGATCGTCAGGATCGGGCGAACGTACGGAAATGCTGTAAGCAACGCCAACCAGGACAGCCGTCCGGAAAGATGTCTATTCAGAAACATTCTGACGGCTCGGCGACCGCAGGGGGTGGCGGCGTACCGCGGTTGAGGACACATCGTTTCCCCAGATCGTACTTCGCACCAACCCACAGCGTCATGTACCTGTCGCTGTCCGTGGATTCTGAAGTCCACGTTTTTGGATCGTAGAGCAACACAACTCCGGTTTCTTTTCCGACGACGTTAAACTGGTTGCCGACAACGACAATCCCCGTACCTTCGTCAATCCCGATGCCCAACAACGCCTTGCGGTCGATGGATGGATCCATTTTTCCATCAGGATCCGTGAGGACTTCGATCAACCCCTGCTGGCGATTGCGGGGGATGACGTGCTGATCAATGGCCGAATTCCTGATGTACCCCAACCCGCGCTGGTGGTCACCGATCAGAATCCCGCTGCCGCTGGTATCGCCTCGGACCAGAAACGAACCCTGAATCGACGCACCTGCTGAACTGCCGCCGATGACGCCGCCACGTCGCAGCACATTTCGGAATTCCGTCTCAGTCAGCGTCCCGAGGTACGCGTCCGCAATTCGCCATTGCCGACCTCCGGTGAACCAGACAGCGTCCGCGTCGCGAATCGGTTGCACGAACGCTTCAGTATCGGCTTCGGTTCGGTCATGGGTGTGGACAACGGTTACATTGGACATTTGGCAATCTTCACGGGCGTACTTAGCTGACCTGTGCCCGAAATAGTCGTACTCCTCCTTGCTGGAAGACGCCGTTGGCACGATCACGAGCTTCGCATTTCTGCCGCCGGCCAGTTTGACAAAGTGTTTGAAGACGATGCCGTCCCGGTCCCCACCACCGACAATGACCAGCGTTCCTTTGGCCGGACCGATGCACTCATCTGCAAACGCTGGCAACGTCGGACTCACCAGCGTCACAACAAGACAGACAGCAAACGTCAGACAACCGAATTTCGCACGGCGAAAACCATCGCGCCGAATCGTTGTCAGACTCGGCACAGCGGGATTCATGGTCACCAGATTCACGTCAGGTACCTTCGGAATGAGATCAGAACAGTTCCGAGAGCGGCTGCCCGTTCTCATCCACGAAAAACCGCGGTCGCTGGCGTTCGTCAAGATACGTGCCGTCCAGTGGCACGTCCATGTGTCGGTAAATGGTTGCTGCCAGGTCTGCAGGAGTGACCGGACGTTGGTGCTGGATCCAATAACCTGGCCGTGACGCAGACCGCCGCCGGCCATGCACATCGACATCACAACCGGCCAATGATTCCGGCCATCGACGCTTTTCTGCGTGCCCATGTTTGGTGTGCGGCCGAACTCACCCATCGCAATCACCAGCACATCGTCCAGCAGACCACGTTCCTCCAGATCTGACACGAGCGTCGTCAACAGATGGTCGAAGATGGGCAACAATGGTTTAAGCCCCTTTGAGATTCCTCCGTAAACGCCACCAGGAATGCCGTGGTTGTCCCAGGTGCCGGACGCGGTGTGATGACTCAGGTCCAGCGTTACAAAGCTGACGCCCGCTTCGACAAGACGTCGGGCCAGAAGTGTCTGCTGACACCACAGATGATCTCCGTAGCGCTGGCGGTACTTTTCCGGTTCGGACGAAATATCGAACGCCTTTTGTGCTCGCCGCCCCAGAACCATGTCGTAGGCCTGCTGTCCGTACTGGTCGACGGCATCCATCGAACCGGACTGATCAAGACCGCTGCGAATTCGGTCGAGATCCTTCATCAGCAATCGCCGGTCAGCAAGTCGATCCACGTTCAGTTGCCCCGGCAGCCGGAACAGGTCAGCGCCGCTCGTTCTGTTGAGAGGCTTCCCCAACAAGTCGTATTGAGGCAGCACGGACGCCCTGTTGCCAATAAACGGATCGTATTGCTTGCCCAGCCACCCGCCCCACGCAATGTGAGTCGGATGCTTCATGAATGCGACGTACGGTGGCATCGACGGATGGTTGGGGCCGTGATGCTTCGCCACGATGGAAGCGATCGCCGGGTGGCGGTCTCCTTTGGGATTCGTGCGTGGCGCCGCTTCGCGATTGCCGGTCTGCATGACCTGATTCGGCTGGTGACTGCTTTTGCGCGGGTCGACAGATCGAATGACGGTGAATTTGTCCAGCATCGCAGCCTGCTTCGGCAGATGCTCGCAGATAAACGTGCCCGGCAGCGCCGTGGGAATTGGCGCAAACGGCCCGCGATTATTGAATGGTCGATCCGGTTTCGGATCCCATGTGTCGATGTGGCTGGGACCACCGGTCATCCACAGCAGGATGACACTCTTTTGACTCATCGGCTTGCCGAGATCGACAGCGGCCGCGCGAGTCTGCAGCAGGTCCGGCACTGACAGCCCCGCGATCCCCGCGAGTCCGGCCTTCAACATATTTCGACGACTACGGACCGTCAGCCCTTCGTTGACCAGAGGATAATAATTAGTGAATGCGTGTTGAGCGTGGCTCATGGGTGGGCACCTGAGGAGGGAGAACGCGATTGTCTACGGAAACATGATGAATGTCCACTGCGAACTGGCCTCACCAGTACGGCAGCCACATTCAGGAGACGACGGCGCGCTGTTGCGCCCTTTCTGACTGATTTTGTGGGAATGGCGTTAGCGATTTACTGTCCGGCACGCGCTGGACGAAGGTCTCCGGACCTCGTCCAACAACCGACCGCAGACATCTCCCTCTGCCATTCCCAGCACACTCAGGTGAGACCTGCGGTCACGCCAGTGCGGGGTCGGGAGACCCGCGCACAGCACGGGAAAGCTGTACGATCTTCAAGAGAGCGACCAGCCTCGTTAAACTCGCGACGGATTGACGGGCGAGCGGGGGACGTGAGTCCCCTGATATATGGGCATCAGCCTCGTTAAACTGGTGACAGATTCACTGGATAGCAGAATGGTGTGGCCTGGGCTTATCATCTGTCGTCCATCATTTTGGTTTCTGCCTGTTCTCCGATCGGTTCCTAATCTCAACTCAGACTGCCAGATATGCACCCGGACAGGATCGGCTCATACCGAATCAGCCGTAAAATCGGCTCTGGTGGGATGGGCAACGTTTATCTGGGCGTTCATGAAGAAACCGGCGAGGAAGCGGCCATCAAAGTACTGCCGACTTCGATGGCTCGAGAGGACGGTTTCGTAATCCGGTTCTCTCGTGAAATTGAGGCGTTGAAGACGCTCAGCAGTCCGTACATCGTCAAACTGTTTCAGAACGGAACCTCCGATGACGGCAGCTATTATTATTCGATGGAGTTCGTCGACGGCGAAACTCTGACCGCCATGATTTCGCGGCGAAAGAAGCTTCCGTGGCAGGAAGTGATTGAGATCTCTTTACAGATCGCCCTCGCACTCAAGGCCGCGCACAACGCCGGCATCGTGCATCGGGATTTGAAACCATCCAACCTGATGCTGACGAAAGATGGCAACATCAAGCTGACGGATTTTGGTGTCGCGCACATGTTTGCCACGACCCGACTGACTCGCACGGGCGGCGTTGTGGGAACGGCCGAATACATGTCTCCCGAACAGGCTCGCGGACAACGCGCTACGAAACACAGCGACCTGTATTCCCTTGGCGCCGTGATGTACGCCATGCTGACCGGCCGACCACCGTTCACCGGAAAAATGGCCAACGATATTCTGCACAAACATCAGTTCGCACAATTCGACAAACCGAGCCACTATGTCCCTGAACTCCCCCGACTGCTGGAAGACTTCGTCTGCACACTTCTGCAGAAGAAGCCGGGAGACCGATTTCCTGACGGATTGGTCGCCATCAAACAGCTGGAAAACGTACGGGCACGGATCGAATTCGCCACTCGAGCCGACGCAGAAACCGCCATCGGTAATGATGAAGCAGCGTCGGACCATACCGCCGACCGCGCATCCGACCATACTGTCGGTGCGACTGCAGACGATGGTAAGGCAGAGCATCGTCCAGGTTCGGCAACGATGGTCCGGAACTTTGTACGGGACGATATTGAAAGGCAATTTCAACAGTCGCCGGTTGCGAAGTTCTTTGACAACACGGTCGTCCTGCTGACCTTGTTTGCAGTTGTAATCGCGGCGGGCATCTACCTGTCCAGAGACACGGTCCCTGACCCCGCCGAAGAGCTTGCCGCGGCTGAAGAGACTCTGTTCGGGGATGCGACTCCGGCATGGTTGCGAGTCCGCGACGAAACTCTCATCCCGCTACTGGATGCGGATGTGCTCCCCGATCGTCGGGCGGATCTGGAAACATGGATTCGGCGGGTTGATCAGTACGAATTCTGTCGAGACATCAGGATCTCAACCCCGAGTGACCCGTCCGTTGACTCAGAATTACAGCGTCTGATCCGCCACGCGTTTCAGACATACGCCGATGGCGACATCGCTGATGGACGCACGGAACTGGAGACAGTTCACGAGATTATTCGTGACGACCCAAACTACACCTATCTTGCCGAATTCGCGACAGCGACGCTGCACGACTGGGGTGGTGAGCAGAATATTGCCGGTCGCCGCAGTTTTGTCGCCACCATGCGAGTCCGCGCTGAAACGCTGGTCGCGGACAGCGAAATCGGTCGGGCTGCCGCGATTCTGCGTTCCACTATCAAGCTGTACCAACAGGATGCAACCGTCGCACGCGAGTTGACCGATTGCCGCCGACTATTGCAACAGTTGGAGACCGCTGCGGAGAACAATCAGGGGGAAAACAGTTCTGCCGGCCTGGTGCCGTGACAGACGAAGTTCACCTCAGTACATTTCCATGCCGTGGGCCGTTGATCAGCAAACAAACCAGAAGACGAAACTTGTTATGGACCTCAAAGAATACATTCGATCAATACCGGACTTCCCCAAGCCCGACATCATGTTCCGTGACATTACACCGATGTTGAAGTCGGCTGCGGCCATGAAGGAAGTGATCCACCAACTGGCCGAACCATTTCGGGACGCCAACATTTCCTCTGTGCTGGCCGCAGAAGCCAGGGGCTTCGTCTTTGGTGCTCCGTTGGCCATGGAGTTGGGAGCGGCTTTCGTCCCGGTCCGAAAACCCGGTAAGCTGCCGTTTGAAACTGAGACACTGCACTACGACCTTGAGTACGGGTCCGACGCTCTGGAAATTCACACCGATGCAGTCGAGTCAAGCGACCGTGTGCTGCTGGTCGACGACCTGCTGGCCACCGGCGGCACTATCGGAGCCTGCCTGGAACTGGCGACAAAACAGGGAGCAGCCGTCGTCGGCGCGGCCTTCGTGATTGAGCTCGCATTTCTCAATGGCCGTGAACGGTTGGGAGACACAACGATTCACAGCCTGATTCGATATCATTCGGAAGATGCTGACGAATAGAGGCCCCATGTCCGATCCTGCTCTTTCACAGCTTGTCGAACGTTTTCAAAAGACGATGGCTCACGCATGGATGGTGCGAACATTCATCAAGCACTGCGACGAAGTTGAGGACTATCCGGAACTGATGGGAATCGTGCGGTCGGTATTTGACATGAGCCGTGCGATTGAGTCAAAGACGGAAGACCCCCACGCTTACTTCAAATTTGCTCGCAAGAAGATCGGGAAGCTCCGCAAGGCTGCTGAACAGTTTCAGCAGGATGCATGGAGTGCGTCAACGCACACCAACTTTCAGCAGGCCGTCTGCTCTGTCCAGTACGCCACGGAACAGATGGAAAACATTCTTGCAGAAGCCGAAGCTGCAATCCGTAGCGATAGTTAGGGTCGGTTTTGACGAGACGACGTTGTTTCTGCGGCGACAGCAAACCAGTTATCAGATGGCGTCGATCCATTGCCGGAATTCCTCCCAGACAAACTCGCCAGTAGAGTCCGGCAGCGTGACACCTGCCATGTCGACTGACACAGCGTCCTCGTCCACGTCAACATTCGCGAAGAGATTTCGGTCGGAGGAGTCGACGACAGGCGTCCAGTTGTTAGACCGACTCGTGAGAATGGCACCGGCATCGTCGTTCTTCGGCACACGGGCCAAAACGGACTGCAGCACCTGAGAGCTTTGGGATGCTACGGAACTGGTGGTGGAATCCCCTCCGAGAGCATTAATGTTTGCTCGAATCGCAGCTGCCGTCAGTGGGCTGCCGCCCCTGGACTGATCGATCTGCGCATCCGTGCCGGCCAGCTTCACGAGGTGAATCAGGAACGAATCGTTGGCGTCGAAGTCTCCGTCACCGTCGACGTCTGCCATAATATTCAGCTGCGTTATGACAATCCGGATCTGCGCTTCGGTAAGCAGGCTGCTGCTTTTGGACTGACCAATTTGAGCATCAGTCCCCGAAAGTTTCACCAGATGAATGAGGAACGAATCGTTTGCATCGAAGTCCTCGTCACCGTCAACGTTGCCTGGGTTCGCAGGAGCGGTATCATCATTTGTCACGTCCAACGTGTCTGTGCCGTCGCTGTAACCGGCAGCTGACGCCGTCATCGCCACCGTCTGAGTGTCGTCCACGATACTGTCGTCCACCGCAGTGATGTCGTGCCACCGTTCTCGCTGAACTCTGCTGCCGCGATGCTGAGGTTTAAGGTCGCCACATCATCATCGATAATATCGACTTCATTGGTAGCCGGTGTAAAACCAGGAGCGGTGGCGGTAAACGATACAGTTGTGTACGGATCGCCGCGAAGCGAGTTATCCACGGCATCGAGGTAGAAGACCACCCGACCCTGCCCGGCGGGAATCGTCACGGAGGACGGTGCAACTACTTTGCTGGTGTCGCTACTGGACAGATTGACAACCAATTGTGTCGCAGTGCTGCCGCCGCGTTGAATATTGGCGACGACTCGCCCTGTTTCGTCCATCTCGCGGCGACCAATACCGAACGTCATATTCTGCCCGGCTACGGATGTTACACGCCCTTCGACGGAAAAATTATAGTCGCCTTCGTCAACGTCGTTATTGGCAACTCGGACTTGTCCAGCAAAGTAGCCTGCGACTGACGAATCGAGTGCGACGGTAAAAGTATCGCCCCCCCCGGTGCTAAAGTCGCGGACAGGCCGTCGACGAGGAGAAATCCTCTCGGCAAGATGATGGCGGCGCCGAGATCCAGCGTACTGCTCCCGTGATTTGTCACCGTAAAAGTCTGACTCGGATTCGATCCTCCTTGTGCCACAGTGCCAACGTCAATCGGTGTTGAACGACTGTCGCCAATGAGAACACCATCGGAGTCATTGATTCTAATCTCCGGTGTGCCGCTGGCCGTTACTTCAAACGATGCCCGAGTCAGTTCTTCACCTTCCACTTCGAAGGTGACGGTCCAAACACCAATGTCGGGGACACTTCCCAGACTGGCGTTCCAGTACCGCCAACTGTAACGGTCCACGGCTGTGGTCCAGTTGTAAGTACGAAACACAGTTCCATCGGGGCGGAACCATCGTATTTGAGCAGGTTTTCCGGCGGTCAGGCCGTGAACACCCCATATAGAGAATCGAAGTGATGGCCCCGAAGATTGATCGTAAACCTGTGGTACAGACGGTCCTTCTCGCATATCGCGCCGTGTCGGGGCATAGTCTTTGACCAGGGACGACAAAACGCCGGGCTGTGTTCCTGAGTAGGGCAACGGATCGAACCACCAAGCGTCCGGTGCATAGTACGTCTCCAAATTCGCCCCAACATATCGAACACCGAAATGCAGGTGGGCATCTGATGAATTGCCCGAACTTCCGACCAGTCCCAGCAGTTGCCCCTCCGCTACACTATCGCCAACGGAGACCGCAATTGTGTCCCGTCGAAAGTGGAAATAGTTGGTAATCAGGCCGCCTCCGTGATCAATGGAAACGAAGTTGGCATTCGAACTCGGATTGACCTGATCAGGGTTGTTTCGGTCGAACTCTCCGTCACGCACCTGGACGATAGTTCCCGCCGTCACCGCATACACCTCAACTCCAGCGTCCATTTGCTGAAAGTCTGCCAGCGTGATATCCAGCGCGTCATGGCGGTTGTACTGATAGTCACCGCCAAGGAAGTCGGCTCGACCATCGCTGAAATCGACGTCCGAATAGTTGACGATGGTCCAATCCTGATAAGCCATGCCCGCAATTGGAGATGCGAACTCTATATAGGTGGTGCCTGAGGAATGAGGTTGGCAGTCAGGGAATTGTCGTTCAAATTGCTTTCAGAAACGGTACCAGAGGAATCCACAGTCACGGTTGCCGTCAGGCTATCCGGGAGAATCGGCCAGCCGCCCCAGCGATGGGTGAACGAATGGTTACCTGACTGTCCGGCGCCCCAATTCACCGTGTTCGACAACGTTACGCCGTCAATCGTATGGTCAAATGTGTACGACGCACCGATCGGCAGATCCGTCGTTGTGAATTCCGTCTGAACATGCACCAGCGTTCCGTACAGGGGTGAATCGATCCGGTCGCCGCTGCCATTTGTAAGATAGACGTCCGTCACGGCGATATTCGCCAGCAACGTACGATCCTCCAGAGCCTCGCACGTGTTGACTCGACGGCGACGACCTCCGCCATTCCTCCGCCTGAATCTCAGATGACGAAACAAGTTGAGACTGCAAACGGTCCGCTTCATGGCAGCCCTTTCCTCGATAGATCTCGAATTCCTGTCAGTGAATGTCAGACGCTCGGCACTCGAGCAACATGTCTGGTCCGTACGTCAGAACTTTTCAGCAGGATCCACCGGTAGGACTTGAAGCCATACCAAAGCCGAACATCAGATGGCAGGTTTCCAATAGTATGCTCCCTATCCCTGGATGCGGTCTGCTGGACCGCCATCATGATGTTGGGCAGCGGATCATACAATGGTCCCCTTCGATTTCCACGGTGTGGAGTGTAGTCGTCACCATTGTGGTTCGATTTTTCCTGACCCTGGAAATTTGGGCCCAACCAGGGCCGAAAGGCTTTGTTCATGCAACGTCCGCTGAGGGTGAACGGGAACTTCGAAGTCAGCGGAAGGTAGTCGACCTTTAGCTGCAAAAAACGTTTCTGAGCCGCCTTCCGCCTGGCGTCAACCGTTGCAGGCAAACTCCCTCGTCCGTGCTGTCATTCAGAGTCGTGACAGCGCCGTCACAGAAAGCGACAGCCACGACATTCGGATGACCGGATGTCAGATACGGGGTAAATCCTTCAACAGTTTGACGGTGGGACGCGTGTGCCGTAAAACGGAGTTCTGCGTTCTCAGCCAGCTCACCAGATGAAGGGCCTTCCCATGCGACTTTTGATATTCCCTGCCATTGCAGCCGCATTCGTGGTTTCGGCAAATCACGTTAATGCCGAATTGAAAGCGGGAGCTGCCGTTGTCGATGTGACGCCATCAAAGTTTCCGGTACTGGTCAACGGAGGCATGACAAGTCGCAGTGCATCGGAAGTGGTCACCCGCATCAACGCTAGAGCCATTGTGCTGGACGACGGTCGCGAACAAATCGGAATTGTGGTCGTCGACAGCTGCATGATGCCACGACCGTTGCTGGACGAAGCCAAGCAACTGGCGTCGCAGCAAACTCAATTGAAACCCAATCGAATCCTGATCTCCGCGACGCACACACACACGGCCCCCTCGTCAATGGGGGCACTGGGAACGAATGCGGATACCGATTACCTGCCGGTGCTTCGAGCCGGCATCGCCGAAGCGCTGGTCAAAGCAGCGGCCAACCTGGAACCAGCGAAAGTCGGCTGGGCTGTCGAGAACGCAGCTGACTTCACAGCACTAAGGCGATGGATTCGTCGACCGGATCGACTGGCAGAAGATCCCTTCGGCAACATGACGGTTCGCGCCAGCATGCATGCCGGCAGCAACTGGGACGACGTCACCGGCGAATCCGGACCGGAAGACCCTGATCTTTCAATGATTTCGCTGCAGGCGCTGGATGGCCGGCCGATTGCTGTTTTGGCAAATTTCTCGATGCATTATTTCTCGGGACAGAAAGCGCTGGCCGCAGATTATTTTGGTCTGTTCAGTGAAGGACTGCAGGAAACAATTGGCAAGGCCGACGGAGATCATCCGCCCTTTGTTGGCATTATGTCCCATGGCTGCAGTGGCGATATCTGGCGACGGGACTACAAGAAGCCTGCCGAAGAACGGGACCCATTCAAGACAATCGAGGACTACACCGCAGGGCTGCTTGAAATCGCGGTCAAGGCGTACGCAACGATCGAGCACAAGGCGGACGCTGACCTTGCGATGTCGGAAGCAAGACCCACACTGAAGTATCGAGTGCCTGACCTGCAGCGTCTGGACTGGGCACAGAAGATCGTGAACGAACTGGGAGACCGTCCGCCGAAGACACGTGAAGAAGTGTACGCCCTGGAGCAAATCATCCTGCACGATCGGCAATCGACCGAAGTCGTCGTTCAGGGCATTCGCATCGGCGACATCGGCATCGCCACCACACCAAACGAAACGTACGCGCTCACGGGACTGAAAGTGAAGCTGCAGAGTCCGCTGCCGAAGACGATGGTGATTGAGCTTGCCAATGGCGGCGATGGTTATATTCCACCGCCGGAACAGCACGTTCTGGGAGGCTACAACACGTGGGCCGCCCGTTCCGCGGGTCTGGAAGTGCAGGCGGAACCGAAAATCACGGAAACCGCTTTGCAGCTTCTGGAAGAATCTGCGGCGAAGCCGCGACGTCACTATCAGCAGAGTCGCGGGACTGCCGCCGTCGCCATTGCCACGGCCAAACCGCTGGCATGGTGGCGAATGGACGAAATGGCCGGATCGTACGCTGTGGATTCCTCCGGTCACGGCCGGGACGGACACTACGAACCTGCCGTTGCCTATTTTCTGGAAGGTCCGGCTTCTGACAAACTGTGTGCCGACGGAGAAACCAATCGGGCGGCCCATTTTGCCGGCGATCGCATGCTGGCGCGGCTACCGGAGTTGAATGACGCGTATACGGTGACGATGTGGTTCTGGAATGGAATGCCAAACGATGCTCGCGAAGTCGCTGGCTGGATGTTCTCCCGCGGCCACGACAACGGACTGAGCGCTGACAGTGAACATCTGGGCCTCGGCGGAACCGCCACGCAGCCGGGGCGATTGGTGTTTGCACGCGGAGACGGTGCCAGTCCGCTGGTGGGCTCAACCGAAATTGCCCGCTGGACATGGAACCATGTCACTTTAGTCCGCAATGGGCCTAACGTCCGAGTGTATCTGAACGGGAATCCGAAAGCGGAACTCGAAGCCGTCGTATCCTCCGACGCACGGTTAACAAGCGACCGATGTTTCTTTGGCGGCCGGTGTGACAATGACTCGAACTGGGAAGGCCGCCTCGACGAAGTCGCGGTCTTCGACCGAATCCTGTCGCCCTCGGAAATCAGAAGCCTGAGCTCAAGAGACTAGACCTTAAACCCGCGTAGCTGGTTGCGACTGTTTGGCAATAGACGTAGGGCCGGTTCCTACCGGCCGCGCGTTCTATGGGGGTCGATCGGCCGGTGGGAACCGGCCCTACGAACTGTCACCCCCGGAAATCAGCAGTTCAATCGCACGAAAGTAACACGCCGTCAGCAGTCAAGCAGTTCGAAAAGTGTCTGAGTCCGCAGGATCGCGGCGTTTTCCGGAAACGTGTGAAAGGCCTGAACCACGAGTCCCTCCTGCAGCACGTCACATTTCAGCAGACTGATGCAGTCCGGACTTTGCGGAGTTGCTCCTGGCACAATCAGGGATGTAGTCGCGTTCTGGGCATCGATTTCGAATTCCCGGTGCAGTTGCAGATAGACATCCAGCGGAACACTCTCAAGCTGATAGCTGCAATGATACCTCACGTGGGGCAGATCGATCATGTGCGTGCGGTATCCGATCAACCGTCGATCAATCAATTTCAGATGTTCCGGAAACCCCTCGTGCTTCGTGGCGACCACTTCGGTGACGATGGATTGATCCGTCTGAAATTCCAATAGGTGCCCCGTTGGCCCGAGGCGCATTTGAGCCTTTTGCCCGCCAAAACGAATCGTGCACTGCTTTGCAGAATCGAAGAGTTCCGGATGTATAGGCCGCTCGAAAGTGCGCAGGACCATGTCGGCAGCATCGGGGCGTGTGAGTTGCAGCGGCATTGGACCGGTCCCGTGATTGGACTTGATCAGAAAAAAAACAGAATAAAACACTTTGCACAGTTTATTGCTGATAAATCATGCTTGGTATGGGTTGAGTATAGGTCGTCCGGCAGGTCATTCAGAGGGAGAAAAAAGTTCTCTTCAGGAAAATGAAAACTGCCCAAAAATCGCCTGGCAATTCTTTCGTTGAGGGCGATATCACGGTAGGGCCGTCCACAGCGGGCAGGGTCGTTCGACTGAACTGTTTCCGTTGGAGCAGTTTTCTTAAGGACTTGGTCATCGGGCTCGTGGCAAAACGACTCTCGCAAGGGGAAAGACGTTCGCCGCGGCCACAAGTCGGCGTAATACGCAGTAGACGACCGCCCGAAAATCACGTGGGCCAGAACACTGTTGTGCGTAGTGGAAATGTCGAACAAGGACTATTGAAGGCAGAAGTACGGAAAAAAAGTCCTGCTTCATCATTGGAAATTCCTTGTTCGATATTCTGCGGGCCCGCAAAGATGCCCGGGGGCCACGACAGTACGCCGAGAACGGCAGAGCCTTTTCAATACTCTGCCAGCGGAGCTGGTGGTTTAGCGAAGAGGAATCAGAATCCAACTTGTCGCACTCGCTTTGCAGGCGGCGCAGAGTGGGGGCTGTCAGTTGCCGGAATTCTCGATCATCACTCAGGCACTTCCGTCTTCTGAAGTCTGAAGATGGCGCTTCGAGTTCTGATGAACAGCCCGCCATCAGCGATGGCCGGCGTTCCCAGGATTGAGTCGCCCATGTCGTTCACCGCAAGAACATTCAGTTCCGGGCCGTCCTTCAGAACAACGACTCTGCCGTTTTCACTGGCTATGTAGATTTTCCCATCACCGTAAACAGGCGATGCAAAATAGTTCCCTTCGTTTCGAATGCGAGCCGGGCCGAACAGGGACTTGCCATCCTTTGTGTCGAAACAGGTGGCAATGCCGCCGCCCTTGACCAGCAGCATGCGGTTGCCGACGACCAACGGCGACACAATATGATCGGTGTGCTTTGTACGGTGCTTCCATAGAACGTGAGTCTCTGTCACGCCGCCCTTGACTGCCAGGATGAATTCAGCCGCCGGGTCCTTTGCGTCGTACGCGGCGCCCGCAAAGTTTTCCGCGTGCAGAAAGGCAGCATCCAGTTCCTTGCCTTCCAGATCACCGTCCCCATCCAGATCACCGCGGCCGAATGTTTTGCGGTAAAAACTTTCCGGAACCGGCCGTTTGCCCACAAATGCCTGGATCTCATCCTTAGTAATCCGGTCGTCGCTGTTGCCGGTTTCGGCGCGATCAACAGATGCCAGCCACTGATTGGCGATGCCTCCACTTTGCAGTGAGATGTAGATAATTCCGTTGACGCATACTGGAGTCGTCTTGATGTTTCGCAGCAACGTCCGAGCGTGCCACAGTCGTTGACCCGTTGCCGGATCATACCCGACCAGCAGCCCGGTACCGGC